>Ga0070708_100001053_pt1 | contig 21005 bp, 24 predicted proteins | sample KBSK5503metaG_FD_65469 | JGI IMG/M metagenome (GOLD analysis project Ga0070708, IMG submission 65469) | Corn, switchgrass and miscanthus rhizosphere microbial communities from Kellogg Biological Station, Michigan, USA - KBS K5-50-3 metaG | ecosystem: Host-associated > Plants > Roots >... | reverse complement strand
CTTTCACCTTGGCGTGGCCTGGCTCCTCCTGACCTTCTATGTGCCGCTCTTGCTGGTCAGCCATGTCATCGTTTTCTGGCTCCTGCTGCGTGCTGCGCCATCCGCCCAGGCAGAGAATGCCACAAGAGAGATCCTGCCCGGTGAGAAGCTAGAAGTCTCGTGAGGTACTGAGAAACAGAAAAAAGAGAGAAAGCAATGAGAAGGAAAACGCTGGCCTATGTGGTGCACCCAGGCATCTCCCTGCTCGAATTGGTGGCCAACCGGACACTCCTTGGTGGCATGATGGCGCAGGGAACACCGCTGAAATTACAGGCGGGGTATGAGGTGGTGGTGGTGGGAGAGCGCATCGAGGAGATGGCGACCGATACCCCCATGGCGATCATCCCCCAGAAAACGTTTGCCGACGTGCCGCAGCCAGATGCGCTGGTGGTGATCGGCGGCGGAGCAGAGACGCTGCCCGCCTTAGGAAATGCGGAGCTGATCGAGTATGTGCGGCGTGCCGGGCAGCAGGCCGAGTGGGTGGCCGCGACCAGCACCGGTTCCCTGCTGCTGGCGGCCGCAGGGCTGCTGGAGGGACGTCTGGCCACGACACACTGGGCCTCTACCGATCGCCTGGAGGCCTCCGGTGCGCGCCCCCAACCCTACCGACCCGCGGGGTGGGTCACCGACGGCAAGTTCACGACCTCTGCTGGAGTCTCAGGGGCGATTGACATGGCCCTCGCCTTGGGCGCGAAACTCACGAACCAGACGCTGGCCAAGTTCGGCCAGTTGATGATCGAGTACGATCCGCACCCGCCATTTGGCCGGCTCGACTGGTCCACCTTCGACCAGATGCAGACGGCCCTCGCGCCTTGGATGAGCCAGCATCTGACGACGCAGGAGCCGGCACACCTGATGGCCTTTGTGCTCTACCCGGGCCTGACGGTCTTCGACCTGGCTGGTCCCTTGCAGGTGTTCTCCGCCTTGAGCCGGATGGCGCCCCAGTTCCGTCCGCTGGTGGTGGCCGAGCTGGCGGGTCCGGTCATGACCGATATCGGCGTGCGCATGGTGCCCAACGCCACCTTCGCGGACCTGCCGCATCCGCATGCCTTCTTCGTCCCGGGCGGAGACGTTCCCACGCTGAAGGCCATGAGTAACCCGGCCATCCGCCAGTACATCCGCACGGCGGCGCAGTCGGCAGAGTGGATCGTCTCGGTCTGCACGGGCGCGCTGCTGTTGGCCTCCGTCGGACTGCTGGAGGGACGTGAGGTCACCACCCATTGGGCCTATGCCGCCTACCTGAAGCAACTGGGCGCGCGCTACGTGCAGAAACGCTGGACGACGAGCGGCACCATCGTGAATGCGGCCGGGGTCTCGGCAGGCATCGATATGGCCCTCGCCCTGGTCTCGCGCCTGACGGACGAGGAAACGGCACGCCGGGTGCAGTGGCTGATCCAGTACGATCCCCAGCCGCCCTTTGGCGGGATCGACTATCAGCACCTGAAGCGCTTCCCCCGCCTGCTGCGAGGGATCTACACCATCAAGGCCCCCCTCTATACCGGCAAAGCACGGCGCAGAAGTAGCCAGGAGGGGAAAGCGACTGCCGTGCAGGAAGGAAAGGAACAAAGCCTTGACCTGGTCGGCAGTCGCGGAGAGCACTGACGAGTGGGGGACGAGACGCCAAAGCCAATGCAGCACTCATGCTCGCACCCGTATGAATGTACCTCCCAGGACGCTGTGAGAGCAATTGGGACAGGTATCTGCGTTGGCAAGCCGTCTAAAAAGAGGGGCTTTCGGCAAGGAACGGCCCGCAGCATGCTCCTCGGTTCTCCCACACAATCCTGGGAGGTACGATGTATGGCAACGTTTCATCGGCCAAAGCGCTTGTAAATCTTGTTCGCGGGCCCAATAGGCCTCTACACGAGCCTGATCTGGGGAGAAGAAAAGGCTAGCCGAGAGGGAAGCACGAAAGGAAAAACCGTATGCAGATTATTGAGAGTCTTGGACAAGCTCTCTTCATGGCCTGGAGGATGTGGTGGGAAATACTCTGGCCGCTTGTCCTGGGTTTCGCCCTCTCAGGGATCATCCAGGCAGTGGTCTCCCATCAAACGATGGCAAAGGCGCTGGGGGGTGAGAAACCTGCAAACCTGACACTGGCGACTCTCTTTGGCATTGCTTCTAGCTCGTGCTCGTATGCCGCTGTGGCGTTAGCGCGCTCGATCTTTCAGAGAGGGGCAAGCTTTGTCTCCGCTATGGCTTTTGAACTGGCCTCAACCAACCTGGTGATTGAACTAGGCATCATCCTGGTCGTGCTCATGGGCTGGCAGTTTATGGCAGCGGAGTACCTCGGCGGGCTGCTGATGGTGATCTTTCTCGCCATCATCTTCCGGCTGACCCTGACCCCTCGCCTGGTCAAGCTGGCAAAAGAGCAGGCTGAGAAAGGGAGGCAAGGCAGGATGGAAGGGCACGCCGCGATGGATATGAGTGTGTCAGGGGGATCGTTCTGGCAGAAGCTTTTCAGTGGGAAAGGAGTGACTGCCGTGAGTCACTCCTTTGTCATGGATTGGGCGTCCGTCTGGGTCGATATCGTGCTTGGTTTGCTGATCGCAGGTGCGGCTTCCGCCTGGGTGCCAGAATCATTCTGGCGCACGTTTTTCCTCTCGAATAATCCAACCTTGGCCAGAATAGAGGGTCCAGTGGTGGGTGAGATGAGCCATCACCAGATGCATCACGGCGAAGTGGAGCCTCAGTACCCGACTCCTTACGAGCATCACGAGAGCAAGAGGGCAGAACACCACCAGTCGCCCCATGACGTGGTCGGAACCGAGCCGTGTAAATCCCAACAGTAAGCTGGCCCTTTTCCCATAATTATCCTGGCGAGTGAACCGCTCTAGAACCGCTCACCCACCAGGATAATTATGGGACTTTCACCAGAATAATGGCTGTTGTCCACTTTGGGGGCTTACCCCTCGCACTGCTACGAGAGAGTCTGCTCTGCCGAGCAAGCTAACACATCGGCAAAGCAACGTATTGTGGTGCCTATCTCGCCCGTGAGGTGGAACGGTGAGCCGCGAGAGCCACAAGACGATTCCCTCTTCCAGGAAAAGCCGAGTAAAATACATTGCTCTACCGATGCGCCCAGAGGTTTGGGGCGCTAGACTCTGAGCAGAGGACAGCAAACCATCAGGAGGTTTTTGATGCAGGAAGCAAGTCGCTGGCGAGACGCCCTGGCGCAGCAGATCGCCTCGCACGTTCATGCCAACCCCAAAGTAGCAGCCATGCTCGTCGAAGGCTCGGTCGCGCGGGACTGCGCCGACCACTCCTCCGATCTTGACCTGGCCGTCTTCTGGACTGACCCACCCACAGCCAGGGAGCGCCGGGACATCGTTACCCACGCCGGGGGAAGCGAGAGGCACGCCTGGCCCGCTCACGGAGAAGCAACTGGGTGGAAGACGCGCTTTGAGCTCGAAGGAGTCCCCATCGATGTGCGCCACACGACGGTCGCCGCCACCGAAGGCCTCCTGTCGGCTGTGCTGGAGCGCGCTGATCCCCGGCTGTCCAAACAGGAGTGCCTGGCCGCCTTGTGTTCTGCGCTGCCGCTGGTCAACCCAGCGCTCATCAGCCGCTGGCAGCAGCAAGCGGCGGCCTATCCGCACGCCCTGGCGGTGGTGATGGTGCGGGCACACCTGCGCTTTCGCCCCGCCTGGGAGCAGGAGCTGTTGGCTGAGCGCAAAGACGTGCTGGTGCTCTACGATTCCTTGTGTACCGCCCACAAGCAGCTCCTGCTCGTTCTCCTGGGGCTCAACCGCCTCTACTTCCCTGGCTGGCGGTCGCTGGACCGTCTGATCGACAAGCTGCAGGTAACACCGCCCAACCTTTCCCCACGCCTCAAACAACTCTTCGCCGTTGTCAGCATCGACCCGAGGGCTTCGGTCTACCAGCTCCACGACCCCATCGAAGAGACGTTCCGTCTGGTCGAGACCCACCTGGGTGAGGTGGACACACGCGCTGCCCGCGAGCGGTTTCACGGGCAGCGCCGCAGATAGGAGCACGACCAGGTGGACTGGTGGAGTCGGCAACGAGCACAAGATGCGCACCTCTTCGCTTGAGAGAGACTGGCAGCCGTTCCTGCTTTTCCGCAAGGCAAAAGTCGCAGCACGAGGTACCTGATGGGATGAGCAGTACGCTCTTTTCGAGAAAGGTTCCGGACATGTGCTATACTGTTCTGGAACCCTGGATGTCGGAACCGTTTGGGGGTGAGCATGCGCAAGGAGAACCAGACCACGGCCATCCTGGAAGGGGAGCGGCTTTACTACCAGCGAGACGGAGAGCACTACCACCTGCGTGTGGGAACCTCCGCCTGGTATGGCTGGCTGCAGACGGCCACCCGCTTCCTCGTGCGCAGCCCGTCCGGAACCTTTACCGTCCGCCGCGAGCAGTCGGGCCATAAGCGCGGGGACTGGTACTGGCGTGCCTACCGCAAGCGTGGGGGAAGACTGCACCGCGTCTATCTCGGCAAAACGGAGGAGCTGACCCTCGACCACTTGCATGCAGTGGCCGCCCGCCTTTCCGAGCAAGGTACTGCCGATCAAGCCGAGCCGGAGCCGATCCGGCATGCTCTGCATCCTGCGACAGCTCTCTCTCACCCCCCGGATGGACGGGCCTCCACCTTGCCACGCCCACTCACCTCCCTGATCGGACGGGAGCGGGAGGTCGCTGCGGCCACGACCTTGCTCGCGCGTCCCGAAGTACGCTTGCTCACCCTCACCGGCACCGGAGGCGTGGGCAAGACGCGCCTGGCGCTGGCCATCGCGAGCGAGGTCGTGGGGAACTTCGCCGATGGCGCCTGCCTCGTCTCGCTCGCCCCCATTGCCGACGCCGAGCTCGTCCTGCCCACGATGGTGCAAGCGCTCGGCCTGCAAAGCAGCAGCCGAACGCCACTGGAACTCCTGCAAGCGGCGCTCGTTGAGCAGCAGCTACTGCTCGTACTGGACAACTTCGAGCAGGTGGCGGCAGCCGCACCCCTCCTCGTCGATCTGCTGGCCGTCTGCTCACGTGTGAAGCTGCTCGTGACCAGCCGGGAGGTGCTGCATGTACGCGGCGAACACGAATGTGCCGTCCTGCCGCTGGCCCTGCCTGATCTGCAGCATCTGCCCGACGGTGAGACCCTCGCGCGCTATGGCGCGGTGGCCCTCTTCCTGGAGCGGGCGCAGGCGGTCAACCCACGCTTCGAGCTGACGAGCGAGACTGCCCCACTCATCGCCGCGATCTGTGTGCGGCTCGATGGCTTGCCCCTGGCGCTTGAGCTTGCCGCCGCGCGGCTGAAGCTGCTCTCCCTGCCGGCCCTGCTGGAGCGGCTCTCTCACCGGCTGGCCGTCTTGACCGGCGGGCCACGCGATCTGCCCGCGCGCCAGCGTACCCTGCGCGCGACGCTTGTGTGGAGCTACGACTTGCTCTCACCAGAAGAACAGCGACTCTTCCGCCTCTGCTCCGTTTTCGTGAGGGGCTGCCAACTTCAGGCCGTGGAGGCGTTGTCTGCTGCGCTGGGAGGTGAGAGCGTCCAGGTGCTGGATGGCGTGACCTCTCTGCTCGACAAGCACTTGCTCCAACTCAGCGACCAGGGCAGCAGCGGTCCCCGCATCCTGATGCTGGAAACGATCCGTGAGTACGCCCTGGAGGCGGCTTCGGCGCTTGGAGAGCTGGCGGCGGCGCGCCGGGCGCATGCCACGTATTACCTGGCACTGGCTGAGGAGACCGAGTCACACGTGTTCACCCGAGAGCAGCAGCAGTGGCTCGGGCGAATGGAGCAGGAGCACGACAACGTGCGAGCCGCTCTGGCCTGGTCGGTGGAGCGGGGGGAAGACCGCGAGCGCAGGGAAATCGCCTGGCGGTTGGCAGGAGCACTGCAGTTGTTCTGGGTTGTCTTCGGCTATGTGCGTGAGGGGCGACGCTTTGTTGAGCGAGTCCTGGAGAGTGACGAGGGGATCACCGCACCGGTGCGCGCGAAAGCGCTCAACGGCGCCGGCTGGTTAGCTATGTGGCAGGGTGAGTATGCGCGAGCAGAAGGGCTGTGCCAGGAGAGCCTCGAGCTGTACCGCGAGCTCCACGATGCGCGCGGGATGGGGCTCGCGCTCTACCGGCTGGGATGGATCGCCTCGATGCGCGACAACTATGCCAGGGCCAGCACTGTGCTCGAGGAAAGCCTGGCGTGTTACAGGGCAGTCGGCGACCAGACCCGCCTCGCGTTCTCACTGGTGGCCCTCGCGTTCACGGCCCTTCGGCATCCCGACCAGAGCGAGTCTCCTCGCGTCCGCGCGCAGCTCGAGGAGAGCCTGGCGCTCTTCCGGGCGGCGCGGCTGCGGCTCTACATCAGCTATGTGCTCTATCAATTGGGAAGGGTCACGGCGAGGCTCGGCGACCTTCCGGCAGCCTATGCCTACTACCAGGAGAGCCTGGCCTTGTTTCAGGAGCTGGACGACCAGGGAAGCCTCGCCGCCTGTCTGGAGGGCTGGGGAGCCGTGGTCGCACGGCAAGGGGACGCCGCCTGGGCAGCACGGTTGTGGGGGAAAGCAGAGATGCTCCGCGCAGCCGGCGGACCCTCTGATCTCTTCAACCTCCCTGCCACGCCTGAAGAGCAGGCCGACCAGGAGCGGATGCGAGCCGTCGTCCGCGCACAGCTCGGGGAGCAGGCCTATGCCCAGGCTCTGGCCGAGGGGCGAGCGATAACACCGGCTCAAGCGTTGGTCGCGCAGAGGCGCCCGGTGCTCTCTCGTGGCCCGAACGCTCCTGGAAGTCGGGACCGCCAATCAATGCCTTCCCTTTCTGCTTTGGACGACCTGACCGAGCGGGAGGTGGAAGTGCTGCGGCTGGTGGCGCGGGGACTCAGCGATGCCCAGGTCGCCCAGATCCTGGTCATCAGTCCGCGCACCGTCAATGCGCACCTGCGTACCATCTATAGCAAACTGGGAATCACCTCGCGCCACGCCGCGACCCGCTTTGCCCTCCAACACCAGCTCCTCTAGCTGCATGCTGTTCCGCTCTCTCCTGCATGGCCTCCTCTCTCGCACTTCACCGCACCGGTGGCCAGACCGACACCCTTACCTAGGTAAGGTGAGAGCCGTGAGGAAGTGTCCGGCCCCCGCATCAGTCCCACATCGGCAAGCCGAATACGTTGCATTGCCGATGTGAAAGACGGCCTGATACGGTAGACTCTCGGTAGTGACGCAAGGAGAGACAGTACAAGCTCCGCAATCACGGAAGCTCTTACGAGGGACAGCGGACGTATCGAGAAGACTCCTTGAGTCGCTCGATCAGTACACTTGAGTGCACGCGGATTCGCAGGAGGTAGTCGGCCTGACAACACCAACGAAAGGAGAATCGAAATGGGGAAAATCATCATCAGCGAGAATGTCTCGCTCGACGGAGTCATCCAGGACCCGAGCGGTGACGAGGGCTTCAGGCACGGCGGCTGGATCGGTCGTATTGGCGATCGGGGTCGCGAAGAGGCCGCCAAGGTCGCGCTCGATGAGGCGCTGGGCACCGAGGCCATGCTGCTGGGCCGGCGCAGCTACGAGTTCTTAGCCTCGCGGTGGCCATCCAGGACTGGCGCCCTGGCGGATAGGCTGAACAGCAAGCCCAAGTACGTCGTGTCCTCGACCCTCCAAGATCCCGCCTGGAACAACACGACCGTACTACACGGTGACGTGGTGAACGAGATCTCAAAGCTGAAGCAGCAGATAAACGGGGACATCGTCGTCGCCGCCAGCTTCCAGCTCCTGCACACGCTGCTAGAGCACGACCTCGCCGACGAGCTGCGGCTGATGATCTACCCAGTCGTGCTCGGGACCGGCAAGCGCCTCGTCGGCGAGACCAGCGACAAGAAACCCATGCGCCTCGTCGGCAACAAGACCGTCGCTGGCGACCTCGTCTTCCTCACCTACGAGTTCGTCCGGGAGGCCTAGCGGGCGTGGCACGCCGCCATTATTCCGGTACAGAACTCGCGGACGCTCTCCACCGGGCAGGCATCCGAGTCAGCGAGTTGATCCGATTAGGCGTCAGAAAACCGATATCACCTTGACAAGCGCAATGCTGCTGAACCCGAGGTTGGTACCAGGCGTACAGGTCTCATCGGCAGATTAAAACGATTTTGTGAGACCACCTCTCGCATCAGCTCTTCCTGCGTCATGCTGCCGTCGTGGAAGCCAGACCAGCATCGAATGCACGCCGCAGCGGTGGTGAAGACACCGCCTTGCCAGCGCGAGCCAGTCGAAGTCCTTGCCGTCGATTTCTGGCCAACGCTTGAAGGGCTCACCGAGCACTACCGTGCCTTGCTATCCACGAACGGGCTCGACGAGGTGTTGGCCGGGTCCCTAACAGTGTCCGTCTGGGAGGCGGCGAGCGGATTCGTCGCGTGGTAACACGCACGATACGAAAGGATACCAGGAGGTTCAAAAGGAGTGTACTATGAATGAATCAAGTCAGACACAACGCTTACGGGACAAGAACGTGGTCGTCATCGGAGCGAGCCGTGGTCTGGGGCGCAGCATCGTGGCCGCGGTTTCCGCTGAGGGCGCCCGCGTGCTTGCCGTTGCGCGAAAGCCCGAGCCGCTCAAGCAGCTCGTCGCTGAATTTTCGGGCGTGCGCATACTTGCGCTGGATGCGGCTGAGGAAGGTGCTCCTGCACAGGTGTTTGCGATGCTAGTGCCTGATGTTTTAATCCTCTGCGCGGGGGCTATCCCGCATATGGCCCCGCTTTCAGAGCAGAGTTGGGAACAATTCTCCCGTAACTGGAATAGCGATGTCAAACTCTCGCTGCTCTTCTTGCAAGCGGCGCTGACCACGCCACTGCCCTCAGGAACCACGATCATCCTGATGTCCAGCGGCGCAGCCATCGGCGGCTCGCCGCTTTCAGGGGGATATGCTGGCTCTAAGCGCACGCAGATGTTTCTTGCCAGCTATGCCCAAGACGAGTCTGACAACCGATCCCTGGGGTTGCGCTTCCTGGCGCTGGCACCAGGGGGCAATATCCTGGCAGCCTCGGCCTACGCTGCTGTTCGCGGCGTTTCCGTGCAAGACTTTATCCGAGGCCAGAGGGGCCAGCATCCTCAGGTCACCACCGAACTGGTGGCCAATGCAGTGATCAAGCTGGCAAGCCAACCGCAAGGCGGAGAAGGCCAGTCGTTCCTGGTTTCTGGAGCAGGGGTCACGCTTGTGTCGTAGGTCCGCTGGTTCCGCCGCAGCGCACAGGCGAGCAGAAGCCTGGTGAACAGGGCACATCGCGAAGGTGTGGTGGGGTCCAGGCAAGGTGACATGGGAGATCTTCACCAAAGGAAGAGACTGTTTCGTCGACTCTGGCGGTTGAGTGATAGCCCCCGCTTTTCATCATAGAGTACAGAAAGGAGAGAAACCATGGCCACTCACCAGACCGGAACACGTGAAGAGTGGCTTGCAGCCCGGCTGGAGCTGCTGGAGGCCGAGAAGGCGCTGACGCGGCGGAGCGACGAACTGGCGCGTCGGCGGCAGGAACTGCCCTGGGTGCGCATCGACAAGGAGTACCGCTTCGAAACCGACGAGGGTCCAGCATCCCTTGCCGGTCTCTTCCGAGGACGCTCGCAGCTGCTCATCTATCACTTCATGTTCGGGCCCGAGTACACGGCAGGGTGTCCGAACTGCTCGGCGATCGCGGACGGCTTCGACGGCTCCGTCGTCCACCTCGCCAACCACGACGTCACGCTCTATGCTGTGTCGCGGGCTCCACTTACGAAACTCCAGGCGTACAAGCAGCGCATGGGCTGGAGCTTCCCCTGGGTGTCGTCGTTGGGCAGCGACTTCAACTACGACTTCCACGTGTCGCACACCAGGGAGGAGTGGCAGTCGGGAGCGGTGGAGTACAACTTCCGCGAGAGGGACTTTCGGCCGCTGGAAGGCTCGGAGAGTTCCTGGAACGCCTGGAGCGAGTCGACCGTTGGAACGGACTGGGAGACGTATAGGCGAGAAGGGCCCGGCATGAGCGCGTTCGTGCTCGAGGAGGGCGTCGTCTACCACACCTACTCGGCGTACGAACGTGGCATCGACGTCCTCTGGGGCATGTACCAGTGGCTCGACCGCGCGCCACGCGGGCGCAACGAGACCGGCGTCTGGTGGCGCCGCCACGACGAGTACGACATCCAGTGACGCGTGATGCGCGAGGTGGACTCTGCAGATGCAAGTGCGACGAGAGTATGTTCTTGTGCTCGCGCCGAGGCTTCCGCTGGCGGCGGCGGCGTGGGCGGTGCTGATCTGGCAAGCCGGGATGATGGCTGGCATGGGCCTCACGATGGGCCTGGGAATCGGGGTGTTCCTGGCGGTCTGGGTGGTCATGATGGTGGCGATGATGTTTCCGGCAACAGCCCCGATGAACCTGGCTTTCGCGCGAGTCCAGCGTGAGAGGGGAAGTTTCGGGCGCGTCTTTGTCTCTTCCTGGATCTTCGTGGGCGCGTACCCGGCTTTTCTGGACGCTCTTCGGCGGGCTTTCGTATCTCGGCGCCAACGCAGCCTCGGAGCTGGCTCGTACCGTTCCCTGGCTTATGAGGAACGCGACCCACATCGGTGGCGGCATCCTCGTCCTGGCCGGACTCTACCAGTTCATGCCGATCCAACGCGTCTGCCTGGCGAAATGTGGCAGGCAAGAGCAGTTCATTCGTGATGAATGGCGTGACGGTCGCGCCGGCGCCTTGCGCATGGGACTCTCTCACGGCCTCTCTTGCCTGGGAGCGAACGGGTCGCTCTGTGTGCTGCTCTTTGCTGTGGGTCTCATGAATATGGCCGCGATGGTCGTGCTGACCGTGCTGATCTTTGCGGAAAAGTGTTTTCCCCAAGCCGAGCGCATTGCCTGGGGAGCAGGTCTGGCCTTGATCCTCTGCGGCACGCTCGTGATCATCGTGCCTGCGGCGCTCCCATTGAACGGCGCAGGCATGTAATGTGGTGATGGATGACATGAGTTTTCATGAACAGGAAGGACCATAAGAGATGAATGACTACAATCGCCGCCTGATTGAGGAGTTCCGTGCACATGGAGGCAAAGTTGGCGGCATGTGGGAAGGCACGCCCTTGCTCCTGCTCACGACCGCCGGGGCCAGGAGTGGAGAGCCTCGCACGACTCCGATGGCCTATCTGCCCGATGGCGACCGCTTGATCGTGTGGGCCTCCAATGGTGGCTCGCCGAGGAACCCGGACTGGTATCACAATCTGCTGGCGCACCCGCACGTCACCGTCGAGGTCGGGACCGAGACCTTCGACGCCGTCGCTGTGGTCACAGCAGATGCGGAGCGAGATCGGCTGTGGGCCAGGGGAGTGGCGGTGTATCCCTCTTTGGCCGAGCATCAGGCGAAGACGACCCGCCAGATCCCGGTGATCGCGCTCTCCCGACATGCAAGCTGAAGACCATGAGTGGCTCCCACCAACTAACTGCACGATCGCTTTATCGCGCTCGGCTACGAGGTGTGTGACAGGCCCAGAGGCACGGAACTGGTAGAATGACATCGATCTGGTATGCGCATCCTGCCCCTCACCTTGAAGGCGGAGCAGGTCGTTGTGCTGTACCGCTGTGTGGATAACGAGGTACGGCTCTGGCTGGTGCCTCATCAAGTCGGCACGTACCTAAATGAGGCCTGTTGAGCGACAATGAGAATGGCCCTCGCCAAACGAGAGTGAAAGGAAGAATTGAGATGGAGAATATCCTCAACAAGAAAACAGCAGTGGTGTACGGAGCAGGTTCTATAGGCAGCGCTGTCGCTGCGGCCTTTGCGAAGGCTGGCGCGACCGTCTTTGTCGCCGATCACCATGAGGACACCCTCAAAAAACTGGCTGACACACAGATCCAGACTGAGCGATTAGACGTGCTTGACAAGGATGCTGTGGCTGCTTTTGTCAAATCCGTCGTAGAATCGACCGGCCATGTGGACATCTCCTTTTGTGCCACCTCGACGCACAAGCCGGGGGGTCGAGCAAGGGGCAGCGCTGACTGAGCTCAACTATGAAGATTTTGCGATGCCCCTGATCGACTACACGAAGGCCACGTTCAATACGGCCACGGCGGTCTATCCGTACATGGTCAAGCAACACGCGGGCGTCATTATGGGCATGACGACCGTGGTGTCTCAAATGCCTTTGCCCTACACGGCCGGCTTTGGGCCAGCATGGGCCGCGGTAGAGGCGATGCTGCGCCTGCTCGCAGCAGAATTGGGGCCCTATGGCGTGCGCACCGTCTGCCTGCACTCGGCTGGGTCGGAAGGCGCCGCCGACAAGACGCTCGCCTCTAGCAACCCGGAGCTTGAGAAACGCGCCGATCTCTGGGGAGAGCGTTGGATGAGCCGCAATCTGTTGGGCCGGGGTCCGACGTTGGAAGAAGTTGGGAATATGGCGGCCTTTCTGGCATCCGATCTCGCAGGCGCAACGACTGGAACGACCGTCAGCCTGACTGCCGGCATGATCAATCATTAGGTGTACATCATTTGGGTCTGGTACACTGGGCCTCTAAGGAGCAACGGAACGGAAAAACACGTTAAGCTATGAAACTGCTTCTGGGGCTAATCAACGAGGGCAGGAAGAACCATACAGAGCAGGCAAAAATGCTCTGAAAAGGCACATGTTTTGTAGCTATTCCTTGTAATGCAGCTTATTCATGGCCTTATCCTACTTTTCCGTTTCGTTGCTCCTCAGAGGCCAGCTTGCCCTTTGTGAGAGAGCCATTCGGACCCTCTGCTCCCAGCATAACCGACCTGACAGACCAGAAAAAGAAGAGTATGAATAAGCTGCTCACGAGCGGAGAGACCTGTCAACACAAAAAGGAGAAGCATGGTATGAAAAACATCCACCCACAAAACCGCGCAGCAGAAATGCCAGACCGTATACGTCGCAGCCAGGAACAATCGTTGGCCATATCAGACCGTGAGACACGATCTTCTGAGCAGATTATTATGAGAAACCTTCGCAGGATCTATGATAAATGACAAGAAGCGTGGTATGTATCCAATTCAGTTGACCATTCTCCCACCTCCAGCCATCCTCAAAAACGACGTTGAGTGCGTGAGGATCGCTGAATATAGCGGCGGGGAAGCCGTGGCCATCAAGGTTGCGCCTACTGGTCTGCCTGGGATGGTCTTTCATCAGAGCCGTGGGCAAGCCGCGCTTGAACAGATCGTCACTGCTTCGGGGCGCACCTCCTGTCCACCTCCCTTATTCGTTTATGGACCAGTGATCGAGCCCAGCGTGATGACGTACACAAGAGCAGCCTTTACGACGATACAGGTGATTTTTAAGCCCTACGCCCTCAAAACGCTCTTTGGGATCAATGCCTCGCGACTTGCTCCCGGGTGGGCAGACCTCCACGAATTTTGGCACGAAGATCTAACCAGCCAACTGATGGAAGCCAGCAACGGGCAGGAACGGATGACTCTCCTCTCTGACTTCTTCGTGGCCAAGTTCAAGCAGGAGCACCCGCGAGATCGGCTCGTGGAGGAAAGCCTCCGTTTGATCCACACCCAGAGTGATGCTCTGCATGTCAGAGACCTGCTTGACGCTCTCTCTCTTTCTGAACGTCAGTTTGAAAGGCGATTTACGCAGGCGGTGGGCCTTCCCCCTCAGGTGTACCTTCGAGTCAAGCGGTTTAATGAAGCGATACGGCTCATCAAGACCAGGCGCTTTGCACGGCTGACCGATGTGGCAGCTGCGCTCAACTTCTCTGACCAGTCACATTTGATTCACGACATCAGAACATTTGCTGGCATGACTCCCACAAGCCTTGCTCATCAGGGGGATGATTTCTATCATGACCAGGCCGGGTATTCTTTTGTCTGAAACATGACGGTTTTTTACAAGTCATCAAGGGATGGGCAAGGTATACTCCAAGCAGCTCGAGAAGAACTGTACTTCTCGACGAGCAATGAGGAGGAAATTGTGTATGAGCAAAGTGATTGTCTTCACGAATCTGACCCTCGATGGGGTCATGCAGGCGCCAGGACGCCCGGACGAGGATCGTCGGGGCGGCTTCGAGTACGGTGGCTGGGCAGCGCCCTACGCCGCGATGACACAGGCCGGGGACAGCATAGGCACTATTGGCGCTCTACTGCTGGGGCGACGGACCTATGAGGACTTCTACGCCGTCTGGCCCAAACAGAAGGAGAGCCCCTTCTCGGCGATGCTCGACAACATGCAGAAGTACGTCGCATCAACCACGCTCTCTGAGCCGCTCCCGTGGATCAACTCCACGTTGCTGAAGGGCGACGCTACAGAGACTGTGGCCAGGCTCAAGCAGGAGTCAGGCACAGATCTTGTGATCATGGGCAGCGGAGAGTTGGTCCAGTCGCTCATGCGAGCCAGCCTCGTCGATACGTACGTGCTGCTTATCCATCCGCTGGTGCTGGGATCGGGACGCCGCCTCTTCCCAGACGGCGGTGTAGCAGCCACGCTCCGGCTCGTTGACGTCAAGACGACGCCGACCGGCGTCGTGGTCGCAACCTACCAGTCTGCTGCATAAGACCAAGGAGTGTGGTGCGAAATGACAAAGAGACCTGACGGCATAGCAACTGCTGTCTCGAACAGGCTCCCGCGTTGGGCGAGCGGGGTGGCCTACGCCGCGTGCGGCTGGGCGTTCGTGTTTGCCGCGCTGAGCTGCTACTGGGCGCTGGGAGGGACGGCGGGAGCGCAGACCATCTCACCGGCCATCGTCGCGCTCGCTCGTGCCCACGATCCCCTGGTGTATGCAGCGCTGTGGCTGGGCGCCCTCGTCAAAGTCATCAGTGGGGTGGTCGTGCTGGAGCTGATCCAGCCCTGGGGAAGAAAGATTCCCCGCTGACTCCTGCTCATGCTCGCCTGGGGAGCGGGGACGCTCTTGTTCGTGCATGGGGGCCTCTTCTTCATCGTCGGTATCCTGGCATTGAACGGGGCAATCCGCGTCGGTACTCCTCTGTTGGTGCTGCGCTGGTACACGTTCCTGTGGGGGCCGTGGTGGCTGGCGGGAGGCATCCTGTTCCTCCTGGTGGCCTGGATCGTCCTGCGCAGATCGCCCAATGGGCGCGCGGGCCTCGCTTTCAGCGCCCTTGGGGTGGGCGCAGCACTCGTCCTGCTCCTGCTGAGCGGCGGAACCATCGGCTAAGTGGGCAAGAGCGTGAAGGTGCGACGCCATTCGTCACTCGGCTATCTCAGTCCAGTTGTGTTTGAGCAAGTGAGGGGTTAACCCGAAGGTTTCTATGGTGACCCCTCAACGAGGTGAATCAGGAAAAACAAACTGGACAGTAACAGAACCTCCTAAGAAAAAGGGATAGTGTTATACTTCAACTGCGAAGGAGGAGAGTTGAAGGAATGAGCACCAATAGTAACGCATTGAGGAGGGCGAGATGAAACTGATCGTATTCGGCGCAAACGGCGGAGTAGGCAAAGAAGTAGTGACACTGGCGCTGCAGGCAGGCCACGAAGTAGTTGGGGTGGTACGCGGGCCAGTCGTGGCAAGTTCGGAGCGCCAAGGGTTGCACATGGTGGAGGGCAGTATCACCGACGCTGTCTTCGTTGCCGACATCGTGAAAGGTGCTGACGTCGTGATCTCTACGATCGGAGCCTCCGATTCCAAACACCCCGTCAGCCTCTATTCACTCGCTGCTCAAGCGCTCGTAGGCGCTCTGAAGGGCGCCCCACATCAGCGCTTAATCGTGCTCTCGGCGGGAGGGGCGACGATTGAGAAGAACGATCCGCTGCTCTTCAGGCTCATTGTTAAGCCACTCCTGCAACGAGTTTTTCACTACCTCTATGAGGATATGCTGCGGATGGAGAGGGTCTTGGAAACTTCAAACCTAGACTGGACGATTCTGCGGCTGTCTTACCTCAACAATCAGCCTGGAAAGGGTGTCTATCGGACCGCGCATAATGCTGCAGTGCGGTATGGCTTTTCGATCAATAGAGCCGATGTTGCTCATTACATTGTGGGACACCTCGCTGACCCGCAGGACTCTCGCCAACACGTTTGCATTGCGTATTAATTTTCCCATATTCATCCTCTGGGAGAGTAGAATTTTTCGGTAGTAACCCCAGTAAGATAGGGTTGGCGAATTCAAATACGACGCTTTCAATGAGCGTAAAGCATAAAAGGCCAAGTACAAACATCGAATGCGCCAACACTATCATGAAGGGGTGATAGGAATCCGAGTCGTCAACAATTCTTGGAACGACCAAAGATGATCGGTCAGCCCCAAAGCCATCGCCGGAGACCGGCGGTGATAGCGATGCACGCCCTTCCCACCAGGCAGCCGCAAAGCCTGATGGGCCCGATGAAAGTTGTGATCGAAGAGTTGCAAGCCTACAAGCGCATCGAAGGCGCGCATCGCGTTTGGCGAAAGCGTGCGTCTTGCGGGTCAGAGCATTGAGCCGATCACGCAAGGCCCCATTGAGTCGTTCGACATGCACCGTCCCGGCTGGCCCCACGCCTGGTCCCAGCGCGGCGCGGGTCTCCACCGACAGTAGTCGCCCATGCTCATGGCGATGCTTGACGGTTTGCGTCAACGTGAGCGTCTCTGGGACGACCCACGGAGGACGCCCCCGTTTGCCCTTTCGCACAGGCTTTCGATAGACCCGCACGAGGATGCTCCAATAGCCGTGCCAGCCATCGCTGAACCAGGAGAGGGGGCGCTGGTGCGTCCGCTGAAGCGTGATGGTCGCTGCGTGCTCGATCAGCTCCTCGCGGAAGCGGACCGGTGGCGCAGTCGACCACGAAGCGACTGTCCCGGTCTTGGACCAGGCATCCCCAGCGTTCTCCTACGTCCGGCTGGCAAGCTGCCCCCTTTTTTTCTGGACAAACGACCAGAACTCATCAATTTCCACCTGGCTCAGATGCAGATCGCTGGCCAGCACCTGCGTAAGAGCCTCAGCATGGGTCGCCGCCCGACACGCGCCACACGCTGATCGTCTCGTATTTGTGCCCGGTGATCTCTTCAGCAGCCCACAAGCTGCCTCGTCGCATCTCGATCAACAGCGATCATTTTCCAAATATTCCTTCATGCCAGTGCTGGCTGAGAGTGACTCTTGATTGTGCTGGCAAGCTGCCTTTAGGAACACCCTGCAACCAGACAGGGGTGAGTGGTCCACTTTCGTTCAAGAGTACCTTGGTAGTCGTCAACACCTCAAATCCACTAAGATACGCGAGCTGAGCCTGAATGACACGTTGTATCCGCCTCTCCTGCGCAAGATCTGGTGTGACACAGAGGAGCCGCGGTGGCATGGTATGCTCGTTTGCCCACTCACGCGAAGCAATATACTGCGCATAGGAGGCGAATTTGACCGCCAGATCGCGTGTATTCATGGTGCCGCGATCCCACTCCAACCAGAAGCGGAACTGCTGCTGTCCTGCACGATATTCCGCCAGCGCATCAGGCCGAGGGCGGTGCGGTGCCACTCCAGGGTCTTGGCGCTGTGGTTGCCTCCCTCGTGGTCGAGCAGGTAGTCGTCGATGGCCCGCGCGATGGTCGCAGTGGCGCGGCGGGCTGCCTGCGGCTTTCCCTGCTCCTTCTTGTTCCGCGCTTTTTTCAAAGCCGCAGCCGAGGTTAGCGTCTCCTGCTCGCGGGCTTCCGCCTGGGCGTCCAGCTTGACGCGCTGGGCGGCGGCGCGCGCCTCGGTCACGTGGGTCGATCCGGCTCTGGCCCGGCGCGTCTTCTCTCCGGTTTTCGGGGTGTTCTTCGGTTCGTGCGTTGTCATGGGTAGTGGTCTCCTTTCGGCCTCTCATGGGGCCTGAAGACAACCTGACAGCGAAACGGCGGGGCAGGGTGTCGCGAACTTCCGAAGGCAGGAGGTCACGCGAAATCGAGGCAGGATGTCGCTGCACGCCTGTTTGCACATGGAAAGACCGCCTCCTTGCTTGCCGTATCGCTGCCTGGTTGCTTCCAGGCGGCTTGTGATCGGCCTGCACAGAGACGGTCTATACGTGGGAGCGGGAGACGGGGCTCGAACCCGCGACAGCCTGCTTGGAAGGCAGGAACTCTACCTTTCTCTTTTACTTTTCTTTATCCTTGTGACCTTTCTCCTTTGGTCGAAACCCCTTGCGTCTTGTTCGGCTCGGGCCAGGCATATCTTTCGGCAAGTGATCACCGGGGCTGAACTTGCGCTTCTGCGTTTGTATATTCATATCGTTCAGATGCATGTAATTCTTCACTGTACTGATATCTTCGTGACCTAGAATCTCTTGTAGACTAAAGATGTCTCCGCCTAGCATGAGGTAGCGCACTGCGAAGGTATGGCGGAAAATGTGAGGGCTGATGCGACGATCGGTAAGATTGGCACGTTTCTTGAGGCGCTTAAACAGCATCTCGACCCCATGCATCGTAAGCGCTTGACCCGTCTCCGCAAGAAACAGGTGATTTTCATCGGCAATGCCTATCTCCTCCAATTCATTTGCAGCCTGACGCCAATGATCCAGGTAATAGAGCAAGGCCCGTAAGGCATTTTTGCCGAGCGCAACGCGTCGTTCTTTGCGCCCCTTACCAAAAACGATAATAGTTCCTTGACGGCGATCAAAATTTTCCAGGCGCAGGTCGCAGAGTTCTCCTAGTCGTATCCCTGTATCCCAGAGGAGCCAGAGGATGGCACGGTTGCGAGCGGTATTGCGATCAGCGATCAATCCGGTCTCTTGGGGAGGAGCGCAGGCATCAAGCAATGCCTCAAATTCTTCAAATTCGATGATACGAATGAGTGGTTTTTCGAGCTTTGGTAGCTTCACGCGTGCCGCCGGATTTTCCTCGATGTAGCGCTCATCATAGAGCCAGTGGCAAAAGGCGTGCATAGATTGCGCGTACCAACGGCAGGTACGCGCTACACGTGGTTTCCCTTTTGCTCCAGGTTCTTTTTCTAGAAATACCATCCAGGCACGAAGATGCACAGTTTCAAGCATGGAGAGATGTGTTACCTGGTAATGTTCTTCCAGAAACGCGGCAAGGTGAGCAAGGGCTGTCCTGTGCCACTTGAGCGTTTTGGGACTGTGGTTCTGGCTTTCGCGATCCAGCAAGAATTCAGCGATAGCTGCTTCGATCGGTTTGCCTGCTCGGCGCGATGATTGAGTGGTCGCACTACGCTTTTTCGCAGTACTCAGAGAATGATCGGGTTTGCGAGCTGTCATAAGAAGTCTCCTTGTTGTTCACAACGCGCCTGCACAACAAGTTGGTTGGTCATAGCCTTTCGAGTTGGTTGGTCACAAACGCCTATGTGCGACGTGTGCCTCGATCAGCTATTACTGCCTGCTTGTGCTAAAGACGCCTGAGAACTGGCTTGCAAAGAGACGGGTGGGCCCAGAAGGATTCGAACCTTCGACCAACCAGTTATGAGCCGGCTGCTCTAACCACTGAGCTATGGGCCCTTGCGAGACGCATTGTACCATACCTCATTTGACTTGGGAAGAGGGGTTTTTGGCCTTTTTTGTTGCTGCAAGGGAGAAGTTCTAAAAAGGCAGACACTAGCAAAGAGTACCAGTGCTGGATCATCTCTAATCCCTGCTATTTTATATGGAGTTTACCAAATTTGACTCAAATTCATGGCAACGTGTACACCGTAACCTGAGAAGTATGATATAATAGGAGGCAGTTTATGTAGGGTTCCGTTTTCCCAATACTTTGCGGGAACACGATCGAGAAGCTCAGGAGCAGAAACGAAACATTCGATGAAAGACTATGTCGTGAGGGGTGCGATCAACCAGATCCCTTCAAGGTTTCGCTGCTGTCTGGCAAAGGTAGAAGAGCAACGACTCACAATGTGTCTGTCATCCCGGGCATACCGGCAAGATATGCAGATGCTTCATATAACAGAAACATCTGATACGAGAGGCCGCGTCATATTCAAGAGAAGAGTGGCGCGGTCGAATAATTTTTAGGGGGATCATTCGATGGAGAATGAAGTAACAATTCGCATCGGCGGTGAGTCGGGCGAGGGCACCATCTCTGGTGGTGATATTCTTGCCCTGGCTGCTGCCCGTTGGGGGTATTATGTGTATACCTTCCGCACCTTCCCTGCCGAAATCCTCGGCGGCCCTTGTTTGTTTCAAGTACGCATTAGTGACCATCCGGTGAAATCGATGGGCGACTATGCTGATGTGCTCATCTGCTTGAATCAAGAGGCGTATGACCGTAACATCAGTGACCTGCGTCATGGCGGCGTTCTGATCTATGATCCTTCCGATTTTACACCAGACACCGGTGATTATATTACCTATGCCATCCCATTTAATGAATTAGCTCGCAAAGAAGTGCAGCTCTACCAGACCAAGAATATGGTAATGCTGGGCGCGATTTCTGGCTTATTTGGCCCGCCGTTGGAGGCTATCATCCAGGTGGTTGAGTCAAAGCTCTCCAGGTCGCGTAAATCTAATCCGATCCTAATGGAAAAGAACATGCTGGCGTTGGAGATTGCGAAAAAGTACGTCAGCGAGCAACTATCCAAACATGATCCTTACCAGTTGGGGGCGGTAGAGAAAGCCGATCGTGTTGTGCTCAACGGCAACCAGGCGGTTGTCGCCGGAGCATTGGCTGCGCATTGCGGCTTCTTTGCAGGATATCCGATTACACCCGCGAGCGATATTATGGAGGCATTGGCCAAAGAGCTGCCCCAGGTCGGCGGCACTTTCCTGCAAGCGGAAGACGAGATAGCCGCGCTGGCAGCGGTAGTCGGAGCTTCCTTCGGTGGTCTGCGGGCCATGACAGCCACCTCCGGCCCAGGTTTCTCGTTGATGACCGAGTTGATCGGATACGCATCGATGGCGGAGATCCCCGTCGTGATTGTAGACGCGCAGCGTGCTGGCCCCAGCACTGGTATGCCGACCAAAATGGAGCAGTCCGACCTGAGTTTCGCCCTCAACGCCAGCCATGGGGATACCCCTCGCATAGTTGTGGCCCCTGCTGACGTTGCCGACTGCTACAGTTTGATGATCCTGGCCTTTAATATGGCTGATCGCTACCAGATGCCTGTCATTTTCCTCAGCGACCAGTCCTTAACAGCCCGCGTCGAGAGCGTTGATCGTAATG
>Ga0070708_100001051_pt1 | contig 21012 bp, 20 predicted proteins | sample KBSK5503metaG_FD_65469 | JGI IMG/M metagenome (GOLD analysis project Ga0070708, IMG submission 65469) | Corn, switchgrass and miscanthus rhizosphere microbial communities from Kellogg Biological Station, Michigan, USA - KBS K5-50-3 metaG | ecosystem: Host-associated > Plants > Roots >... | reverse complement strand
GATCGAGTACGGGATTGACGACTGCTCGATAAGTTTTTCCTGCGCGATTTTCGCCCGCATGTACCCGCTGTCGGAGCGGCGGTCTGTACCCACGATAGAGAGCGCGACATGATGCCGCACGCCCGCCGCCGCCTCGGCCGCGAGTAGGTTGGTGGTCGACGTCCGGAAGAAGTTCAGAACGGCCGTGTCCTCGAATGACGGAGAGTCCGAGACATCGACGACTACCGCGGCGCCTTTCAGGACTTGGGATAACCCCTCGCTTGTAATCGTGTTGACGCCGGTCTTCGGGGACGCAGGCACTGCTTCGTTGCCCTGCTCACCCAGCTTGCGGACGACCTTCGAGCCGATCAGCCCAGTGCCGCCGATGATTACGATTTTCATGGTTATGCCTCCCGATTGATATTTGCTCACACCCTGGAACGTCGTCGCGCGATCCGTGCCGTCGCGCCAGTCGGCGAATTGCTGACGGACCGCTAGTCAGTGCTCGGCACTTCGGCGGGCTGCTCGCGGGGTGATTGCAGCTGGCTCCAGACTGCGACGATGAGACTCCCGACGCACATCAGCCACGCGATCATGCGCATCCAGCGCGCAATCTGGGTGTCGTGCTCAAGCAGTCCCCAGCGCTCGAGCAGGTTGTACCAGTCGTGTCCTTCGCTCTCCTGGCCTGTCAGTCCGTCGAGGAGCATGAGCTTGCCGGCGCGTGAGTCGGCGCAGTAGATCGCGGTAGCGAGCAGGCCGATCGCCGACCACCAGAGGCACACCATCGCCGCGAACACATCGCGTGGCCGGCCGTCCTCGCGTTTGCGCAGGAAGTATCCGACGAACAGCAGCGGAAACGCGACTTCGGTGAGCGATCCGCCGAGTATCACCATTGTCCCACCGAGGATCGGGATGCCGAAGGGCATGAACAGCATGTGCCCGAACTCGTGGATGGCGGTGCTGACGTCGCTCACCAGCGGCACGTTGCCGTACGCGTCGTGGAACGCGACCCACGTTAGCCAGGCGAGGAGCGCGGCGAAGGCGAGGCGGAGGTAGCTCTGGATTGTGCGGGGTGAATCAGTGGAACTGACTGAGGACGTCGTCGCGCCCATCGGTCAACCTCGTCGCTGGTGGAGGGAAACGTCGAAACGAGGACGCTCTCCAGCAGCGAGGCGCAACGCGAGATCAGCCAGCCGTGTAGCCCGAATCAGTTCAAATACGCGAGGAGCCCCGCACCCGTTTACGCGACGACGGAGAGAGTCCGGCGCGAGTTCTGTCATGGAATGCGATGGAAGTGCTCCTATGCGTTACTGAGCGCCATCAGTAACACCGCCGTTACTCCCGCGCCGAGCAAAGCTTTGCGCGACGCCGACTGCCTTTCGGCTCTGATTGCTGACCAGGACTGGCCCTTTAACAGAAGGGCGATATCGCTCATTCCCGGGCGGGCACCAGGATCTAGTTGGCAACACGCGCGCACAATTGCGGCAATTTCGGGAGCAATGCGAAAAATGGGATATCGTAGATCAAAATCGGTTCCATCGATTGGATGGATCCCGCTCGCTAGATGATGCATAGTCGCGCCGAAGGACCAAACATCGGCCGCCGCCGAAATTGCGTGCCCTCGAAGGATCTCGGGTGCCCAATATCCGGGGGTGCCGCCTCGGTTCGCCGCAAACAATCTCGTGCAACCCCAGCCACAACCGATAGGGTCAGCCACACGCACTCGACCGTCATCGCCTAGCAACAAGTTCGGCGGTTTGATATCGCCGTGAGCGATTCCCGCGCGGTGCAGCGCTGCGAAGTAAGTCGAAGCGTCCAGGGCAACCTGCCCCAGTTGAGCGCGATCTAACAGACCAGCCCATCGTCCTATTGGTCCGTTAACGAAATACTCCATGACGTAGTAAGGACGGGGCGCGTCAGCGCCGGCTAAAAACACTCGCACGAAGCCGGGAAAGTTCCGGCGGAGAATCCTAACTTCGCGTGCAAATCCCTTCCTGGAATCAGAATCCGCCGACTCACGCAGGTATTTTCCGACGACCCGAACGCCGTATCGCGGCCAAAATCCCAACCATACTTCGCCGGCCCCGCCTTCGTCGAGCTTCTGCAACCACTGAATCACGTTGTCGTCGTATCCTGAGTGGTGCTGTAACGGAAGGTGAACTCCCTGCTGTGCCAAAACCCATGGGTTATGCGCTTGAATGAAGCTCATATTGCCTTCCGCGTCCGGACCGGTTTTCCCGCATAGGCCATTCGAAAAAGCTTGTACAAAAAGGCGCCTCGGTTTTGACTCGCGCCCTGCAAAATCTGCTCTCGAGTATAACCAGCCTTTAGGGCGGCATCGGTTGCTTCGTAGAGGTCCAAGGTGGCACCGGTAACACCGGAGTGCCCGCCTTCCCACCGATTCACGCTTGCAAAGGAGACACCAAGTAGACGCGCCATTTGCTCTTGGGAGAGATCGAGGCCTGCCCTAACTCTCGCAAGCTGCGCCGGGGTCATCATGGAATGAATATTAATTCCTCAGAAGAATCAGGTCAAGCAATAGTTATGACTTTTGTTATAACCTTTGGCAGCCCATTATGGGGGGCTGTGATGCCAAGCAGGGGTACGTGGCGATTACCTATGGGAATCCTGAGTTCCCGAGAACCAGGCCAACGAGCGCCAATGCCTGTCTGGCTGATATGAAACTGACAGTGGGGTGATAGAAAACTGACATCGCAAGAGTCACCTGACACGTTTATGGTACAGACCCGTTCGTGTTCGAACCCAGTGTATAAATGGACATGGTGAGCATCTTCGAAGAACAGTTGGCGAAAGTCATTGCGGAGTATGGCAATGCCTTAGCACGATCGAAGCACAATGATGCCTCGGATGTACTTACGCTGACCGAGGTCCGCGACCTACGAACCCGCTGCCTCGCAGCAATCGAACGTGGCGCTGGCCGACGCTCAGTCTATTTCGAGACCGCAAGTGCAATCGAGGACAAACCAAGCCACGAATGGAATTACCTAGCCGCACAGATCGGCATCGCAAAGTCGTTGCTTTCAGACATTAGAGATGGATATTTGCGATCGCTTGAAGAAATCGTGCACGCTGATGTCTTCGCTGACTTTCTCGAAATGGCCGATCATCTGACCAAATCGGGCTACAAGGACGCCGCGGCTGTCATCGCCGGGTCAACACTAGAGTCGCATCTAAGAGGATTGTGCGCGAAGCACGAAGTGGCCAGCGAGGTCTCCGGTTATCCGAAAAGAGCCGACGCGATAAACGCTGACTTGGTCAAGGCGGGGGCCTATTCGAAGCTAGATCAGAAGAGCATCACGGCGTGGCTCGGACTCCGGAACGACGCCGCCCACGGTAACTATGCAGCGTACGACAACACACAGGTAGCGGTGTTGATCAGCGGCATTCGAGATTTCATCAGTCGGACGCCGGCGTAGTCTCTCTCTCCAGGAATCGACTTAGGTCGACGTAGCTCCTAGCCGCTAAACAGCTTGCGAATGCATCTAGTATATATCGACGAAGTAAAGCACGATCCCCCCGCACAGAGATATCACTGGTTGTGCGCCCTGGCGTTCCATGATTCGGCGATTCAAGCGATCGATGGTGCACTCTCCGTCATTGCCGAAAGCTTCTTTGGAACGTCAATACTCCAGCAGAGTAACGAGTTTCATGCGAAGGCAATTGTGCACGGTAAAGGACCGTACAAGGGAAGGTCGATGCACGAGCGGGTCGAGCTTTTTAACGCTCTGTTAGATGTGATAGCCTCTTCGAGCGATGTCGGGCGAATCGAGATACGGGTCGAGCCTGAGAAGATGATCGCCTCCCACTATACTGATATGGCTTTTATGTTCCTCGTCGAGAAGGTCGACGACTACATGCGCCAGTGTGGCTCAATTGCCCTTCTGATCGCGGATGAAGACGCGGAATTAGTTGGAAACAACGTTACGAACCTCAGCTCCTACAAGGCAAAAGGCACGCAATACGCCTTCGGAAAGCAGATTCGCAATATTGTTGACACGATCCATCATACGCGATCACACCATAGCCGTTTGCTCCAGTTAGCCGACATTTATGTCTACACTCTGGCCATGGCCGCGGGAGACCACAGCGAATATCCGCGCAGCAAGATCGTCGAGCACGCGACGAAAGCGCGCATTCTATTCCCGACGAAATACAAGAATTGGCCGACTGACGAGAGCTGGTATCGGCCACCCGAGTGATCAAGGCGAAGTTCTTGCGCCAAGCCTCGATCGGGCACTAACGCTGAACCACACAACCCATGCATGATCTGGTTTGAGGCCATACCGAAGGTCGCCACAGGAATTGCCGCACTGGTAGGTGCCTGGGTAGCTCTTCAGGGCCTTCGAGCGTGGCGTGTCCAGCTGCACGGTAAGACCGAGTACGATTTGGCGCGACGAGTGCTGAGAGGGGTGTTTCGCGTCCGAGATCAAATCGCCTACGTGCGCAGCCCTTTCGTTCCTGCTGGAGAAATGATTGACGCGTACAAGAGCGCCGGCCTTGATCCCAACGAAATCAACCTCCTTAACGACACGAAACGGCGAGATGAACTTGTCTATCAGCGCCGTTGGCAACCCCTCGCCGCAGCGTTGTCGGAGCTTTCGCTAGAGATTTTGGAGGCGGAGGTTTTGTGGGGTCAGCCGGTTCGCGCGTGCGAGCGAGCCTTAAAATCGGCCGTAGGTGAGTTGAACGCAGCAATTTCACTTTATCTTCGCGACATACACACCAACAATCTTCGACAAGACACGCACGCTGCCGAGCGCATGGAGAAGCAGCTTGCGATTGTATATACAGGTCTGCCACCGGACGAATTCGGTGCGAGTGTTGAAAAAACAGTAAAGTCGTTCGAAGACCTCCTTAGGCCACACCTACACGGCGGAAGACGTGGTCACGCCGGACAAGCTGCCTAGCCAAGGGTACAGCTAGACAGGCGCTACGCGGACAAGAATACGAATGAGCAAGAAGGATCTTGAGCGTCAATGGCTTGAGCGCGCCCGCGACCTCCGGCCCGAGTTGTTTGCGGGTGAGATCCTTCCCGGCGAAGTGCCAGATTTCGTCTTAGTGGAGGCCGGCATCCGGAAAGGTGTTGAAGTTACGCGATATGTGACTTCGAGACGGGTCGGCGAGCCGATTGGCGAAGAGCAAAACGGGCTTCGCCGGAAGGTTCTTCGGTTATCTCGCAACCGTTTTTCTCAAGCGTCGAGTACCCGTCTTAGGGTGGGAGCTGTCTTCCGGCCCGTTCCGCCGATCCGGGCCGACCGCGTTTCACCGCTCGTCCAAGCAATCAGTGATTACCTCGTGGCGCACGGTGACGGGACTGAGTGGGCGCGCGTAGAATGGCGCGCTAATGACGACAACTCTGTACCACCCGAGCTGTTGAGTTTGTTCGCTACGGTGGTTCCGTCGGAGGCCAGTACCCATTGGTATCCGGCTGATGCGGGCTGGGTATCGCATGCGGACGGTGGCGAAATCGGACGCATCGTTGGAGCTAAGGCGGCAAAGGTAGATCAGTATCGTAAACGCTGTGAGGAGGTGTCTTTACTGATTGTTTTCGAGGGCACCCCTCATTCAGCGCGCGCGGTTCATGCGCCCGAAGGTCTCGTCTCCTTTTCGGTTAGTACGCGATTCGATCGTGTCTACTGCCTAGACGTGCTGGAGAGAAGGCTCGTCGAGATACCCGTCGAGGTGCACGCCGGTTAAGGAACAACTTTCACACGCTCGGGCGACAATGTGACAGGTTCTGATAAGGGAATGACTTTCGAACGAGCGGCAAAGTTGTTCCGTGACTGTCTGCAACAAGCACGTGATTACTTGCGCGCTGGCCAAGCATCGCACGACGCCGGTTTGAAGCACGTTGCATTCGGCCTCGCGGTGCTCGGCTTCGAGGAACTCGGGAAGGCCGCGATGATCGTAATGGCCTCGGCAGTTGGAAAGACGGATCCGGACAGGGCGCGCCGATTGCTCCGGCAGACTGAGGAACATGAATGGAAAATATTCTGGGCCACGTGGGGGCGCTGGGGTAGTCGGCCACCAGCGAATGATGCGGAGTCGATCGGTAGCTTTCTCGACGTCGCCGCACGGCTTCATGAAATGCGAATGGACGCTATGTACGTCCACGTTGCGCGAGACGAATCGCCACGCTCTTCAGTTCCTGACGAACTTGTGCGGTCAACTATGGCCATGCTCGAAGCGCAGATCCAACTCGCGGAAGCAGCTGGGGTAGCTGAGCCCTCCTTAAAGGAGCAAGAGATTTTCGACTGGCTCATGAAGGCGGCTGAGGAGCCCGACAAGCGCCCGTTGATTTTCGGCGCTTCTTCCCTCAAAAAACGTTCAGAATTGCGTGATCCGCTTGCTTGGGCGCGTTGGCTCAAAGAGCAGTTCGACGAAGCTGATCAGAGGTCGCGCGAGCTAACAGAAAGAGAGCTGCGACGTCGTCCAGAAGATTCAAAGGAGCCCTGGAAGGCGCGATGGAAAGTGACTTTGCGGTGGCAATCATCATCGCATTCTATAAGGCCAAGGGCGTTTGACAAATGGAACAAAGGGTCTGAGCACGTGAAGTTTCGCGCTGATTCAAATGACAAAACGCGTTTCTTTGTCGACATTGATATTCCAGAGCTTGTAGGCGCTGGGGGTGTGTGGGACGCCGGTCTGCAGTATTCCGCGGCGCTGCTGATCGCTTTCAACGCTGGTTCGTTTGGCTTCTTTTGGTGGCGGGTGCCTCCTAAGACCACGCGGTATTACGAACGTATCCTGGATCTAGACGTAAAATCAGAGCTCGTGGTTGAAGCCTATCCCGCACCGATCGTAGACTGGGGCAATAACGCCTTCACGAGCGACGAGATGGATTCGGTCACGCGTGCTTTTGTGGGTCTAAGGAAATTCGAAGGGCCGTCCTTTGATGCCGTAGTCACCAACTATCTCGAAGGAATGAAGATCGCCGCAAAGATCGATATACATCTTCGTGTCGAATCTTCAGCATTAGCAGCCTTCGCGCGTTCGTTTGCTGCTACGCTACCATTAGTGGAACCTCCCCAGGCTGATCTAATGCAAGCGGTCGAGTCACTTGTGGATCGGTATCGACTGGCCAAGGATGATCCCAGCTATAAGGAAAAGCTCAAGGAGTGGGTCGCTCGTGCTCAGGACAAGACTTTTGCCGATTCCAACGTAACGCTCCGGGATGTTATGGCAGTCAAAATTATTGCGGACGTCAACATCAATACCCTTGCACAACAAGGACTCAACGCGCTCTATAAGTCGGAAGGAGACCCCGATGGAAGCGTGGGATGATCTGACCTCGCACAGTCGAATTGACGATCGTCTAGGCCTAAACGACTCAATCTCCCGCCGTGACTTCCTCAACGGCGTCCTCCTCACCGGCGCCGGCCTCCTCCTCCACAACAAAGCCCCAACCATCTCGCCCGAAGACGCCTTCAACGGCTACGGCGGAATCGGCGACTACGCACACTCCAACGGCAACACCTGGGAAGTTCTGAGCGCCGGACACGCGATGCGCGACGGCGCTTTCGAAAAGCGAATCGCCAATGCAACTGACACCGGCGAGATCTACGACCTCGTCGCCGTCGGCGGCGGAATCAGCGGACTCGCCGCCGCGATCTTCTTCCAGAAATACAAAGGCGGTCGCGCGCTCGTGATCGACAATCACCCGATCTTCGGTGGCGAAGCGAAGCGCAACGAATTCCTCGTCGCCGGTCAGCGGCTCACCGCGCATCAGGGCTCGGCGATCTTCCTCGTGCCGAAGAAGGGTGGATACACCAGTCAGTTTTACGACATGATCGGAATGGATCGCTCCTCGTTCGACTACCAGACGTGGCGCGGACCGCTGCCCGAGATGCCGCTCAGTCACTCGCCGTACGACACGCCGGCGAACTACGGATTCTACTTCACATCGTCGTTCACCGAAGGATCCGGAACATGGGTGATGGATCCGTGGCGACGACAGCTCGAGGGCGCGCCGATCAGTGCGACGGAACGCGCGGAGCTGCTGCGCTGGGGAACAAATCGCGTTCCCTTCCCCGGACCGCAGACTGAAGGCGACGCGATCTCGCGACAGCTCGATACCATCACGCTCGAAGATCACCTCATCGCGCGATACAACATCAGTCGCGAAACGGTGCGCAAGTTTCTGTCGCCCATCGAGGGCGGTGGATATGGTCTCGGTCCCGACGTCCTCTCGGCGTACTGCAATTACGCGATCGAGAATCAGTTTCCCGAAGACGGCGACGACACGCTCGGCGACCAGATGTTCCCCGACGGCAACGGCGGATTCGCGCGACTGATGGTGAAGACGCTCATCCCCGACGCCTTCGCCGGTCCGCGCACCGTCGACGCGGTGTGGCAGAATCGCGTCAACTTCCGCGCGCTCGATCGCGCGGGTCAAGCGACAAGGATTCGGCTGAATTCAACGGTCGTTCGTGTCGAGCACGCGGGTAATCCGTCGAGCGCGCCGCACGTCGTCCTCACCTACGCCAAGGGAAATCGACTTTACAAAATCAGAGCGCGCCGAGTGGTGATGGCGGGCGGCAGCTGGACGGCCAAGCACATCGTCCACGATCTGCCGGCGAGCCACCGCGAAGCGTACGCGCAGTTCTATCGATCGCCGGCCCTGATGGCGAACATCGCAGTTCGCAACTGGCGTTTCCTATACAAAATGGGGCTGACTGGATGCCGCTGGTTCGGCGGACTCGGCGATTATCTCTCGGTGCGCAAAATGGCGCTCGTCGGCAACGAGCCGCGCACCATCGATCCCGACTCGCCGACAGTGCTCACTATAAAGGTATTGTTCGCCCAGCCCGGGCTCTCGATCGCCGAGCAAGGCTCACAGGGGCGTGCGAAGCTGCTCGGCACTTCGTTCGCGCAGTACGAGAGAGCGTTCCGCGAGCAGCTGGCCGACATGTTCGCGCCCGGCGGATTCGATCCGCGAAGGGACATCGCGGGAATCATTCTGAATCGCTGGGGCCACGCGTACGTGAATCCGCAGCCGGGATTTTTCTTTGGCTTAAACGGGAAACCGGCGCCGAGGGATGTGCTACGGGATCAGCCGCACGGGCGAATTGCGTTTGCGAATACGGATCTGGCGGGTGCGAGCGATCATCGAAATTCGATTCGCGAGGCGGATCGCGCGGTGAGGCAGCTTATAGCTGCGTAGTCGACCAATCGTCAATGTTCGCACTAAACCGGACTGATCATGGTCGCTGCCGTTCGCCTCTGTCAGAAGCCTGATAGGAAAACGACATACCGCTGATATAGAATCGGCATCGCCGCGGCCGCCGGTTCCCTACATCTTCCCCTGGGTACATCAAACGTGGTTGGTGGATCCAGAGATCCTTCGCCGGGAGGTGTCAAATGGCGGACGCGCGTAACGAGCGGAAAGAGTTCACTGGAGCAGACTTTCTGGCCGGAGGCACTCTTCCCGTGGAGTTGCATCTTAAGGTCCAACTCCATCCCGATGTTAAGGCCGACCACCTTCACATCGATCCCGATCTCGAACGACGCCTCCAGGCTAGTACGGCGGCCGTTCTGGAGTGGGTGGCACGTAGTAGCGCCAACGGCGTACAACTATTAGCGGATCCGCTGACTGCACTCGCGGCAGCGGGCGTGAAACTAAACCCAGCCGATCGGGATCGACTTGCACATGCGCTCGAGCAACAAGCTGGGCGAGACGTTCTTCCTGCGGGCGTTAATCTAGCCAGCCTGTCGGTTGAGACCGCGCGTAGCCCCGCTCGTGAAAAAGTAGCTGCTAAATCAGTGAAACGCGGAGGACGCCATGGGGACCGCTAACCTCAACGCGTTTGATTTGGTCGCGCACTTCACGGAAGCTGCGCTTAACCGCGGCCTCAAAATGCTGCCGAGCGGAAGCACGTTCCCCGCCCATCAGCGTAAGGATATAACTCTCACGAGTACGAGCCTCGCAACTGCGACGAGCTACCAGTACAGCGCGCTGCTGGAGATCGAGCGACCGGTCATCTCCCTCTCCCCAACCGCCTCACAGGTAAAGATCAGCTGCGAACTCTCGCCGAGCAGTGAATTGAATTACACGGGCACCGCCGGAACCCTCCCCACCGGCACCTTATTCAATTCTATACCGCAAATCCCGCTTGCCGGCACTATAGAGTTCGTGTGCCCTATGATAGTGGGCCGACCCGATGTCTGGAGCGGCGGCGGACCAACGGGCCAGTCGGTGCTTGCTGAGTTGAGTAACCCCGCCACAACAACGACCATCACACTTACCTCTCCCGCGACGACCGACGTCCAACTAGGTACGGCGAGTGTGATTGGCTTGGGAGGAACTGTGAACACCGCGGTGACGGTCACGGCCGTCGCGCTCACACAGATCATCCAGCAGCAGTTCGCCGGACTTGCGGCGCGCATCGGGAATCTGCCACTGACAACGCCTATCCCTCTACTGAGCGGAACCCGTGGTTTGCAGCGCGTCAGTTCCGTGTCTGCTGCATCGACGCTCACACCAACGCGGGCAGTCGGGATTGGCCTGATTACGGAGATCACGCCCGCTGCAGGCGGTAGCACGTCCGTTCCCGCACCACCAGCAACTCTTACTGGCGCGGTCGACGGCGTTCTTCAAGCGTCGAACAATTGGCTAACGCATCTCGTTGCGCAACTTATCAGCGACAAGAACCCAGGTATAACGTGGACCTTCACCGCATCCCCACCAGGGGCGACGTTCTCCGGCGCGGTGACCATAGCAACCAGCGGATCGCCTTTTACGCTCACAAGCTTGACCATCAGCGTTAACACGACGAGCGGCCTCGACGTCATGGGGGCGGGTACAGCATCGGGCGCGTGCTGGTCGGCAACAATCAGCTTCTCTTTCACGTTCACTTTTGGTTGCGACATCACAACCGGCGAAGTCATGCCGGTCGCGAGCCCTCCGGTAGTCAATGTGTCAATCAGCACTAACCCATGGTGCATTCTGATCGGGGTTCTAGTTGGTTTTGCCGTGGGCACGATCATCCTGGGCATCGTTGGTGCAATCGTCGGTGCTATCATGGGTGGGGTGATAGTAGGCGGCCTGAGTACAGGGTTCATGCCGAGTGTAAATGGCTTGTCTTCGCTGGCTGGCCTCCCGGTGCCACTGCCAGTTGGATCTCCGGCTCTGTCGATTGACGTGTGCACGGTCGATGACCTGTCGTTGAGCGGGCGGGTGCAGTACGCGGATCTCGCTCTACGCGCGAGTCAAGGGAGCTTTGTACTTCCACTGGGATTTGGCATAGACCTGGATACCGGTCAGATAGGCCCGCTTCCCGGACCGGTCGATGCGGACCTCGAGTGGACCGGTGCTCAGTTGCAGCGCGCAAATGGCGCGACAATCTCTACCTACTTCGGTTCGTACAACGGTCTTTCGCTCACAGACCTCGAGTCACTGAGCTACGGGACCCAGCCGATTTTCGCGTCCCAGATTCCCGTCCAAATGCCGTTTTTCCCTCCGACGCTCCTGACTTTTGCCGCACGCACGAGTCTCGGTCGTTATGCGCGGTGCACAGTGTGGCGCGACAGCAATATGATGCTGCACATCTCGTGGGTTACTTACGAGGGGCCGACGCCACTCATTACGCTTGTCAGCACCGCGACCACAACCTCTTCGACGGTCATTGACCAGGGAACAGATAATTGCACACAGATCACCGTCGAGTACACGCCGTCTGTCGATGAAGTCCTCGGCCTTCTTGGCACTGGCGGGTCGCAACCATGGACAGACCCGACTCCGTGGGAGCGGGGCACTGAGAGCGCGGGTGGCATTCCACGCGCTTCACGATACGGAGCAGGCTGGCCGGGCGGTGGCGGTCCCACCGATGGACCACCTCGGCCGCCTGTCGGCGGTGGTCAGCCCCACGGCGGACTGGGTGACCTCACCGACATCCTCAAGAATGCGCCGAACATCGGCGGGGTCCATATCGGACACGAAATATCCAGCGCGAACTGGCAGGTCGTTGACCGAGCACAACGTGTCACTGTCGTCGCACTCGCTACCGGCCTTGAGGTACCGCTGACTTATCGCTGGACCGTCTTCGGCACAGACCTCGGACTCGGAACCGGGCAGCTTTCGGTGAAAGGTGTTACGGCGAGCTTTGATGACGGATGGAACACCTTGATTCTCGACGCACCCCAGGGCACCGATATTGTTGGCCAGGTTTGCGTAGCCATCATCGATAAAGACGGCCGCGCGAGTACCGGATGTCTGCATCTGGACCAGCCGGGTCGTACTCGCTTGGGAGGCTGTCATCCCCAAGGCGGAATTTCCTTCCTCGACTTCCTCGGCCAAGCACGTCAGTTCTCCCGAATGACCAACGCAATGGCCGGAGTCCAGGAGCGCGTCGCCTTGATGGCAGCGTCAGGCGACGCGAGGCCAGTACAGGCAACTGGAGTGCGCGACGCAATTCGGCTCCTCGAGCGACCGATCAGGGACGGGAATTCCAAGTCGCGCACGCGACCCAAGCGATCGCGGAAGCGCTAGAGCTTCTCGGTACTTCGTTCGCGCAGTACGAGAGAGCGTTCCGCGAGCAGATGGCTGGCGAAGTCTGGGCAGTGGGTAGGGAAAGAGGTTTCGAGCGACTATTGGAAAGAAAAGCGACTAGGGTGGACGTTCGCGGCGAGTAGATCGTCGCCGAGGCAACCGACGCAGCGCGCAATCGCAGTCGCGATGATGACAATTCGCACTACGAGAAGGCGGGACGACTCCGTACGAGAAACCAGATGGCGACGGCTATGGCTATCGCAGTGCACGCGACTATCACGTTCGTCAACAAGCTAATGTCGAATGGAACCGGGGCTCCCTGATTTCGAGCTAGCGCTATCTGCAGCTCGAGAAGTCTCTGCTTCAGAGGCGGAACCAGCGTCATGAGGCCCAGATGCACGAACCAGAACGCGAACCACGCGATCGCCAGCAGCCGAGCCCGTTCGCGCAGATCGAGCAAACCCTTCCCCATGTAAAACGAAAGCGCTGCGAGGAAAGCGTAGATGACGCGTGCCATCCAACCAGTGAAAACCACACCGAGCACGAACGCAGGCAGGCCAGTCAGTATCTGAAAGAGGCACGACGCGCCCCCGATGATGCTCGACCAGGCGATGATCGTGATGCTGATCGGCCGCGGCGGCGCAGCGTCTGGTATGGAGGACGCAAAGGCCGCTTTGGTCGATTGCGCGTTGAACTGAATGAGCCACCACACGGCAATTGCCACCGGAATCCCGCAGAAGATCGCCATCAGTCTGTGAACCTGCTGCACTGTCGCGGGACTCATATCCGGAGGGGTCGGCACGGCAATGGTCGCCAGAAAGGCGAAGATGCAAATCGCAGCCAGGAAACTGGCACCGATCAGGATCGATGTGCGCGCCCAGGGGCGCAGGCGGATCAGTCCGATGGCAGTCCAAATCCCATAGACGCCGACTGCGGCAAAAATTCCCGCACCCCCGATAAGTGATTGAGTGCTGTTGGGCGGTGAGGGCGGCTGCATCCCCATGAACAGAGCTGCGATCATGCCCATCGCCACCAGGAGCACGAGGATGCTTCCCAGAATCACCACGATCGCGCTGGCGGTGATGCCGACGGGCCTGCTCATGCGGTTAATCTATTTCTTCTGGCGGTCGAGTCGAGTTCGCGATAAGGTCCGACGGCCCGCCCACTAGCCCACATGAACCGCTCGTCATTCGCCCGTTTCGCCTTCGGTGACGTATCCTTCCATGTATGACTTCACGCCTGCTGATGATGCTTCAGGTTGTCGTCGCGCCGCCGCAGAAGCTCGGCGCTGTGCCTCATGGAACGCGCGTCATCGCGCCCATCACAAGCGGTACGTTCGAAGGCCCTCGCCTGCGCGGCAAGGTGTTGCCGGGCGGAGGTGACTGGACGCTCTCGCGGTCCGACGCCGTTCTCGAGCTCGATCTGCGAATCACGCTCGAGACCGACGACGGCGCCTTGATCAGTATGACCTCCTTCGGCCTCCGTCATGGCCCCCCTGAGGTATTGGCGGCGCTCGCGCGAGGCGAGTCCGTCGATCCGTCCAGGTACTACTTCCGGACCGCGCCCCGGTTCGAAACGAGCGCGCCGCAGTATGCGTTCTTGAACCGTTTGATCGCTGTCGCCTCCGGTGATCGCCGCGCGACCGGGCCGATTTATACGATCAACGAAATCCTGTAGCCATGCGCACGTTCGAAGACGAGGGCATGACCTCACGACCACTCATGACGGTGAAAATCATCGCCGCTCCTCCGCAAAAGCTCGGTGCGGTACCATACGGCGTCCGTAGCTTCGTGCCGGTCACGGGAGGTGACTTCGAAGGCCCGCGGCTTCGCGGCAGGATTCTACCGGGAGGAGGAGATTGGCTGTTGCTACGCTCCGACGGCGTCCTGGAGCTGGACCTGCGCATCACGCTGGAGACAGACGATCATGCGCTGATCTATATGACCTTTCAGGGGCTGCGTCACGGGCCGCCGGACGCGATCACCGCGCTTAGCCGTGGAGAGGTCGTCGATCCCGCGCGTTACTACTTTCGAACAGTGCCGAGATTCGAGACCTCGGCGGAAGCATACGCATTCCTGAATCGCATCGTCACCGTCGGTCTTGGCGAAACTCGCCCCGACGGAGCAATTCACAGGATCGACGAGATCCTGTGATAACGTGCGGTTACGCGTGCACGCCGTCGAGCAGATAAGCGTCGCTGAACTCGATTGCCGAAGTGGCTATTGGAAAGAAAAGCGACCAGCGTGGACGTCCGCGGCGAGTAGATCGCCGGAGCCGAACGGCGTTGATTGTCTTCACCGCTCACACTGGCTTCAGCAGAAGAGGCTCGACCAATGATCTCAAAACCTTCCGTCATCGCTGCACTCTCGTGCATCGTCCTCTTTCCAGGCCTGACAGCTTCCGGCCCTCTGCGCGCGCAGGCGCCTAACCAGTGGGTGGTTCCCGCGGGATTTCACGTCACGGTGTTCGCTGATAGCGTCGGGAACGCGAGAGAGATGGCGCTCGGTCCGCACGGCACGGTGTTCGTCGGATCGTGGATAGGCAAGGTCTACGCGGTCATCGATCGCAGCGGCGACCACAAAGCCGATCGCGTGGTGGTGATCGCCAGCGGCCTCGATCAGCCCAATGGAGTGGCTGTGCACAACGGCGCGCTGTACGTGGCTACCAAGAGCAAGATTCTCCGGTTCGATAACATCGAACAACGCCTCGACGCGCCACCGGTCCCTGTCGTCGTCCGTGATAGTCTGCCGAATCCGAACGCCGGTCACACCTGGAAGTTCATCGCCTTCGGACCCGACAACCTGCTGTACATGTCGGTCGGCTCGACGTGCAACGTCTGCCTCCCGGCGCCGATGACAGCGACCATATTGCGAATGAAGCCCGACGGGTCGAATCTCGAAGTCTTCGCCGAGGGCGTGCGCAACACCGTCGGCTTCGACTGGCACCCGAAGACGCACGAGATGTGGTTCACCGATAACGGTCGCGACATGATGGGCGACGACGTGCCGAACGACGAGCTCAATGTCGCCTGGAAGCGCGGCCTGCACTTCGGCTTTCCATTCTGCCATCAGGGTGATGTGCCGGATCCGGAATTCGGTGCGCAGCGGGCGTGCTCGACCACCGAGCCGCCCGTGCAGAAGCTCGGCGCCCACGTCGCCGCGCTCGGCTTCACGTTCTACACGGGCAACATGTTCCCGGCCAGTTACAAGAACGCGGCGATCATCGCCGAGCATGGATCGTGGAACCGATCGGTTCCGAGCGGCTATCGCGTAATGGTGGCGCGCACCGACGGACGCCGAGTGACGAGCTACGAGACTTTCCTTGACGGCTTCATGCCTGGGAGATCCACTGCTCCTGGCGGCCGGGCAGCTACGAGATTGGCAACCGGCCGGCCCGTCGATGTGCTGCAGATGCCCGACGGGTCGGTCCTGATCAGCGACGACTTCGGCAATCGCATTCTCCGTGTCAGTTACAAACGATAGCCGACTAACGCATATGCGAAACACAACTCGAAAGGTCCGTGACCTGAGCGTCGCACTTGTCGCGTTCACGTCCGTCGCTTCGGTCGTCCAGGCGCAGAACCGCACTGAGATTACGACCAGCGACACCGCCGTCGCACCGGAGAATCTCACGTCCAGCAAGGACGGAACGGTCTACTTCGGCAGCATGACGAAGGGGACTATCTACCGCGCCGCGCCGGGCGCCGCGCGAGCGGAACCATGGATTCTCGCATCGGCCACCGGCCTGACGAACGTGCTCGGCGTGCTCGCGGACGACAAATCAAACACGTTATGGGTTTGCCAGAACGCAAACGGTGGTCGCAACGGTGCGCCTGTCGTCGGACAGACTGCGCTCCGCTCCTTCGACCTGAAAAGCGGCGCCGCGAAAGGTACGTACCCATTTCCGTCGAACCCCGGCATCTGCAATGACATTGCGGTGGCAGCGGATGGCGCGGCCTACGCGTCTGAATCGTTTCGCGGCCGGATTCACCGACTGCGGCCCGGTGCAACCGCGCTGGAGGTGTGGGTCACCGATCAGCAGCTCGACGTGATCGATGGTCTCGCCTTCCTCGCGGATGGTGCGCTCTATGCCAACAACTACACGACTGGAAAGTTCTATCGCGTTCCGGTGAACGCCGACGGCAGTGCAGGCGCAGTCGTTCCGATCGAGACGTCGCTACCATTCGTCCACCCCGATGGCTTGCGAACCGCGGGCCCGCGAACATTGATCCAGGCCGAGGGGCAAGGGCGTGTCACTGAGCTGACGATCAATGCGAATCATGCGGATGTGCGCGTCGTGCGGGACAATCTCCCACGCGCTACCGGTGTGACGATTGTAGGCGACTCCGCCTTCGTCCTCGTCGGCCTCGAGAAAGCGGTAGTGGTGCCGTATCACAGACCTCCGCCGGTACCCTGAGTCGCCGCGCCCCCGAGTTATCTGCCACATGGCCGCATCGGTGGACGGGCGCATCGTCGCCGATAAGTGGCCTGATGCTCCGGCCGTTCGCCGCGAGTACGAGCAGATCCACGCCAGCTACGCCGCCGACGGATGGATGTGCGGGCGGGTGACGATGGAGCCGTTTGCTGGTGGAGCGCGGTCTGACGCGGATGTAGCGCGCCAGTACGACGGGCGTGCGCGAGAGGATTTCGTCGCGCCCGGCGCACACGAGTCGTTCGCCGTCGTGATCGACCCGCGCGGCCGACTGGCATGGGAAACCAACGACATCGACGGTGACCACGTCATTGCTGTCCTCTGCGAGCGTGTCTCTGACGAGTATCTCGCGTTCCTGCGCGAGCGTGGTGTCTCGTTCGTGCTCGCCGGTAAGAACGACGTGGATCTCGCGCTCGCACTCGAGAAGATTGGCGCGCGATTCGGCGTTCGCACGTTGATGCTCGAAGGTGGCGGCCGAATCAACGGGGGGATGCTTGCAGCCGGGCTCATCGACGAAGTGAGCGTTCTTGTGGTGCCGGTGGCGGACGGACGTGTCGGCACTCCGGCGGTGTTCGACATTGAACGCAGTGGCGCGGCTCCGCGCCGTCTCACGCTCGAGGCAGTAGAGCGGAGATCGGGTGAGATGATTTGGCTTCGCTATCGCGTTGCCAAGGCCGGATAATAAACCACGACGATCAGCCGCGCCGGCGCTTGCTACTCCGTGAGCTGCGCCGCCATTCGTGCAAGTAATCGATGAGTGCTCGTAGGGCGCGTGAGGCCTGCCGCCGCTGCGGGTAATACAAATAGTAGCCGGGAAAGGGTGAGCAGAACTTCTCGAGAACGGAGACCAGCTCTCCTCGACTGATTGCTTCACTCACGTGGTTCTTGAACGCGAGTGTGACTCCCAGCCCGGCGATGGCGAGACGCCGGTTGAGCGCTGAATCCGTCGACAGCACTTTGGCCGGCACCGTCACGGAAAAGTGGCGGCCGTTTTCCGTGAACTCCCAGCGATACGGCGGCGCATCAGCGGTCGGGTGCCAGTTGAGACACTCATGATGGATTAGATCGCGGGGATGTGACGGGACGCCGCGTCGCGCGAAGTAGCTCGGCGCTCCGACGACGGCGAGGCGCAGGTCGCCGGTTACCGGCACAGCGATCATGTCCTTGTCGATTACCTCGCCCAGCTGGATGCCCGCGTCGTAGCCATCGGCAACGATGTCCACCGCCGCATCGCTGACGACGACGTCGAGTTGGATGTGTGGGTGTCGCGCGAGAAAGCCAAACAGGATTGATTCGGCGAACATCGTGTTCGCAACGCTGGAGGAATGGATACGGAGAGTACCGCGGGGCTCGTCCCCCATTTCTCCCACGGCGGCGACAGCGCCGCGCACTTCGTCGAGCGCCGGACGCACGGCGGCGTAGAGGCGCTCTCCCGCGTCGGTGAGGTGAACACTCCTCGTGGTTCGACGCACGAGTGCGACGCCGAGTCGCTCCTCGAGCCGCCTGACCGCCTGACTGACCGCCGAGTGTGTAACTCCCAGCCGATCGCTAGCGGCGCGGAATCCCTTCGCCTCGGCGACTGCAACGAACGTCGCCATGCCATCGAGTTCGTCTGCCATTGGCAACAGAACCTTACCGGGGTGGACACGGTTGGCAAGTAGATCAACCGGCCAGCGAAGGCTTTCTTGAGTGGTGCACCTACACGAACTGCGACCGAGAGATGGGTATGTACGCCTACGCATCGCGAGAGACGAGGACGACCATGAAGACGCGTAAGTTGGGGCGATTTGGGCCGGAGGTTTCCGCGCTTGGTTACGGCGCGATGGGCTTGGCGCCGGTCTATGGTCCCGGAGCCGATCGACAAAGCGGAATCGCGATCCTTCGCGCGGCAGTCGAGCGCGGCGTCACGCTTTTCGATACGGCGGAAGCATACGGTCCTTTCACCAACGAGGAGCTGGTCGGAGAGGCCCTGGCGCCATTCCGCGATCGCGTAATCATCGCCACGAAGTTCGGCTTCGGCATCAACCCGGACGGAACACGCTACGGTCTCGACTCACGACCCGAGCACATACGGCAGGTGGCTGACGCTTCCCTGCTACGACTCAAGGTCGAAACCATCGACATCCTCTACCAACACCGGGTTGATCCCGCGGTGCCAATTGAGGATGTCGCTGGAACTGTGAAGCAACTGATCGCCGCCGGGAAGGCTCGGTATTTCGGACTTTCGGAGGCGAGCGCAAACACGATCCGGCGCGCGCACGCCGTGTTGCCGCTGGCGGCAGTTCAGAGCGAGTATTCGCTCTGGACGCGCGACCCGGAGCGCAATGGTGTGCTGTCGATATGCGAGGAGCTCGGGATCGGCTTCGTTCCGTTCAGCCCATTAGGCGCAGGCTTTCTCACGGGGAAAATCGATACCAACACCAAACTCGATCCCAAAGACTTTCGCAGCATATCGCCCCGTTTCGCCGCCGATGCGCGAGCCGCAAACATGGCGCTCGTCGAGCTGCTCGAGCGCATAGGGGAGAAAAAGCGCGCGACGCCCGCGCAGATTGCCCTCGCGTGGCTGCTTGCTCAGAAGCCGTGGATCGTCCCGATTCCTGGGACCAAGAAAATCGAGCGCCTCGAGGAGAATCTGGCGGCGGTCGACGTCAAGCTCACGCCTGCCGATCTTCGGGACATCGATGAAGCCGCCTCGAAGATTCGCGTGAAAGGGGAGCGACTGCCCGAAGCGGTGCTTAAGCTAACGAACGGTTAAGGCGATCTTGCGACCGACGCTTCCCGCCACAATACTCGTGGGGAGGTACCTGTGAGTCGCGCACTTGGGCGGCGGTCCTCGCTACACTATGAGGCATACCAGCGATCGGGTGAGTAACGCACCATCTGCAACTCCCGCGGAGCCATCCGCGCCCGGGACGGCGAACAAAATGCGCCGCTCGCGGCGTGCTCTGCGAGAAACTACGGGGACGGTGCTGGCGCGCATCCCGGCGCGAATGATCGACCTCGCTGTCGCGTACGGCCTCGATCGCAAAGAGCTAGTTGACGCCGCCGGCCTGGGCGGAATCGATCTGACTGACGGCGACGCGCGGGTCCCGATCGCAACCCAGGTTGCGCTCTGGCAGCTAATCGCCAAGCGCCTTCCCACCTCCAACTTCGGTCTTCGCGCCGGGGCTTCGTTCAAGGTGCGCGAGGCGGGCCTGCTCGGTTACGTTGTGGCGCACAGCGCCACACTAGAGACCGCCCTTGAACGGCTCGTGCGCTATAGCTGGGTCCTCAATGATGCGGTGAAGTGCGAGATGGTGAAGAACCGCCATTCGCTCGCCGTCACCCAATCTTATCCGGAGCACGGCGCCGGGCTCCAGGACGCCGTCGACTACCGGCTCGCCGCACTTGTTAGCGTGTGTCGCCAAATCACCGGCGCCGAGATCGTACCCGTTGAAGTCGCATTTGTGTACCAGCAGCGCACGAATATTCTCGAACATCGCCGCTTCTTTCTTTGTCCACTGCGATTCGGCGCATCCATCTCGAGGGTGGTGTTTTCCGCGCACGATCTGCGGTTGCAAGTTCGACACGCCGACGAGAGCCTCGCAGAATACCTGCGTGAGCACGCTGAACGCATCCTTCAGTCGCTGGTGACGGGAAGCTCGGCGCGAGAGCGCGTTCGATCAGCCATCTGGAACGTGCTGAGTGAAGGACGGCCAACGCTAAAGCGTATCGCGTCCGCGCTGCATGTGCCTTCGCGCACCCTCCAGCGGCGCCTTGCGGACGAGGGCACTTCGGTGGAGCAGGAGATCGAGGCAATCAGAAAGTCTATGGCGATGGCGATGCTGCGTGATCCGGCCAATGCAACTGACGAAGTTGCATTTCTCCTCGGTTACGGGGAGCCCAGTACGCTTTTCCGCTCGTTCCGCCGCTGGACAGGGATGACGCCACAGGAATACCGGAGTTCGCAACTGGCGTGAAACGCGTCAAAGGGTGGCGCGAACCGCCACCGTGAGTCCGGCAATACCCCGCGAACTTTCGCCGACACAATTCAGCGGGGAAATCAGATGGGTAACGATGGCGGCGAATTCAGCAGCCTTTCACGCCGCCTCAGC
>Ga0070708_100001049_pt1 | contig 21036 bp, 15 predicted proteins | sample KBSK5503metaG_FD_65469 | JGI IMG/M metagenome (GOLD analysis project Ga0070708, IMG submission 65469) | Corn, switchgrass and miscanthus rhizosphere microbial communities from Kellogg Biological Station, Michigan, USA - KBS K5-50-3 metaG | ecosystem: Host-associated > Plants > Roots >... | reverse complement strand
GTCCAGGCGCGGCACCCGGATCGCTTCTCGATGACGGGGACGGCGAGGTGGCGGGGGCGGATCTACTCGGCGGCGCCGCTGCGGGCGTGGCGCGAGCGGATCTACCGAGGGCTGTACGGCGCGGCTCCGTATCAGTCGGTGTACCGAGGCGGGGGAGAGCTACGCGACATCGCCCATCAGCTAGGCGTACCACTTGCCGTGATCGCAGTTCTTCTGGCTCCGGCGGCGTTTGTCGAGGGAGCGTTGTTTATCGTCCCACTCCTGGGCGCTCTGTTCCTGCTTGCGCTCGGCGCCTCCGATTTCGCTCGAATCAAGGTGCCGGCTCACGCGCGCAAGTCCTCGATGCGTTTCCGGCTGGACCTGACGCTGCTGAACCTGATGCAGCCCGTGGCGAGGGCGTGGGGGAGAGCGCGCAACCGCGCGCTCGCGCGCCGGAGCGCAATCCCGGTGCAGCCGATACCAGGTCCGGTGCAGGAGCTTTCGCGCGGCGTGTTTCTGTTTCCCGAGAAAAGGCCGCGACCGGAGCTGGCCGAAAACATCGTCCAGCTTCTGCGACGGGCTGGGATGCGCGTAGTCCCACCGACGGGGTGGGAGTCCTACGACGCCCTGGTCATGGGCAGCGCCCTGGTCGGCGCCGAAGTCGTGACCAGCGCTCACCCACCGGGCTGGGTTCAACTCCGTGTCCGCCGCTACCTGCGCTGGAAGCCGATGCTCCTCGTAGCGGCCGTGACGTGGGCGGCAGTCATTGCCGATCCAAGGTTGGCCATCGTGATGGTTGCTTTGATCGCGGGCAACATCCTCCTCGGCACGTGGCGGACCGGCCCGGGCATACGGGCAGCGATAAGCGGCCGGAGCAAGCCCTCATGACTCGGGGAGCCTGGCGGTTGTGGCGATACATCCCGCGGTTATTCCCGTACCTGAAGCCTTATCGAGGTTTGGTCGCCGTTTCGATTTGCTTGAGCGGACTCGGTGTGATGATCGGAGTTGCGGACCCGTGGCCACTCGCGTTCATGGTTGACACGGTCCTTGGCAATCACCCGGTACCAACATTCCTCCGACATATCGTCGGTAATCCCGATCGGATCCAATTGCTGATCGGTGTCGCGCTGGCGGGCCTCGTTCTAGTGGTCATTAAGAATGCGATGTCGGTCGTGCACGAATATGTCAACACCAAACTGCACCAGAGACTCGTGCTCGACCTGCGCAGCGACCTATTCGAGCACGCACAGAGACTTTCAGTCAGCTACCACGACACCAAGCCAACCGGTCAGTTAATGAGTCAAATCAATTTGCTGCCGGACCAGGCTGGTGATCTGCTTATCGGTCTTCCACCACTCGCCCAGAGCCTAGTGACGTTGGTCGCGATGTTCGTAATCGCAGCGAAGCTCGATCTGTTGCTTGCGCTTATCGCCTTGACGGTCGTCCCTGTCATCTACTACTCAGTCGGCGTCTACAGTGCACGGATAGTACCTCGTCTGCAACAGGTGAGAGGTCTCGAGTGGCAGACGACGTCGATCGTCTTCGAGGCTATGGCGATGCTGCGTGTGATCGCGGCGTTCGCACGAGAGCGATACGAGTTTCGGCGTTTCAGAACCCAGGGATTGACCGCGGCAAACGCACGGGTCCAGTTGACGGTTCGTCAGACCCTGTTCTCCCTAGTCGTGAACACATGGACTGCAGCTGGCACCGCCTTGGTTCTGGGTGTGGGCGCGTACCACGTCATCATTGGGACGCTGAGCATCGGTGAGCTGCTCGTCTATCTCGCGTACATCGCGGCAGTCTATGGACCTCTCGAAACAATCAGTTCGACCGTCGGCAACATGCAACAGCAACTCGTGAACATCCAGGGCGTCTTCATGCTCCTCGAGACCGAACCGGACATCGTGGACCCCGATGACGCGGCTGAAATGAATCGCGCGTGGGGAGCTGTCGCCTTCGACCATGTGAGCTTCGACTACGCTGGGCGTAAAGGCACTCTTCAGGACATCTCTTTCGCGGTCAAACCTGGAGAGCGGGTGGCGATCGTCGGCCCGACCGGCGCCGGCAAGACGACCCTAATTAGTCTGGTCAAGCGGTTCCACGACGTCAAGGCGGGCGCCGTCTTCGTGGATGGCGTAGACGTCCGGAAATTCAAGATCAAATCGCTTCGCGATCAAATCAGCGTGGTGCTCCAGAATCCTGAGCTGTTCTCGGGCCCGATCGCCGACAACATCCGCTACGGCAAACTCGAAGCAACTTCAGCCGAGATCGAAGAAGCAGCCAAGGCAGCCAACGCGCACGATTTCATTTCCAAACTTCCGAAGGCTTATAACACCGAGGTCGGGGAGGGCGGCGCACAGCTGTCGGTGGGCGAACGTCAGCGGATCTGCGTTGCGCGCGCGTTTCTGAAAGACGCGCCAATCCTCATCCTTGATGAGCCGACGTCTTCGATCGACTCAAAGACCGAATTGGTGATCCTCGACGCCCTCGACCGTCTGTCCGAGGGACGGACTACTTTTGTGATTGCGCACCGACTCTCAACGATCCGCCACGCCGATCTGATCCTGGTGCTTGATCAAGGCCGACTGGTTGAGCGCGGAACCCACGAAGAGCTTCTCAAGTGCAACGGCCTTTATCGCCAGCTCTACGACGTGCAGATGGGAGTCGATCTCATCGAACGCCTCTCTCGGCGAGTCATCGCTCTTGACCCGATTGTGGGGTCGGAGGATGACGCCGACGGCACCAGAGCCCTAGTCGCTCAGGTCCAGCGGTCGCTTGCTGCCGCGCTTAACGGCACCGTCCACCAAGAGGCGCTCGCTCACGCCGCCGCCCTTCTGGTCCAGTCGGTCGAACCGATGCTCGCCCCGGATTCGCCTTCGGCGCGCCGGATTCTACAAGCCCTTCGGTCGAAGAACCCCCTTTCGGATCACGAGGTGGCCGCGGCCTTCAGCGACGCGCTGATTGAATTGCGGGATCTTGCCGTCGATCTCGGTACCGCTGCTAAGGGGGCGGTCGTTTGAAATTGGCCCAAACGCCAAATGCCGCTAGAGCCGTCCCAGGAGACGCGACGTGACCAGCCCGAGGCCACGTTGCTCGGTGATCATCCCCGCCCACAACAAAGCTGCGCTCACGAAGCAATGCCTCGAATCGATCCTTCGGTCGTCGCCAGTGACTTCGTTCGAACTGATCGTGGTCGACGATGGGTCTACCGACTCCACGCGTGCGATCCTCGCGTCTTTGGGGAGCCGCGTTCGGAGCGTTCATCTGCCGGCGAATGTAGGGTTCGCATCCGCTTGCAACGCCGGGGCCGAGGCGGCTGCGTCATCCGAATTCCTCCTCTTTCTGAACAACGACACAATCGCGAGCGAGGGCTGGCTCGACGCGTCAACTCGCTACGCCGACGGCAATCCCGATGCCGCAGTGGTCGGCAGCAAGCTTCTGTTTCCAGACGGAACGATTCAGCACGCTGGCGTTGTTTTCAATCTGGCCGGCGATCCGCTCCACATCTACGCTGGCTGCGCAGCCGACCACCCTGCCGTCGACCGGTCGCGAACATTCCAGGCGGTCACGGCCGCCTGCTTTCTCGTTCGCCGAGCGGAGTTCGACAGGCTCAATGGCTTCGACACGGTGTACGAGAACGATCTGGAGGACGTCGACTTCTGCTTGCGACTTGGGCAGAGCGGTCGGCAGATTCATTACTGCCACAAAAGTGTCCTAGTGCATCTCGAATCAGCTTCGCGCGGCCGCCCGACCGGGCGCGGCCGCTCGGCGCGGATCTACCGGGAACGCTGGGGTGGTCGCGTCCGATCGGACGAGCTGAACTATTACCTCGAGGACGGGCTGCTCGATATGCTCCGAGTCCCACCGGATAAGCTCGCCGTTGGCCGAGAACGTCGGGAGGTCGCCGACGTTCTGCAGGTGCGCTCGCGTCAGCTGCTCGAGCTCTTGCGCGAGACCGTAAAAGCCACCACTTTTTCCGCGCCGGACCAGACTGACGAGGAACGGGTAGAGCGTGCAATCACCAACTCGGCAGAACGCGGCGGACTTCCGCTGAAAAGGTTTAGTCGGCTCGAGAGACGTATCCAGTCGCTTCGCGACGAACTGTCGTCGCCGGTGTCGGCCCTCGGCAACAAGGTCGCTGTCGGAGACCATGCGAGCGGGGCGTTGTCCGGCGATAGCGCGCATGCAACCGGAGGCAGCGCCTACGACCGAGTCCTGCGTGATCTCCCTGATTTCGTTGCGCGGGAGACTGGCGCCGGCTCGACGATCCTCGTCGTCAGCAAAGGAGATGATCGACTCCTTCGGATCCCGGGCAGGGCAGGTTGGCACTTTCCCCGAGCTGCCGACGGCCGTTATGCCGGCTATTACCCACAGGACAGCGAAGAGGCGGTTGCCCACTTGGAGCGGCTGCGCCACCAGGGCGCCGATTACATCGTGTTCCCCGAAACGTCGATGTGGTGGCTCGATCACTACACCGGGCTGAAGCGGCATCTCGCCGAATACGGGGCCGGAAGGGCGGATGCTGCCGGCGTCGTATTCGACGTGCGAAACGGGCCAGTCGCGATCGATAGGGAGCCCACCCTGCATAACTCGAGCAGGACCGATGGTCCAGGCGGACCGGACTTTGGGAAAGGGCCGGTTCTCGCCGGCGAATCCTTGCGACCGGTCGCCCTGATCGTCGAGGGCTTGCTTCCGCGCGATGCGACGCTGGCTGTCACGACTACGCACTCGAACGCGCTGTATGGGCTTGCGCCGGAACGAACAACCGTCGTAGCACTCGAGGACGACGATGCAGGTATCCTCGCAGCGGTCGAAGAGCGAGCGATCGCGGGCACTGATTTCCTTGTCGTGCCATATCACGTCTTTGGCTGGCTAGCCGAACGTCCGTCAATCGCGGCTGAGCTTCGCGCCCGTTACAGCCTCGTTACGCGCCAGGCTTACTTTTGCGAAATCTACGACCTGCGTCGCGACATGCGGCAGGCCGGACGGACGGTTCGAAGCGAATGAAGGGGATGAAGGTCCTGCTTGTGTGTCATAACCACCCGCACATACTCGTCGGCGGCGTCGAGACGTACACTCGCGACCTTTTCGAGGCGTTTAGCCGTTCACCGCGTATCGATCCTGTTCTGGTTGCTCGCGTCGGACCTCCCTACTCACAAATGCCGAATCCGCACCCGGATTCGCCGATCGCGATCATGAGTCGCCATTCAAACGAGTACCTCATCTACACCGACTTCGGCGACTTTGACCACTTTTTCGGCCGACTTAGATGGCGCACACCCCTGACGACTCATTTCGATCGTTTCCTTCGCAATATACGGCCTGATGTCGTCCACTTTCAGCACACCGCGTATCTCGGCTACGACATCATTCGCATTGTCCGGAACGCATTGCCCGGTGTTCCAATTGTCTATTCGTTGCATGACTACATGCCTATCTGCTACCGCGACGGTCAGATGGTTCGTGTCCATGACAACAGCGTGTGCCAGGAGGAATCGCCCAGGCGCTGCCACGAGTGCTTCCCCACTGTAGCGCCCCAACAGTTCTTCATGCGTAAGCGATTTGTACAGTCGCAATTATCGCTCGTCGACCGCTTCGTTGCTCCAACCGCATACGTCAAGCAGCGGTATGTCGAGTGGGGAATCGACCGCGACAAAATCGAGGTTGAACCGCAGGGAGTTGTACAGCCGAGCGTTACCGCCGACGAGATCGAGGCCAGGAGAAAGTTCGGACCGCGCAAACGGAATCGGTTTGGCTACTTTGGTCAACTCAACCCGTACAAGGGCGCCGATACGCTGCTTCGCGCGATCGACCTCCTTGGCCCTTCTTTCGGAGGGCACTTATGGGTGTACGGCGCGAACCTCCAGCACCAGTCGCCGGAGTGGCAGCAACGGTTTGGCGAGTTGATCCACCGGCCCCGTACGAACGTCACGTTCGCCGGAAGCTACCAGCGCTCGGATCTCGCCGAGCTGATGGCTCGCCTCGATTGGGTGATCGTGCCGTCGTCATGGTGGGAGACCGGCCCGCTCGTGGTGTGGGAAGCCTTCCAGCATCGGCGACCCGTAATTTGCAGCGACATCGGAGGTCAGTCCGAAAAGGTGGTCGACGGCGTGAACGGCTTACACTTCCGGCGCGGCGACGCGGAATCACTGGCCCTAACGCTGCAACATGCCGCGAGCAGGCCCGGACTCTGGGAAACGCTCCGGGACGGGATTCCTGAACGGCCAGGGCCACCGATGAGTCGCCACATTGACGCACTAGTCTCGATCTACGACGCCCTTCTTGACCAAAGGAACGGAGCGACTGCGAATGCGGCGCCGCGAGCGGCTGCCCCTCATACGAACGCAGTCGCCGAGTGGCGCGATGTTGTGAGCGGATGATGCGATGAATGGCAACGGCCGGCCGAAGATCCTCTACGTCACCTCGAATCACCCAGCGATTCGTCCTGGTGGTCTTGAGTCGTACACGCTTGATCTCTACCAGGCAATGCGGACCTCGGGCGTGTTTGAGCCGGTCCTTCTAGCGCGGGCAGGGCCGCCGCACACCGAGGCAAGCTGCTACCACGGTACATCTCCGTTCGCGCTCGTCAGCGGCGATCCGAACCAGTACCTGTTCTACACGAACACCTTCGCTGACCATTCGCAGTTCGATCCACTTTTCGGACGCTGGACGAGCAAGCAGGTATTGGCGAGGTACTTTCGAGATTTTTTAATCGCGCACAAGCCTGATGTCGTCCACGTCCAGCACACGATCTTCCTCGGGTACGATCTCTTAAGGGTTTTACGGGCAACGCTTCCCGACGTGCCAATCGTCTACTCGTTGCACGAATACTTACCGATTTGTCACCGAGATGGCCAGATGGTACGTACGACTAATAACGACGTTTGCCGCGATGAATCTCCCCGACGGTGCCATGAGTGCTTCCCATCTGTTTCTCCTCAGATGTTCTTCATGCGGAAGCGGTTCATTCAATCGCATTTCGCGCTCGTGGACCAGTTCATCGCACCGACCAACTACGTGCGTGACCGCTACGTCGACTGGGGTCTTCCACCAGAGCGGATCATGGTAGAACCGCAAGGGATATTGCCCATTAGCAATCGCGTTCAGAATGAGCCGAAGCGCCTGCTACGTAACCGATTCGGCTACTTCGGGCAATTGAATCAGTACAAAGGCGTCGATGTGCTCGTCGATGCTATGGAGCTTCTCGGCGACCGCTTCGACGGGCACTTGTGGGTGCACGGCGCGAACCTCGAGATCCAGCCAAACGAATTTCGCATTCGTGTCCAGGCTCTTTCGGACGGGTCGCGTGACAACATCACCTTCGCGGGACCTTACGACCGCGCTGATCTCGGAAAGCTCATGGCGGAGATCGATTGGGTAGTAGTCCCATCGATCTGGTGGGAAACAGGGCCAATCGTAGTTCTGGAGGCGTTCCAGTACGGGAGGCCGGTGATCTGTAGCGACATCGGAGGGATGTCGGAGAAGGTCGACGACGGCGTGAACGGTCTGCACTTTCGAAGGCGGGACGCTGCACATCTCGCGGAGACGATGCTCTATGCGGCGGAGACGCCGGGCCTGTGGGACGAGCTGCGGTCGGGAATTCCGGTTGGTCCCCCTCGGTCCATGAGCGATCACGTCGACATCCTCAGTTCGCTCTATTGGCGTTTGCTCGAGCAACGCCAGCCGAGGTCGGAGCTTCTCACCATGGAGCTCAGTGCTGGTGGATAGGGGCGGCGATACCGCTTTCGTTGATTCGTTCCCGAGCGCATTCACGTGCGCAACCTGGTTGAGCGATAGTTCGCTTCTGCTGGTCGGCCCAACAGGCTCGGACGAGCCTGGCCGCCAGGTCGCTGCGACGCTGACAGCAGAGGGGCGGGCGCAGGAGCTGGTTGTGCACGAGTTCGACGGCCGTCACTGGCGGGACACGCCTCGCCTTGTTATTGCCGTCGTTTCCTCCCAAGCGCTGTACGGCCAGCAAGACGCAGCGCTGAGCATCGACTCCGGCCGAACCTCTGCGCGGCTTACGGGAGAGATTGTGCGCGCACTCGCTGTCGCTCCAGACACTGTTGCGCGCGAGTTGTTGGCGTCGCTCGACGCAAACCTGCGCAATGACATTGTGTCCTTTCTCGTCTCGACGCTTAGCTCGGTGCCCAAGTCCGAGCGCGCGCGAATGAGCGATCGCTTGTTCGAGCTTCGGCAGGCATTGCGGGAGCGCTTGCCGGACCTTGTCAACGCTCCCGATCGTCCTCTGGGAGCCTGTGTCGACCGGATCATGGCGGTCGATGACGTCTCGTTCTTTATCGAAGGATGGTTGCGAAGCGGCCACGAAGGGGTCGTACGACTGACCGCAATCGCGCCGGAAGGCTCTCGTATTGAGCTTCTCGACCGGCTCGCGCGCTGCCGGCGATCGGACGTCGCCACGTTCTACGGCCTGCCGGGCGCGGAGCCGGAAGGCGGACTTGGATTCACGTGCTTCTTTGACATGGCCAACGGATGCAGTCTGCGCCGCAGCGGGTGGGTTTTTGAGATCGAGGACACGCGAGGAAGTGCCTGGGAGATCTTGGGGCCCGCGGTCCTCGACGACCCCCTTTCCGTGCGCCACGCGATCCTCTCAGGCCCGCACCTTGAGCGCCCTCTCGACGAGCAGTTGATGATGAATCACATTCATCCGGCGATTGCGCGAATCCAACAACGTCTTTCTGCGCGGCCAGTTGTGAAGTCGATCAGAACGTTCGGGGATCCGCCCGACTCTCCAGCCGTTTCGATCGTTGTGCCGCTGTATCACCACATTGACCATGTCGAAGCGCAGCTCGCCGAATTCGCCAACGATCCCGAGCTACTTGCGGAAGATCTGGTCTACATCCTCGATTCGCCCGAACAAGCGGAGGACCTCTACAGTCGAGCCGGCGATCTTGATCCGATTTATCGGGTTCCGTTCCGTGTCGCGGTTCTGGAGGAGAACGTCGGCTTCGCAGGCGCGTGTAACGCAGGCGCGGATTTGGCGCGGGGCCGACTCCTTGTCCTTCTCAACTCCGATGTCCTGCCGGACCGACCAGGCTGGCTCGGCACGATGCGGCATTTCTACGACACGACACCAAACATCGGTGTGCTTGGACCGAAGCTTATGTACGAGGACGACTCGATTCAGCACGCCGGAATGTACTACCATCGACTCCCGGGCTCCCCACTCTGGGTCGATGCGCACTACTACAAAGGGATGCATCGGAGCCTGCCGCTAGCCAACGTGGCGCGACGTGTACCGCTCGTATCAGGCGCATGCCTCATGATCAGTCGCGATCTCTACCAGCGTCTTGGTGGTCTGCCCGCGATGTACTTGCAAGGCGACTATGAAGACGCGCACTTTTGTCTGAACCTTCTTGATGAAGGACTCGACAACTGGTATCTGCCAGACGCAGAGCTCTACCATCTCGAAGGCCAGTCTTACCCTGCGGAGAGCCGCCGACCGTCCAATCGGTACAACATGTGGCTCCATAACCACTTGGAGTCAAGTCGGATTGCCCGTGTGATGTCAGCGTTCGCGTCTTCTGCGAACGCGGGGACAGGCATCGAGCCGAGCTGATGATATGGACGCTGTGACGATCGTTGATCGGCGACGGCTAGAAACGTCGCGCTTCAGGTCTACATGTCCGAAGCCATTGACAACGAAACGACGCCAATCATCCTCGGGGCAGGCTAACCGGCAACGCCAGCAGACCCAGCGGCGACCTCAACCGAGCAACCGCCCATGAGTCCGTACCAGTCTTTTCCCGGTGCACCGGGTGACTCCCTCTCCCTGCAGAAACTAAGGGCGCTTCGCCTGCCGTCATTGGTCGGCCAATCATTCTTGGACGTCGGTTGCAACGAGGGCTTTTTCTGCGGTTACGCCAGATTTGATGGCGCACGCCAGGTGGTGGGCATAGACCAATCCGAGTCGTTTATTGACCAAGCACGAGCGCGGTTTCCTGATTGCGAATTCTTTTGTCAAACGTGGGACCGAATTCCGCCAGGCCCGTTCGATGTGATTCTTCTCGCATCGGCGTTGCACTATGCCAAGGATCAGGCATTGCTGATTCGCACGTTGATGGCTGAACTGGCACCCGAAGGAACGTTGGTACTGGAGTTGGGCGTGCACGAGGCCACAAGCAAGGAATGGATAGCAGTTGAGCGGGCATCGGATGCGCGGCTGTTTCCGACGTGGCGACAATTGCACGACGTTCTGGTTCCTTATGCGTGGAAGAACATTGGGCCCAGCGCCATGCAGCAAGGTGACTCGGTTCCGCGTCACGTCATTCATGTGCGGCACCGCAAGCCGGTTGCGTATCTGTTGATGGAGCCGTCAGGGTTTGGCAAATCCAGCATTTGTCGAATGCTTTTCGAGCGGGCCGCGATTAAGGTGGTGTCCGGTGACACGGTCATCGGCAGAATTGCCGAGCGACGGATCCTCGTTCCACCAGATCTCGGGGCACTAGTCGAGGCGCACTACTCACCAGTGCGTATCGATCAAGTAGTAGGAAATGTCGCGACCGCCGGCCTTCTCAGGGCTCTCGTAGACGTCTGGCTAAACGAGGCTGGGATTCAAGATTTCGCGCTGGACGCATTCGTGCCTAGCGAGTTCCATCAGGAAGTGGTGGACGCCGTATCTGCCAGCGGATTCATGCCGGTCAAATTGTCTTGGGATAGGGTCGGGCAGCACCTACCTCCCAATGAAGCGGTTCTCCGAAGAGCCGAAGAGTATTTCGAGTCCCTGCATGTTGCGGGCCCTAGTACCAATGCATCCGGTTCCAGTGAGATGGCTCCGTTCAAGGCGGCTGGGACGGTTGAGCGAATCATCATCGAGAATGGAACGCTCGTGATTAGTGGTTGGGCGTTCGATGAGAATGGTGAACTTCCGCATTGGCTAAGACTGATGGTCGGGACGCAGACGATTGACGTAAGCGAGTTCGAACGACAACTCCGACCCGACGTTCAAAGGCACTTCGGCCTGAGTCATGCACTCTGTGGTTTTGTTGTGAAAGTGCGGGTTAATGGTGGCGGCGATTTACCCGACCTAGGAGAGGTGCATGTATTCGGAGGAAGCACGTTGCAAGACTTGCAGGGACCATTCCGGACCGCTGGATATTTGACGCGGTCTCACTAGTGTCGGGACCTAGTGCTCGGTCATGGCCGAAGGCGCACGCCCCCCAGTACACATCGCCGGCGGTTCGATCCGCGGTTTTCAGTTGAGTCCGGCCTCCGCGCTCGTCGGCCCGGGCCGCGGAACCGATGCAGGTCAACGAATCATTGAATGTGGTGCTGTTCCCGCTGCCCCTTCGGTCGGCGAATCCTCACGCGGTTCCATTCGGCACGGCAGCCATCGTCAGTGCGCTGCTCAACGTGCAATGCGGAGCAACCGAGTGAGGATGGCGGCCGAAAGAGGAGCTCCTCAGTGAACGGTCGGCCGCGGATCGTAGTCCTCGGGATGATGACGAAGATCCCGGTCGCCGGCGTGATCTGGCAGACGCTTCACTACCTGGTCGGCTTTGAGCGCCTCGGCTACGAGACCTATTACGTGGAGGCGCACGCGCGCACGCCCTCGATGCTCATGGAGCGCGCGGACGACGATAGCTCAGGCCGGGCAGCCGCATTCATACACGGTACGCTCGAGCCCTTTGGCTTCGGTGATCGCTGGGCATATCACGCCCTCCATCTCGATGGGCGTTGCTACGGGATGAGCGAACAGCAGATGCACGAGCTCTACCGATCGGCGTCACTCATCATCAACCTTCACGGCGGCACCGAACCGCGTCCCGAGCATGTCGCGACCGACCGTCTGGTCTATTTGGAAACCGACCCTGTCGACGTCGAGATCCAGCTCGCAGAAGAGCGCCAGACGACGATCGATTACTTGCGCCTCCACTGCGCCTATTTCACGTTTGGCGAAAATTACGGCAACGCGGACTGTCAGCTACCGCTCACAGCGCTGTTCCAATTCCAGCCGACTCGGCAGCCGGTAGTCCTTGACTTCTGGGAGAGTCGCGTCGAGGTAGCCGGAGAGCTCTACACAACGATTGGAAACTGGCGTCAGGAGTGGCGAGACGTCGACTTCAATGGCAAGAGACTCAGTTGGAGCAAGCACGTCGAGTTTCTAAAATTCATCGAGTTGCCTGAGCGGTCAGGTCATCGCTTTGAGCTCGCGATGGCGGGCTGCGATGGCGCCGATCGCAAACTGCTCGAGCGCCACGGCTGGCGAGTGCGCGAGGCTGAGCCTCTGTCGCGCAACATCGATACCTATCGCCATTACATAGCAAGCTCGCGAGGCGAATTCACAGTCGCCAAAGAGCAGAACGTGCGCCTCCGTTCGGGCTGGTTCAGCGATCGAGCGGCGACATATCTCGCCGCTGGCCGCCCGGTAATCAACCAAGACACCGGGTTCGGAAACGTTCTCCCGCTGGGCCAGGGTCTCTTCGCTTTCAATACCCTGAACGACATCGTCGCGGCAGTGGAAGCGATCGAGGGCGACTACGCTCGGCACTCGCGCGCGGCCCGAGAGATCGCTGAGGAGTACTTCGACGCGGCGAAGGTGTTGGGTAGGCTGCTCGAAGAGACCGGCATGCCGCGCTTTCCGCCAGGTCTCGTGATCAGTCTGACGTCGCGCCGGCCCACAACGCTTCCGAATCAGACCGTGCAGGCGGTTATGGCGACACCGCCGGTCCCAACCATCGCATCTGCCGATGATCGTCCTGAAGCCACGGCGATCGTTGTCACGTTTAACGGCCTCGTCTTCACTCGGCTTTGTGTCGAAACCGTGCTTGGAAGCGTCGAGGTCCCCCTGCTCGAGCTGCTGGTCGTCGACAACGGTTCGACCGATGGAACGCTTGAATATCTGCGCACGCTTTCCGAGCGCGACCGACGCGTGCGAGTCATCGCCAATGGCGTCAACCTCGGGTTCGCGGCAGCGATCAACATCGGACTAGCAGCTGCGCGCGGCCGTCTGCTCGTGATCTTGAACAACGACACGATCTTTCCATCGCACGCGCTCTCGAGGCTGCTGAGCCACCTTTCCGATCCAAATGTCGGGATGGTCGGTCCGGTGAGTAACGACGCCGCCACCGAGGCCGAAGTGGAGGTCGCCTATACAACGCTGCACGAGCTTGCCAAGTCGGCCGAGCAGATTGCGAAGGATCATACCGGACGCCTGCTAGACGTCCCGGTATTGACGATGTTCTGTGCCGCCATGCGTCGAGATGTCTACGAGAAGGTGGGGCCGCTCGACGAGCGTTTCGAGATCGGGCTTTTCGAGGACGACGATTACTCCAAGAGGGTGCACAACATTGGCTATCGAGTCGTCTGTGCTGAAGATGTGCTTGTCCATCACTTTGGCGAGGGAAGCTTCGGCGAACTGGTGCCCACCGGCGCTTATGGTGTGATCTTCGAGGCTAACCGCCAGCGCTTCGAAGAAAAATGGGGCGTCGCCTGGCACCCTCATGGGCGACGCCACAACGACGCCTATCACCAACTCGTCAGCCGCATTCGCGAGATCGTCCGGACCCAACTGCCGCACAGTGCCAGGGTCCTGATCGTGTCGAAGGGTGACGAAGAGCTTGTAGACCTTGATGGCAGAATTGGGCAACACTTCCCGCAGGTTGGGGAAGGTGTTTATGCAGGTCACTACCCGAGAGATAGTGCCGAGGCGATCGGCGAATTAGAGCGCCTCCGTGCAGATGGCGCGGGATACCTGTTGATACCGCAGACATCACTGTGGTGGCTCGACTATTACAAGGAGCTCAGCAGTCATCTCGACCGCTCTTATCCCAGAGTCGCGATGGAGGCCTCCGAGTGCGTGATCTTCGACCTCGCGGGCTACCATTTCCCACCTGTCTGATGCCGACCCGCCCGACCGTCCTCATAGCCGGCGCGATGGCCGAGAACCCCTACGGCGGCCACACCTGGGTCTTACTGCAGTACATGCTCGGATTCCGCCGTCTCGGCTTTGATGTGCTGTTCGTTGACCGCGGCGGGAAGAAGGCTGATGCACGCCTGCGCACGATCCTGAAGCCGTTCGGGTTTTGTGATCGATTTGCGGTTTTGAACGACGAGACGCGTCCAAGCTTGATCGAGGCCGCCCGGTCATCTCTCGTGATCAACGTCATGGGTTATCTGAATGATGAACAGGTTCTGGCGGCCGCTCGCAAGCGCCTGTTTCTCGATATCGATCCTGGGTTCGGCCAGATGTGGTGTGCGCTCGGCCAGGCCGATATCCTGAGCGGCCACGACGCTTACTTCACATTCGGCGCGAACATCGGTCAGCCCGATTGCGCAGTTCCGCGCTGTGGTTACGACTGGGTCGCCACTCGGCCGCCGGTCGTCCTCGAGCAGTGGCCGGTGTCGCCTGGCGACGGCGGCTTCACGACCGTTGGTGCCTGGCGCGGACCCTTCGATCCTATTGAGTACAAGGGTACGAAATACGGGCTTCGCGTTCACGAATTCAGGAAGTTCGTCACGCTTCCAAACGTGACGGGGCGCCGTTTCGAGATTGCGCTCGACATCGACCCTGCTGACGCTGCAGACCGAAAGTTGCTTGAGGAGGGCGGCTGGTCGCTGGTAGAGCCGACGATAGTCGCCGGCAACGCATCCACCTACCGCAGCTACATCCAGGGCTCAACCGCCGAGTTCGGCGTCGCTAAGAACATGTACGTGCAGGCGCGGACAGGCTGGTTCAGCGATCGAAGCGCCTGCTACCTCGCGAGCGGTAAGCCGGTGGTCTTCGAGGACACCGGTATTCGGTCGCAGTATCCAACCGGGGAAGGACTCCTCATCTATTCGACACTCGAAGATGCCGCAGCAAGTGTGGAAGAGGTCTTTCGCGATTACGGCGGGCATTCGCACGCGGCGCGCGCGATCGCCGAAGAATACTTCGACTCCGACAAGGTCCTGTCCGCACTTGTCGACCGGATTGGAGACTGATTGCGCAAGGCGATCGTCGGCGGAGTGGTTGCGGGCAAGCCGGGCAACGGCGGCAACGCTTGGTCGCGGCTGAGCTTCGTGCAGGGTTTGCGGCGCCTTGGCTTCGAAACAAGCCTGCTTGAGAAGGCCGACGGCCGAGTCCACCAGGTAGATCTACTCATTAACATCGGCGGGCACCTAACCGATCAAGCGGTTGCGGCCGCCGGCTTGCGTGTGTACATAGACGACGATCCGGGTTACACGCAGTTCTGGCAGCGGGACGGGCTAATGAATGGTCGGCTCGCCGGGCACGACTGCTATTTCACTTTCGGCACCAATATCGGCCGGGACGGATGTCCAGTGCCAACCAACGGTATCAACTGGCGCTCGCTAAGGCCGCCGATCGTGCTGGAGGACTGGCCTCCGACACGGCACGGATTTGACCGCTTCACGACCGTCGCCAGCTGGCGTGGCGAATATGGGCGCGTCCAATCGAACGGACACCTTTACGGCCAGAAGGCGCACGAGTTCCGCCGGTTCGTTTCCCTCGCCGAAAAGATGCCCGGGCGGTTCGAGATCGCGCTCGACATTACGCCACAAGACGCAGCCGACAAGCTTTTGATGGAGAGCCACGGCTGGCGGCTGGTCGATCCTCGCCAGGTAGCCGGAAGCCCTGAGGACTTTCGCACGTACGTCCAGCGCTCGGGTGCCGAATTCTCGGTCGCCCAGGGAATCTACGTCGAGACCCAGTGCGGATGGTTCAGTGACCGCACGACGCGCTATCTGGCCTCCGGGAAGCCGGCGCTGGTGCAGGAAACTGGCTTCTCGCGAGACCTGCCGACCGGTGAGGGGCTGCTGACGTTCACCACCCTCGAAGAGGCAGTCGAAGGCGCGGAGAGGATCGTCAGCAACTACGACAGACATGCGCGCGCCGCGCGCGAGATCGCCGAGGAGTACTTCGACTCCGATCGGGTGCTTGGCCGAATGCTGGACGAGGTCGGGCTTTGAGGATCCTGGTCGTGCCGCCGGCGTACGCCGAGCGCCAGGGTGGAGCGGAGTGGGCTGTCCTCCAGTACGTGCTCGGCTTCCAGCGACTTGGGCATGAGGTAAAGCTCGTTGGGGAGCGCGGAGACCAGTTCGACCTCGTGCTCAACATCTCGGGGACACTCGCGCCAGACTTGCTCGCTAGCATCCCTATCAGGGTCTACCTTGATCTCGATCCTGCCTTTAACCAGCTTTGGCACGGGCAAGGAATCGACCGCCACTTCGATGGCCACACGCATCATGTGACTGTCGGCCAGGCGATCGGCACGCCCGGCTGTGACGTGCCGACGTACGGGCTTGAGTGGATCAAGACGTTGCCGCCAGTTGTTCTCGAGCGGTGGCCCGCTCGCAACAGCTTCGCACTGAGTGCGATGACGACCGTTGGAAACCTCCGCAGCTATGGCTCGATCGAGCACGATGGGATAACGTACGGGCAGAAGGTCCATTCGCTGCGGACGTTGCGGCGCCTGCCTGAGCGCACTCGGCAACGGTTCGTGCTCGCAATGACAGTCCACGAAGACGAGCGCGGCGACCTAGAGGCGCTTGACCGACATGGATGGGAGCTTGTCGACCCGCGTCAGGTGGCGGGAACGCCAAGCAGTTACCGCGATTTTGTATCCGGCTCGTGGGCCGAGATCGGCATTGCCAAACATGGGTATGTAATCTCGCGCTGCGGGTGGTTCAGCGACCGCAGCGCCTGCTACCTCGCCTCCGGAAGGCCGGTGATTGCCCAAGACACTGGCTTCAGGCGCTTCTTGCCCACCGGCGAGGGACTCGTTGCGATTGATAACGAGGACAGTGCCGTCGCAGCTGTGCACGATCTACGAGAGAATTACGCCCGCCACGCGGCCGCTGCACGCCAACTCGCGGAGGAGTACTTCGATTCCGATGTAGTGCTTGCACGACTCCTCGAAAAGGTTTGCGAATGATCGAGATTGATCGTCGCCCGTACGCCTACCGCACGACGCACAAGATCGAAGAAGTCGACGTCATCGAGTCGGGGCTACGTCGGACCCTTCTGCGAAAGGATCTACGCCGTTCGCATCTCGACCCCCATGGCTTAGGAGCTAAGCCAGAATTTCTAGACGACCCACGACGCGAAATCGCCGCTTACACACTACTTGCCGATGCCGATCTCGGGGTCCCGCAGTGCATTGAGGCGGGCAGCGACTGGCTTCTTCTGGAAAAGGTTGACGGAGTGGAGCTATGGCAGCTAGGTGAACTCCATCCGTGGAAGGAGGCAGCGCGCTGGTTGGCACGATTCCATGCGGCCTTCATCAACCGACCACCAGTCGGACCTCCATTTCTAGATTACGATGCCGCGTATTTCGCGATCTGGCCGGAACGCGCTAGGGCGCAACACTCATCAGTCGCTCGAATCGTCGAGCATTACGACAGGGTCGTAGAAATCCTGATGGATTGCCCCCGGACATTCGTTCATGGCGAGTTTTACGCTCCGAACGTAATAATCGGCGACCACAGAGTCGCTCCTGTCGACTGGGAGATGGCGGGCGTCGGGCCCGCCGTACTTGACATCGCGGCTCTGGCCGCCGGTTGGGGAGTGGCTCAACGTGACGAGATCGTGGCTGCATATGGGCTTATCCCAACCGAATGCCTCGCGGCGGCGGAACTCCACTTCGCGATGCAGTGGCTGGGCTGGTCAGCCGATTGGCAGCCACCTCCTGAACATCGACGCGACTGGGAGGCCGAGGCTTTTGGTGCCGCGGAACTGCTGGGCCTCTAGAGCCGGCGTCACGGCACTCGCGGCGTCGATCGTGATCGGCTGTGTAGATTGTGGCGCAGTATCGGGTAAACCGCCGATCATGCGATTCATAGACCACATCGTAATCATCGTCAAAGAGAATCACAGCTTCGACAACTACTTTGGCTCACTCGAGTCCCCGCGCCTGGCGCTGCCTCACTGCTCGAGTTCTTTGGTGCAAACGCGTTGTCAATACGACGCAACTGATATACCGCAGTACTACATCTATGCACACGAATTTGGGTATGCGGATAGGTACTTCACCGACGTCCGCGGCCCTTCCTGGCCCAACGACATGATGATGATCGCTGCACAGTCGCCGCTGGCTGCCGATCCTCCTCCACCAGTCAGTACTTGGAATTGTCCCGACACGTGCTTTGATCTTCCGACGATCGGCGACCGCCTCACGGGAGCTCATATCACATGGCGAAATTACGGTGAGGAGTTGTACGACCCGTTTCGCTCGATACGACGGTACACCACCGACCACGAGCACAATGTTGACGATGCTCGGTTTTTCTCCGATCTCACCGATGGCAGTTTACCCGCCGTGTCCTGGATGCGCCCCGCGCTTGCGGATAGCGAACATCCAGGCTATGACATCCAGCGAGGTGAGGCGTGGACTGTAAACGTTGTGAACGCGGTCATGCAGAGCTCGTACTGGCAGAGCACTGCCATCTTCATAACATGGGACGACTCTGGGAGCGTCGATGACCATATCTCGCCTCCATTGGTTGAACGGACGGCGGATGGCCTGCCTTTCCGCTATGGATATCGCGTCCCGCTATTGGTTATAAGCCCATACACGCGAGCGGGAATGGTTTCGCACCAATTACTCTCGCACGTCAGTCTTCTGCGATTCATCGAGTCTCGTTTCGGCGTTGCCCCGCTGACGTCGCGCGACGAATCTGCAAACAACTTGATGGCGTTACTTGACTTCGACCAGCCACCCAGGAGCGCTGTGCTCCTATGACGGGTCTAGCTCCACGGACTCTCATTGTCAATGCCGATGACTTCGGCCTGAGCTCGGGTGTGAACGCAGGAATTGCCGCCGCCCATGAACGCGGCGTCGTGACGAGCGCGTCGCTCATGGTTCGGAGATCGGCAGCGGCGCCAGCGGCTGCCTACGCATCGAAGCACCCTGACCTCGCTGTGGGCCTCCATGTGGATTTAGGTGAATGGACCTTCCTCGACGGCCAGTGGGTCGCGACAGAAGAAGTGGCTGGCCCCGTTGAAGTAGAGCTCTCGGCACAGCTCTCGGAATTCCGGCGACTGCTTGGCCACGATCCAACCCATCTTGACTCGCACCAACACGTGCATCACAAAGAACCAGTGCTATCTCTGCTTCGTAGCTTGGCGGCATCGCTGGCGGTTCCCTTACGGGCCTTTAGCGCCATAACCTACGTCGGCGACTTCTATGGCCAAACAGGGACAGGTGCGCCGTTGCACGATGCGATTACTTTTGATGCTTTGGTTCACGTGCTTAGGAAACTCGGCCCTGGATTTACAGAGTTGGGCTGCCATCCGGGTTGTGATGAGATAGGTGGCTCGACCTACGGCGCTGAGAGGGCGATCGAAACGGCAACGCTGTGCGATCCGCGTTTACGCGCTGTGCTTGACAACTTCGAAATCCGATTGACATCGTTCGCGGCATTCGCGTCGCGATGAGCGGAAACGCGACAGTTATAGGAGATAGCAATGCCATCCCTTGAGCAGAACGTGAAGACTTGGAATGAGAATTACACATGGGCAGAACGCGGCGATGAGTGGTCACGTGCGTGGGGCGGTCCGCCGGCCCAATGGTACGGGACGATACTTCCCCGGATCCGAGCGTTTGTACCAGCACAGACGATTCTCGAGATAGCCCCGGGATTTGGTAGGTGGACCCAATTTCTGATCCCGATGAGCGACGAGATGATCTTGGTCGACATCAGCGCCAAGTGCATCGCAGCCTGTCGCAGCCGTTTCGCCGCGAATCCCCGCGTCCGCTACCACGTCAACGATGGCCGGTCGCTTGACATGGTCAAGGATCACTCCATCGATTTCGCGTTCACGTTCGACTCGCTTGTCCACGTCGAGTCTGATGTTCTCAACAGCTATCTCGAGCAGTTGTCGAGGAAGCTGTCGCCGGACGGGGTCGCTTTTGTCCACCACTCCAACCTGGGCGCATACGTCAATTCCGAATCGAAACAGCTACCCGAGACAATGAAGAATCCACACCATCGGGCGCTTTCCACCACAGCGGACGCCGTCCGGGCAGCGTGCCCTGACCTTGGGCTGTTTTGTGTAAGTCAAGAAACGATCAACTGGGGTGTCAATGAGCTCATTGACGCGATCACAGTTGTGGCGAAGCCCAAGTCGCGATGGGCTCTCGAGACCCGAACCCTGGCGAATGCGGATTTCAACACCGAGATAGCGTGTGTAGCACGGGTTGCGCGTCTCTATGACTGGGGTAGATTCGCAGCTGGCGGCCAGGCTGATCCGACCATTTGAGGTGACTAGCGCGTGCTAGGAATGTTGAGCCGAAGGTGGCGCCGTGCCGTCAGAACGCGGAAAGATATATCGCTAGGATTTCCTGCGGCTCGTGCTTGCCAGCCAGCTCGCCCGCCGCGCGGCCGAGTTCCGGTTCACCAAGGCCATACGCCGCGATGTGCTGTGGCAGCCCCAGTCTCGAGATGAGCTCGTAGACCGCGTTCGCCGAGGGCAGCAGCGCCGTCCGTTCCGGCTTCGACTTGGCAGGTAGCGCATTACGTGTGGGAGCAGCAGGCACGACAACACGCCGTGCGGGATCCCGTACCGGGCCCCGATTTGTTTGCCCATCGTGTGGCTCAACTCGGCAGCCGACGCCCCTGGCAGCCTGAACGAGAACCGCGCCCCGAGCTGGGAGGCAAGCGCCGGCGCGCGTGGAATTGACCCAGGCCAGTTCCGCGACGAGTACAACGACCCGACCCATTACCGTCCGGAGCTGCCAAACTCCAACCGCTCGCACACCGAAGAATTGAAGACCGGCGAATATTTCGGTCCGTGACCCCGGCCTCGGAGACAGCGCGCGCGGTGGCGCGCGCGGCGGCGGCCGCGTTCGGCGGAAAGCCCGAGGTCCACGCGTATCGCGACGAGGACAGGTCGCACTCGGTCGACATCGTGGACTGCCGGGACCGACCGAGCCTTGGGCTGGTCAGCTACTCGACGCTGACTCTGCACGTGGTGCCGAACAAGATCGAGGATGACGATATTCGTGTCGAGCTGTCTGGCGTCGCAGAGACGGGCGCGACCGATTTTCCAAACCTCCTCGCGACGGCGGCGTTCTACGTCATCAAGAATCGGTGGAA
>Ga0070708_100001046_pt1 | contig 21068 bp, 17 predicted proteins | sample KBSK5503metaG_FD_65469 | JGI IMG/M metagenome (GOLD analysis project Ga0070708, IMG submission 65469) | Corn, switchgrass and miscanthus rhizosphere microbial communities from Kellogg Biological Station, Michigan, USA - KBS K5-50-3 metaG | ecosystem: Host-associated > Plants > Roots >... | reverse complement strand
TCCGTGTGGGAGAGTAGGTCGCTGCCGGAATTTTTCCCCTGACGCCCCGCCGCGCTTTATCAACGCGCCGCGGGGCGTCGCTTTTTCCAGGGTCCGGTGCGCTCTGCTCGAGCACGACTCGTCCCGGGACGAGCTTCCAGGCGGGGGCCATGCGTTTGTCGTGTCCCGCGCGGACGGTTCGGTCCAACTGGCCGAGCAGCTTGGTTCGACGGCTCGAGCTGCGTTGCGGAACCGGGCGCCTTGCTGGATCGATGCTAATCGGCTTTCCGGGAGGGAGCGGGTGATGCTGGGTGCCGAACCCGAGGCGTTTTCGACAACTGTGCCGGCACGAGGTGTTGTGCTCCCTAATCAACTCGTCCCGGGACGAGTTGCAACGCGAGGTCTGCCCAAATCAATCGAGCGAGCGCATTTCAACCGGTTGAAACGCCCTGCGACTGCCTTCGTTGGTCGCCGCACCGGGCCGACCGGCTAGCCAACTTGTTCTGGAACAAGTTTGCGGATCCCACACCGCAACTCGTGCCGGCACGAGCTCGCACACGCGCGGAGCGTCGCTTCTTGCGAATCCCGCACCCTGCTCGAGCCAACTCGCCCCGGGACGGAAGCGAGGTCTGCCCAAATCAATTCGAGCCCGACCCGTTTCACGGCTCTGCCCTCGAGGGAGCCCGTTCCGGGACGAGTTGAAACCGCCGCGCAACTCGTTCCTGACAAGTCGCCGTCGCCCGTGGGGTCGGATCCGCATCCCCCGCCCATGTTTCACCGCCGCGACCCGATGACGTCCTCCGTCAGCCATCCCTTCCTCGCCCACACGCGCAAATGCCTGCCGTCCGGGGCCCGCACATCCACCGGCGAATACGCGGCGCGAAAGCGGGCATCTTCGAGCAGCAGCAGCGCGGCGTGGAAGTAGCGTCGCCGCCCCGCGAGCCACCGCTCCTCGTCCGCCGCGTTCCATACCCGTTCCGAAAGCTCTGGAACGAAGAGCGCCAACTCCGGTTTCCGCGAGAGCACGTACGCGACGTCCGCATGATCATGACCTGGCGCCACCCCAGCCAGATGCGGCGAGCGCGCGATCGTCTGGTCGGCAAGCCCGACCAGATCGAGGATCGGCCTCCCCGAGTAGTACCCGATCGCGCCGATCGTCACCGTCGCCACCGTTCCGCGCGGGAGCGCCGCGAGCGCCTCGCCGGCTTCGCGCGCGTTGCGCGTCAGCACCGCTTCGTCCCGGAGGAACTTCGTCCCCGGACGCGACGGTCCGAAATAGCCGACGGGATCGACCAGGCCCGTGACGGCCGGAAGCGGCGCCGTCGCGACGACCAGGGCGCCCGCCAGAGCGCGCCAGCGGAATCGCGCCGCCACGGAACCCGCTGCCGCGCAAGCCAACGGCAGGGTTGGGGCGATCAGGCGGTAGTTGCCGTAGTGGTCGCCGCCTTCCCACGCCACGGCGGCCAGGAACGCGATGCATGTGGCAGCGATGCACCTCTCCGTCCGGCGGGGCGAGACGGCTGTCCACCCGAGCGCGAGCGCAAGCATCGGGTGCAGCAAGAGGAACGAACCCACGTACACCGCTCCGCGGACCACCACGGCCGCGCCCAGCCCGCTCCGCTTGGCCACGTAGGTATTCGGAAGCCATGCGCCAAAATAGGCGTATCGCGCAATCACCGCCGCTGCCACCGGCAGCGCGCAGGCGGCCGCGAAGGACAGAATCGGTCGCAGGCGCGGCCTTCCGACCGTCGCGCTCGCGAAGACGCCCAGCAAAGGCGCGATGACGAGTGCCTCGGGACGCGTGAGGGCCGCTAGCGCGCAAAGAAGCCCGCTCGCGACGGGTCTCGCGCGGGCGGCCGCCCACGCTGCCGCACCGATCGTCAGACCGGCGAGGGACACCTCCATCCCGCTGAACGTCCACCCGGTCCAGGCCGGCAGCGCCGCGATCAGCGCGCCGGCTGTGACGCCGGCGACGAGCCCGCCCAATTCCGTCGCGACGAGAGAGGACAGCGTCGCCGCGGCGACCGCGAAGACGATGCCGAGCGCCCGCAGCAGAGATTCAGGCGCCGCGCCGGCCCGGATGCCGGCCGCAAGCAGCGCAGTCCAGAGCGGAGAGGTGGTGCTTTCGACGAGCTCTCCGGCATTGAAGATCGGCCCATTCCCGGCCGCCCAGTTGGCCGCCGCGCGCAGCGTGATGTACGAATCGTCGAGCGGCTGGAAGCGAAGCCGCTGACCCCACCAGAACGAGAAGGCGACGCACGCGGCCGCGGAGAACACTGCGACCGTGACGTTCGAGCCAAGCCTCCTCTCCATCGCGCGGAGACCCTTATCGGGACGACGTGGTCACACGAAACGCGAGCTTCGACCGCGAAGGACGTTTTGAGCGCCGGCGCACGTCAATCGTCAAAACTTCAAAAACGGCGCCAGCGTCTTCCGCACCACCAGCGCATGCATCGACAACAGATCGTTGTGCATCCCGCCCCAGATCGGCACGAATTGCGCCTGCGGAAACACTCCCGCCAGGCGCTGCCCCATCGCGAACGGAACGACCTCGTCCTCGGTCCCATGGATGATCAGCACCGGGATCGAAATGGCCGGCGCCTTGGCCAACGAGTCGAATCGGAACCGCACGAAGGCAGCCGGAAACAACGGAAAGATCCGCCGGCCCATCTCGGCGGCCGAGGTGAACGGCGAGATCAGCACCAGCCGCGCCCCGAAGCCGCGCTTCGCCAGCTCCGTTGCAACTCCGGACCCGAGGGACTGCCCCAGGAGCACCACCCGGTCGCGCTCGATTCCGCGCTCCGACTGGAGCCATTGCAGCGCGGCCTCGCCCGCGGCATACGCGCCCTGCTCGGAAGGCCTTCCTCCGGCGACTCCGTATCCCGGATACTCCACCGCCAGCACGCCGACTCCGAGCGTGCGCAGCAGCGAGACCATCGGGATCGAGTCCGCGAGATCCTCCGCGTTGCCGTGGAAGTACGCCACCACCGTCTTGCCGTTGAAGTAGAGGAACGTGGCGCCGCCGGAGCGGACGACCTGGTCCGGATAGGCGGGCTCGCGGCCCTGCGCCGGAGCCGGGAACACGATCGAGGTCTGGCCCCAGCCCGTGGCGAGGAACAGCACGAGCAGTGCGGCGACGCCCGCGAGGATCGCCGCCCATCTCCACCACTGCACGCTACTTCACCGTGACGCGAGTGAACTTCCGCTTGCCGACCTTCAAGAGGTGAACGCCGGCGCGCAGCTTCGCATTGGGATCGGAGACGCGCTCTCCTTCGACGCTCACGCCGCCCTGGGCGATCAGCCGGCGAGCCTCCGACCCCGACGAGGCGAGGCCAAGCTGCGCCAGCGTCTTCGCCAGCGGCACCGACTCGGCGCCGGCGTCGCGCGAGATCTCGCGTTCCTCCACGTCCTCGGGGACTTCGCGCCGCTTGTGCACGAGCTCGAACTGCTCTTCCGCCGCTCGCGCCGCTTCCTGCCCGTGGTATCGGGCGACGATCTCCTTGGCCAGCTCGCTCTTCGCGGCCTTGGGATGCTCGCGCCGCAAGGCCTGGATCTCCGTCAGCGACCGCCGGGAGAGCAGCTCGTAGTACCGCCACATCAGGCCGTCCGAGATGCTCATCAGCTTCCCGTACTGCTCCTGCGGCGCCTCGTCGATCCCGACATAGTTCCCCAGCGACTTGCTCATCTTGTCGCCGACGATCTTCCCCTCGACCTCTCGCGCGTCGATCCCTTCCAGGAGCGGCCCGGTGAGGCATACCTGCGGCGGCTGGCCGTACTCCTTCTGCAGCTGCCGCCCCACCAGCAGGTTGAAGAGCTGGTCGGACGACCCCAGCTCGACGTCCGCCTTCAGCGCCACAGAGTCGTACCCCTGCGCCAGCGGGTAGAGCAGCTCGTGCAGCGCGATGGGGACCTCCTTCTCCCACCGCTTCTTGAAATCGTCCCGCTCGAGCATGCGGGCCAGCGTGTACTTCGCCGCCAGCTGGATCATCCCCGTCGAGCCCAGCGGCCGCAGCCACTCCGAGTTGAAGCGCACTTCGGTGCGCGCGCGGTCGAGGATCGTGAACACCTGGTTCTTGTACGTTTCCGCGTTGGCGGCGATCTGCTCGTCGCTCAAGGGCGGCCGGGTGCTGTTCCTCCCCGTGGGATCGCCGATGGACGCGGTGAAGTCCCCGATGAGGAAGATGACCGTGTGCCCCAGGTCCTGGAACCGCCGCATGCGCTCCAGCGGCACGGTATGGCCGAGATGGAGGTCCGGCGCGGTCGGGTCGAAGCCCATCTTCACCCGCAGCGGCGACCGCTTCTCGTAGGAGGCCTGCAGCTTCTTCAGCAGATCCTCGCGCGTGTGCACGTCCACCGCCCCGCGCGTGACCTCCGCGAGCTGCTCCTGGGGCGTCGCCTTGCGCAGCGCCTCGCTCATTCCGGCAATCTCTCCTGCACGCGAGCGATGCTCCGGGCGCGGCCGGTCGCGTCGTCGATCTCGACGATGGCGCCTTGCAAGTAGACCTCCGACTGGCCGAGATCGAATCCGACGTGCCGCTGGGTGAGGAAGCGCTCGATGGCGGACTCCTTGCGCAGTCCGATCACGCTGTCCCACGGGCCGCACATCCCCACGTCGGTGATGTACGCCGTGCCGCCGCGGAGGACGCGCTGGTCGGCCGTCTGGATGTGCGTGTGGGAGCCGAGGACCGCGCTGACGCGGCCGTCGAGGTAATGGCCCATCGCGTTCTTCTCGCTGGTCGCCTCGCAGTGCATGTCGACGAGGATGCAGCGGATGCCCTCGCCGCGCATCGATTCGATCAGCCGGTCGGCCGTCCGGAACGGGCATTCGAGCGGCTTCATGAACACGCGCCCCTCGAGGTTGATCACTCCGAGCCGCGTCCCCGACCGCCCCTCGATCACCGCGTGGCCGCGTCCGGGGGCCCCGTCCGGGTAGTTCGCCGGACGCAGCTGCCTCGATCCCGGCCGATCCAGATAGGCTCCGATCTCCCGCTTCGAAAACGTGTGGTTCCCGCTGGTCAAAAGATCGAGCCCCGCCTCGAGGAGCTCGTCGGCGCTGTCCGAGGTGATCCCCGCGCCGCCGGCGGAATTCTCCGAATTTCCCACGCAGACGTCGAGCGCATGCTCCTGTCGGAGCCGGGGAACGAGCTTCTGGACCGCGGTCCGGCCGGGCTTGCCCACGATGTCGCCGACGAAGAGGAGCTTCATAGCACCCGGATCCAGCGCAAATCGGTGCAGACGGCGCCGACGCGCCGGTCATGCTCGCCGACCGGGACTTCCGGCACAAGCTGTGAATCGAAGACCAGCGCGACGCTCGGTCCCTGGTAGAGGGCGAGGGTGCCGTCATAGTGTCCCTTGCCGCGGCCCAGCCGCCGGCCCGCCGTGTCGACGGCGATGGCGGGTACGACGAGCAGCTCGATCTGATCCAGCGCAACGTCCGGGCCGTCCGGTTCCTCGATCCCGAGCGCGCCCGCCACGAAGACGCCCGACGAGCGCCGGAACTGGAGGCCCAGCTGCCCGGCCACCAAGGCGGGATAGCAGACCTCCCGGCCCGCCGCCTCGAGCGCGGTGGCGAGCGCGGCGGTGCCGCACTCCGAGGGCAGCGCCCGGTAGAGCGCGATCGTCCGCGCGCCGCCCTCGATGGCGACTTCCGCGAGGCGCGCCTGCGCCGCCAGCGAGGCCGTCACGTGCTCGGGAGAGCCCGGCGTGAGCGCGGTCTTCCGCAGCTCGGTCCGCAACGCCTGCTTCTGGTCTTCGAGAGAAGGCATCGTCGCGGGAAAAACGAGAGCCGGCTTCCTTCAAGCCGGCTCCAGGAAGAAAAACCCCGCCTTGGCCGTGTGAGCAGCATTGGTGGTGCCCTGCGCCATGGCAGGTGGGATCCCTGTGCTTCCGCTTCAGGCTTCCCCGATGGCCGCGCGAGGGCGGCGGGGGCTTGCACACCACGGAATGTCGGGACCCCGGGATACAGCTATCGGGCACGAGGTCAGCCACCCATCACGCAATCCAGGCAGGGGAAGCTTCGAGGCCCTGCGTCGTCCTCCTCTCCCAGAAGTCTGGGGCGAGCGAGCGGCGCTGTCAACGCACATTGCGCCCACCCCGGCGCACCCGTAGAGTGATCGACATGGTTGCCCCCCTGGTCGTGGTACCGCCAGCCACCGCGTGAAAGTGAGCAATCCCCGCTTCGGCAAGTACGAGATCCTGCAGCTCCTCGGCAGAGGCGGCATGGCCGAGGTCTACAAGGCGCGCACCGTCGAGGGGCCGCGCGCCAACCGCGTGGTGGCGCTGAAGAGGCTCACGCCGCGGCTCGCGAGCGATCCCGAGGCCGTCGATCTCTTCTGCGGCGAGGCGGACGTCTCGGTGATGCTCAAGCACCCCAACATCGTCGAGGTGTTCGAGGCGGGAGTGGTGGGCGAGGTCTATTACCTGGCGATGGAATACGTGGATGGGCGCGACCTGGCGCTGATCCTGGCCCGCTGCCGGGAGCGGAAGATCTTCCTCCCGGTGAATTTCGCCGTGCACATCGCGATGGACACGCTGGGCGCCCTGGCGTACGCGCACGCGGCGCGCGGCCCCAGCGGGATGCACCTCAACATCGTCCACTGCGACGTCTCGCCGTCCAACCTCTTCATCTCCCGGCTGGGAGAGATCAAGCTGGGCGATTTCGGGATCGCCAAGGTGCGCTCGCTGGGAGACGGCGATCAGAACGGCACGCTCTGGGGCAAGCTCGCGTACCTGGCGCCCGAGCAGCTCGAGCGCCGTCCGCTGACGCCGCAGGTCGATCTCTGGGGCGCCGCCACGATCCTCTACGAGGCGCTCACCAACCGCCGGGTGATCGAAGGCGCCAGCAACGAGGAGATGCAGGAGGCGCTGCGGGAAGGCCGCATCGCGGGAATCGAGTCCTTGCGGCCCGACGTTCCCACCGGTCTGGGCGACGTCGTCCACCGGGCGCTCCAGATCGATCCCTCCGCGCGGTATCACGGGGCGGAGGATTTCCTCGCCGCGCTGGAGCCGTTCCACGACGAGATCTCGGGCGGCGCGCTGGGGATCGCCTCGGTGGTGCGCGGCCTCTTCAGGACCTAGAACAGATCTCATGAGGGAAGGCGAAGTGATCACGCTCAAACGTTAGCCGCCAAGCCGCCTTCGGCGGCCGCGGCTAAGCACGCCTGCCGCCGGATCGTGCACGCGCGACGATCCCTGGGAGCACGGCGCAGACGCGCTCGATCTCCTCTTCCGTGTTCCCGCTCCAGAGCGAGAACCGGATTGCGCCGCGCGCCAGCGCGGGCGGATACCCCATCGCCAGCAGCACCGGGGACGGCTCCAGCGATCCCGAGCTGCAGGCGCTGCCGGTGCTCACCGCGATTCCTTCCAGGTCGAGGGCCGCCAGGAGCGTCTCGCCGTCGCACCCCTCGAAGGCCACGTTCACCGTATTGCAGGTCCGCGGCACGTCCGCGCCCGCGATCCGGCTTCCAGGGATCTCACGCACCGCCGCCTCCAGGCGGTCCCGCAGCGGGCGCAAGCGCGACCCGGCGGCGCTCTGCTGCGCGACCGCTCGCGCCAGGGCGGCGCCCATTCCCACGATGCCGGCGACATTCTCCGTCCCGGCGCGGCGGCCCCTCTCTTGATGCCCGCCGCTCTGGACGGCCGAGACTCGCGAGCGCGCGGCCAGAAGACCCGCTCCCTTCGGTCCGGAGATCTTGTGCGCCGACAGGCTCAGCAAATCCCAAGGGAAGTCGAGCGGCACCTTTCCCGCGGCCTGGACGGCGTCGACGTGCAGCGGAACGCCCTGATCGCGGCAGAGCGCCGCCACCTCGGCGATGGGAAAGAGGACGCCCGTCTCGTTGTTCGCCGCCATCACCGAGCAGAGGGAAGCGCCCGGCAGCGCGCGTCGAAGCGCGTCGAGATCGAGCGCTCCCGACGCGAACACCGGGACCGCGATGTGCTCGGGCACGGAAGCACAGGCCCCCAGGATCGCGGGATGCTCGACTGCGGTGGTCACTACCTTGCGGGGCCGCGTTCCCAGGATGGCAAGGGCGTCGGCCTCCGTGCCGCCCGAGGTGAAGATGATCTCCCGTGGAGCGCACCCGAGCGCGCGCGCCGACCGCTCGCGAGCGGTGTCCACCAAGGAGCGCGCATCCTGCCCGGGCTTGTGGACGGAAGAAGGATTGGCGAACAGCTCGGCCAGAGCCGGCATCATCTCCGCCATCACCTCGCGCGCGAGCGGCGTAGTGGCGTTCGCGTCCAGGTAGACCGCGGGGCTCACGTCGTCATCGGGACCAGCGGCGTCCCGGGACCCGGGCGCACGTGCAATGCCCGGAGAAACGCCGTGAAGATGTCGCCGGCCAGCAGCTCGGGCGAGCGCCCTCGGAGCGGAACGCGCGCTCCCGCCATCGCTCCATGGCCTCCGGCGCTGCCGCCCAAGGGGGCGCAGACCTCGCGCACCAGCTTTCCGGCGTTGACGCGCTTGTCGTTCAGCCGCAGCGAGAGATACAGCTCGCCCTTGTAGGAACCGGTCGCGAGCGACCAGCGCGACCCGTCGAGGCTGACCAGCTTTTCGGCCACCTCGGGAACGATCTCGGGCACGTAGACCTCGCCCATGTCGACCAGCACCGCTTCGCCGCCCCCGTAGAGGCGGGCGCGCTCGTATGCCCGATGGTACGCCTCGAAGTAGCGGGCGGGGACGGACGGGTGCTCGATGCGCGAGAGCGCCGGCTTGTCGATGAGGGGAAAGAGCCAGTTGTAGCAATCGATGTCGGAGGCGCTGTACTCGCGCCCGAGATCGCGCGTATCGCTCTTGATCCCGTAGAAGAGGGCGGTCGCGAGCTGCGGGCCGGGAACCAGCTTGGCCGCACGGAGGTACTGCGTCACCATCGTCGAGGTGGCGCCCGCCGGCCCTCCCACGTCGTGGAAGGCGGTGAGGAGCGAAGCCGGCCTCGGCGGATGGTGGTCGATCACCAGCTTCGGCAGGTTGTTGGAGCCCAGCGAATAGTTGCCCACCTCCGGCTGGGTATCGACCAGACAGATCAGGTCGCGCGGCTGATGCTCGACCTTGGAGAGCGGCTGGATGGGGAGGTGGAGGACCTTCAGCATCGCCTTGTTCTCGGCGCGGCCGATGATCCCTCCGTAAGCCGGCGTCGCCGGCACGCCGCCGGACCGGGTAAGGAGGTGTGCGAGGCCGCAGGCGCTGGCGACGGCGTCCGGGTCGGGGTTGTCGTGCGTCAGGACGATCGCGCGCTGATGACCCTTCGCGACCTGGAGCAGGTGGCGCAGCCGGTCGCGGATGACGAAGGGCGAAGCATCGGAAGGCCGGTCGGTTTCACGCGCCGAGGGGGCATTGCCCATGGAAGTGGGGCCGAACCTTAGCGGTCCCGGCGCGGGGTGGCAACGCGGGAGCGGGGGCGATGTCGGGAATGCTCCTCCCTCAATCGCTTGAGCCGTTGGAGGGTTGCCCGGTTCCCCTCTGGAGGAATCTCGAGATAACCAGGAACATCGCGGAATCGCACGTCATTTACCAGCCGCTTGAACGCCAGCGGCCCGATTTCGCCCTTGCCGGCCTGCTCATGCCGGTCGACCCGGCACCCGAGCGGCTTCATCGAATCGTTCAGGTGGAAGGCGAGCAGGCGTTCGATCCCCAACAAGTCATCGAATCGCTTGAACGTTTCGTCATAGCCGCGGTCGGTGGAGATGTCGTACCCGGCGGCGAAGACGTGGCAGGTGTCGAGGCAGAAGGCGACCCGCTCCGGGCTGTGGACCTGGTCGCTGATGTCCCGGAGCTCTTCGAAGGTCCGTCCTAGCGTGGTTCCCTGACCCGCCGCGGTCTCCAGGAGCACCACGCACTTGCCTTTGTGCGCGGCGAACGAGCGGTCCAACCCATCGGCGACGGCGGTCAGTCCCTTGGCGGTGTCCGGGCAGGATCCCGGGTGCACGACGAGGTACCGCGCACCGATCAAATCGCAGCGCCGCAGCTCGTCGGTGAACGCGGCGATGGACTTCTCCCGCAGATCGCCCGGACCGCAGCCGAGGTTGATCAAGTAGCTGGAGTGCACCGAGGCGAGGAAGCCGGCGCTCTTCGAGCTCTCGCGAAAGAGCGCGGCGTCGTCGGAGGTGATCTCCTTCGCCCGCCACATGCGGCTCGATTTGGTGAAGATCTGGACGGTTTCCGCCCCGTCCGCAAGAGCGCGGGTGAATGCCTCGTGGAGCCCACCGGAAGTGGACTCGTGGGCTCCCAGGAGCATGGCGGGAGTCTACTCGCTGGCCGCGCGGCGCCGGGAGGTTTCGTTCCACCGCGGCAGGAAGAACTTGAACGCGTTGTCGAGGGCGTTGTCCATGCTCTGCATCATCACCTGACCGAATTGCGTGGCGTTGAGCCGGAGCGCGTCGTAGTACGTCTCGCGGTCCATGCTGTGGATGACGAGCGGCATGTAGCCGGCGCGCACCAGGATCAGGTTCATCATCATGCGGCCCACCTTCCCCGAGAGATCGGAGAAGGGGAAGATCTCCATGAAGCGGTGGTGCGAGTGCGTGGCCTGCTTGAAGGGGTGCATGCGCAGGAACTCTTCGCTCTCCATGAAGTTGAAGAGCTGCTCCAGCGCGGGCTGGATCTGCACCGGCTGCACGATGTCGTGGAAGTACGTCCGGTGCAGCGGCATGTCGCGGCGGAACTGGACCGGCGTGCGGTTGGGCAGGTTGCTGTACAGCACCTCGTACAGCTTCTTCACCAGGCCGAGGTTGTACTTGACCTGCTTCGTCTTGGCTTCCTGCTTGATGTACTCGATGGCGTTGAACTGGTTCCGCACTTCGGTGAAGGAGTGGACCATGCCGGAGTCCACCATCCCCGGGCTCGGGTCCAGCGCCTGCCGCAGCTCGGAATGGGTGAGCACCATGCCTTCGAGCGCGCATTCGTGATAAACCCACGACAATTCGTACTTCTCGAGGAAGTCCCGGGTCTCGCGGGGACGCTCGCGCATGAGCTCCCGCACGTCCTCGGTGCGGTCATCGAGGTCGAGGTACTGGGTCCGGCTCACGGAGGCGGCTCCTTTTTCCAACGAACTCAGCGTGTTACGCCTGGTCGTTGGGCAACCAAGCTAGCAAGTTCAAAGTGTGGTCGTCAACGTAAAATTCGGCTGTGGTGGTGCGTGCTTCTGACACCCGGGCCGACCTGCCCGTCCATCGGACGGCCACGCCCCCGCATGCTCCTTCAATTGGCCGAACAAGGGTCTACAGCGCGACATTCCGTCGCGAATTGAAGAAGTTACGCTGCGGTGCGTCGCCCTCTGGCTACCGGGCTACGGCGCGCGTCCCACCGTTCGCTTCGGTCTGGGCCGGGGCGTCGAGCGGCGTGAGCCACTCCGCGTACCGGGGCTCGAGCCCGCGGACGGCGCGGAAGAACGTCGCCTGGATCTCGCGCGTGACCGGGCCCATCTCGCCCTTGCCGATGCGGCGGTCGTCGACCTCGCGGACCGGCGTGATCTCCGCCGCGGTCCCGCAGAGGAATGCCTCGTCCGCGCAATAGAGGTAATCGCGGCTGAAGCGGCGCTCCTCGACGGTGATCCCCTTGTCCTTGGCAATGCGGATGATCGACTCGCGGGTGATCCCTTCGAGGATGCCGCCGGCGACCGGCGGCGTGTAGAGCGCGCCGTCGCGGACCACGAAGAGGTTCTCCCCCGTCGCTTCGCCGACGTAGCCCTGCTGATCGAGGAGGATCGCCTCGTCGTAGCCGGCCATCAGCGCCTCGCGCTTGGCGAGGACGCCGTTGAGATAATGCCCGGTGACCTTCGCGCGCGTGGGATCGGAGTTCATGTGCATGCGCGTGAACGAGCTGATCTTCACCCGGATGCCCTTCTTCAGACCTTCGTCGCCGAGATAGGCGCCCCAGTACCAGGTGGCGATGCAGAGCCGCACCGGGTTGACCGCCCCGACGCCCATCAGGCCGTCCGAATAGTAGGCGATGGGCCTGAGGTAGCCCTCGTTCATGTTGTTCGCCGTCATCACCTGCTTGCAGGACTCGAAGACCTGTTCCTTGCTGAAGGGCATCTCCATCAGGCAGATGTGCGCGCTCTCGAACAGCCGGCGCACGTGCTCGCGCAGCCGGAAGATCGCGCCCCGGCCGCTCGGCTGGGGATAACAGCGGATGCCTTCGAACACGGCGACGCCGTAGTGCAGCGAGTGGGTGAGGACGTGCACCTTCGCGTCCGCCCAGGGGACGAGCTTGCCGTCCATCCAGATGAACTGGGATTCCTTGAGCTTCTCGACTTTCTTGGCGGCCACTGTTCGCCTCGGAGTCTCAGGTCGCGCGCTCTTAACACGGTCGCTTCGGTAAAGATAGGTACAGCCAGGGGCGCCCTGTCAGCTTGGGAGCGGCGGGATCGGCGCGAGCAGGCGTTGCAGGGCAGGAAGCTCGTCGAGCAGCTCTTCCTTCGCTGAGCGGACGATGGCCTGGAGGGCCCGTTGGCTGGGGAGGAGCGCCAGCGGAGAGAGCGTCTTGCGGAACGCCTTGTAGACGTGCGCGTACGGGCGATTGCGGGCGACCGCCGGAGCGGCGACGCTCTGCAGCGGAAGCCAGAGCGGGGTGAGGAGCCGGGGGGCGAAGCCGTCGAGAGCGAAGATCACCGCGTTGCGGCTGCCCGCTCCGGGGAGCCCGGTCCGCTGCACGTGTTGCCAGGCCGTGCGCACCGGCACGTTGTCCACCACACCCCCGTCGCACAGGCGCAAGAGGTCGTGCCGTTCGAGGAGGCCGCGGAGCAGATCGTGCATCCGCGGATCGTCGCGCAGGACGTCGTAGTGGATCACGCCGGGGACGCTGGCGGAGAAGCCGGCGGCGTCGATGGCGTCGGCCTGTCGCGTCTCCTCGGAGGCCCCGAACACGAGCCGCGCGGTCAGGCGCGGGATGCGGGCCAGCTCCGAGACGGCGCTGGTGAGGCGCTGCACGTTGCGGTGCAAGGCGCGCACGCCCCAGCGGGACGGATCCGGGTCCTGCACGCTCAGCATCGCGTCGTACTCCTCGAGCGGGCGGGGCAGCTTTCCCCGGCGGATCCCGGTGACCGTGACCAGCAGCGGGATGGGCAGATCGGACATCCGCACCGGCGAGCCGTCCGGATGGCGGAACCAGTGGCCGATGGCCGCGCGCAGGTGGAGGCGCAGCGGACCCGGCAGCCCGTAGATGCTGCGTTGCGGAACCAGGCGGAAGATCTTCCGGTAGGTGAGGTCCTCGAGGATCTCCGGGATCCGGGCGAGATCGAACCGCCGCTCGCGCGCGCGGAAGAGGCCGAGGATCGCGCCCATGGAGCTGCCCGCGATCAGCGCCGGCTGCAACCCGGCGGCTTCCAGCAGCGCGAAGGCCGCCAGGTGGACGTAACCGGTGCCGCCTCCCCCTCCGCAGACCAGGACCAGGTGGCGTTCGCGGACTTCCCGGTCCAGCCGCTCCAAGGGGAGCCGATGGCCCAGCTGACGGTCCGTCTCGTCGCGCGCTTCGCGCGCGATCCGCAGCGCCTCGCGGGCGGCGGGCAAGAGCTCGTGCGGCGCGGCGAGCATCGGGCGCTGGGGATCGAGCAGCGGCCAGAGCACCTGCACGAGCTTCTCGCGGTACGGGCGGAGCACCGCCGCCACCGCCACGTCGCGCCCATCCGGAGCCCGGATGTGCCAGCAGCGGGTGAGCGCCAGCGAATAGCGGATGGCCGTCTCGTCGCGCTCGTCCAGCCGCCCCCGCGCGGCCACCGCGGCCCGCGCGAGCTGCGCTTCCATGGCGGTGATCGGCCCGACTTCCGCGAATCTTTCCTGGAGCAGCGTCATGCGGCGCGCCGCCCGCGCGGTGCGTTCATGCGACTCCCAGCACGCGAAGGAATGCAGCGCGGACGTCGGCGGAGGTCCGCTCGTAATCCGCCAAGAGATCCTCGCCCGCGCGTGACCCCGAGTAACCCATCCGGCGCGCGAGTCTCAACAGCTCCGGTCCTTTCTCGGGAATCCGGTCCACCGAGCGGTCGCGAACGATGCGGAGGCGGGACTCGAGCCGGCGGAGGAACCGATACCCGCGGGAGAGCGGGGCGTGGTCCTGGGGCGCGAGGTGGCCGTGTCGAAGGAGGAGCGCGAGCGCTTCAGGCGTGCTGCCGGAGCGGATCTGGGGATCGGTGGCGCCGTGTGCGAGTTGGAGGAACTGCACAGCGAACTCCACGTCGACGAGGCCGCCGCGGCCCAGCTTGGAATTGTACCTGCCGGGTGATTCGTCGGCAATTTCGCGCTCCATGCGCTCGCGCATCGCCAGAAGCTCTTTCGCCGCCGCGGCGCGGTCCATCGGGCGGAAGAGGCTCGGCTCCAGCACCTCGGCGCAGGCGCGCAAGAAGAGCGCCTCGTCTCCGGCCACCGGCCGCGCCCGGAGCAGCGCCTGCCGTTCCCAGAGGCGCGCCTCCCGGGCGTGATAGGTGGCGAGCGCGTCGAAGGAGATCACCAGCGGTCCGGCGCTGCCGCTGGGCCGCAGCCGCGTGTCGATCCGGTAGAGGATCCCTTCGCGCAGCGGCAGGGTGAGCAGGCTGATCAACTTCTGCCCCATGCGCGCGAAGTACTCGTGGTTGGCGCCGTGCTCTCCCGGAACCGAGTAGAGGAAGAGGAGATCGAGGTCGGAGTGGTAGCCGAGCTCGCGCCCGCCGAGCTTGCCGAGCGCGATCACCACCAGGGTCGCGTCCCTCGGCCCGTAGCGCTTCTCGATCTCCGCCTTGGCCAGCGCGAAGCACGCCTCGACGGAGACGTCGGCGAGATCGGAGAGCTGGGTTGCGACTTGCTCGACGTCCAGCGCCCCGGCGACGTCGTGCAGGCCGATCCGAAGCTCCTCTTCGTTCCGGAATCGCCGCAGCTCGGTGAGCGCTCCCTCCACGTCGTCCTGCGCAACGGCGCGGAGGCGCGCTTGCCAGTCGGTGCGAAGATCCGCGCGGCTGCGGGAGAGCGCCGCGGCACCGCGATGGACCAGCTGATCGATGAGCTCGGGATGGCGCAAGAGCTGCCGCGAGAAGTAGTTGCTGGAGCCGAAGAGCGAGATGAGCAGCCGCAGGGTGCGCGGGCTCTGCGCCAGGAGCTCCGAGGTCGGGCGGGGATTCGCCAGGCTGGCGAAGAGATCCGCCAGGTGCCTGAGCGCTTGATCCGGATCCGGCGCCGCCGCCAGCTCGGTGACCAGGGCCGGCCCGAGCGGCCCCGCGTCGTGGAAGGGCGTGCCGCGCTTGTTGGCGAGACGGGACAGCTCTTCCGCGCTCGCCTCGGGCTGGTCGAACCCCAGCTCCGCCAGGGCTGCCGCCCGTCGTTCGGTGGTCGCCTCGGGGTCGGCCGCCGCGGCGGCGCGCGGATCTTCTCCGGGCGCCCCGCCCGACGCGACCCGGAGCAGGTCCTTGAAGCGCCCCTCCACGTGACCCCGGTGGACGGCGAGGTCCTGCTCCATCGCGCTCGCGGTCGCGTAACCGGCGCGCCGGGCAAGCCGCTCCCGTTCGCGGGGATCCTCGGGCATCGAGTGCGTCTGGCGCTCCGCCACCATCTGGACGCGGTGCTCGAGGCGGCGCAGCACCACGTAGGCTTCCGCCAGCTCGTCCCGGTCGCGGCTGGAGATCAGGCCGGCATAGAGGAGCCGCTCCAGCGCCTTGAGCGTTCCGCGCACGCGCAGGTTCGGGTCGCGGCCACCGTGGAGGAGCTGGAGCGCCTGCACGAAGAACTCGATCTCGCGGATCCCGCCGCGGCCGAGCTTCAGATCGACACCGGGGGCGCGCGCCGCTTCCTTCTCCGCGCGCGCCTTGAGCAGCCGCATCTGGTCGATGGCCTTGAGGTCGAAGTACTTGCGGAACACGAACGGAGTGAGCCGCGCCAGCGCTTCTTCGCCGGCCTCCAGATCGCCGGCGATCGGCCTCGCCTTGAGGAGCGCGAATCGCTCCCAGGTGGCTCCTTGCGCCTCGTAATACAGCTCGAGTCCGCGGATGGAATTCACGATGGGGCCGCTGCGCCCTTCGGGCCGCAGATCGAGGTCGACGCGGAAGACGAAGCCTCCCTCCGGCGAGGCGCCCGCCGAGCCGACCGACGCGGTCACCGCTTCGGCGAGGCGGGCGTAGAAGGCGAAGTGATCGACGGCGTTCGGGCCCTGCGTGCGCCCGTCCTTGTCGTAGACATAGAGGACGTCCGCGTCCGAGGAGAAGTTCAGCTCCTCTCCGCCCAGCTTGCCCATTCCGAGGACGCAAAAGCCCGACCGGCCCTCCGCGGTGTGTCCGGCCGGAGGGCCATGCAAGGCGCAAAGGCGCCGGTAATGGAACCGCGCCGCCAGCTCGAAGGCGTTCGCGGCGAGGCGGGAGAGATCGCGCGTGACCTCCGGCACCGAAGCGCCGGAGAGGTCCCGCAGCGCGATGCGCAGGACTTCGGCCTGCTTGTGGCGGCGCAGCCTGCGCGCCAGCGCCCCCGATTCGGTCAGCCCCGAGCTGCGCAGCGGGACCGGCCGCCGCGCGAACCGGGCGCAGGCGAGAGCGTCGACCAGGCGCGGCCGCGCCGCGAGGAGCTGGGCGAGGAACTTGGAGGCGGCGCAGATGCGGACGAGCGGCGGGAGCGCCTCCTTCGCTGCGGGACGGCCGTACCGCTCCTTCCGCGCGGCCAGCGCGCGAACCGACCCGCCGAGCGCGCCGTCGGGGTCGGCGCTCTGGGCGCAGAGGCCGAGCAGCTCGGCGGCGGGAATCCCGGTCTCGGCGGGGATTCGCGCCGCAAGCCGCTCCGCCCGCTCGGCGTCCTCCCAGCCGGGCGGTGCTTGCGTCCGGGGCGTTCCGTGCACTCCGCGAGTGTAGCAGCGCGCGCTGAATTGCCGCTCGAATCCCGCGGCCCTATGCTCAATTCATGGACCCCAGAGGACGCGAGGCGCTCGCTCCCGAGACCTTCCGTCCCTGGATGGCCCTGCGCACGGTGGTCATGGGCGCGGCCACGCTCTGGATCGCGGTGTTCGTCGCCTTGTCCGTGATGCAGGGGGCGACGCGTTCGGCGTTCTTCTCCGCTGCGTTCTTCGTTTGCCTCTTCACCGCGGGTTCGTACTTCTACAACCGGCTGGCGTTCACCGTGACGGACAACGGGCTCACCGTGCGAACGGTCGCGATGGAGAGGACCGTCCCCTTCGAGGCCATCCTGCGCGTGGACGTGATCCGCGGGGTGCTCGGCACTTCCTATGCGGTCCGCACCCGGGTGGGTCTGCTCACGTTCTCGTCGCTGCTCGCGGGCCATCAGCGGTTGTGCGATCTGATCGTCCGGCGGGCCCGGTTGAGCTAACTTGCCCGGGCGGTGCGTGCGGCCCTCCTGCTGACGGTCCTGTTCGCTTGCCGCCGCTCCGGCGCGGACTACGTCGTCCACCGGGCACGCGGCGCCATCGAGATCGACGGCGTGCTGGCCGAGTCCGCCTGGGACCGGGCGGAGAAGGCGGGACCGTTCGTGCGCAGCCTGGACGGCAAGCCCGCGAGCGCGGCCACCGAGGCGCGGCTGCTTTGGGATGACGACAACCTGTACGTCGCCTTCCTCTCGGAAGACCCCGACGTCTCGGGGACGTTCTTCAAGGACGACGAGAAGCTGTACACCTCCAACGTGGTCGAGATCTTCCTCAACCCCAGTGGCGACGGCTCCCGGTACGACGAGATCGAGGTGGCGCCGACCAACGCGCTGTTCGACGCCAGCTTTTCGGGGGGTCCGCGCAAGGGGATGGATCTGTCCTGGTCCTCGCACGCCCGGCACGCGGTCCACGTGGACGGCACGCTGAACGACCCGCGCGACGTCGACCGGGGCTGGACGGTGGAGCTCGCCATCCCCTTCGCGTCGCTGACGGGGATGCCGGCGCCGCGACCGAAGAAAGGAGACCGCTGGAAGTTCAACCTCTACCGGCTGCGCCAGGGTCCCGGTCACCCCGGAGAGGGCCAGGCTTTGTCACCGCCGATGCGCGGCGACTTCCACGCGCTCGACCGCTTCGCCACCCTGCGATTCGAGGATTAAGCCCGATTCGTTGGCTGACCCGGTGCACGCCGCGGCTGCCCACCTGTCCCGAGCAGCGATTCATAGGGAAGCCCGAACCTGTCGTGCAGGTTGCGGATCATACGAAGCGACAGCGGACGCTTTCAATTGAGCACCTCGAAGACACGCGTGCGACTGCCGATGACGCCTTCGAGTGCCTTCGAGGTGAGGCCCTGCTGCTCGAGACGAAACTTGATGGCCTCGACAGTGTCTGGCGGCGGGATGGGGTAGTGCCTCGCCTCGTAATCGCGAACGAGGACAGAAAGAACTTCGAGCCGCGCCTCGCCGGCGCTGCCTGGTTGCGCATCGAGCAGATTGCCGATCTCCACAAGCGCTTTCGCCAGATCCTCTGCGTCGCGGACGGGAAACGCTGTTACGGGCTCAGATGGTTTGCGTATCGATACGGTCATACTGGGCATGGGTTCCGATGAAGCGGATGTAGAGGAAGGGGTGTCGGCAATGGACGACGAGGCGGTATCGGTTCCCACGGATGTTGAAGACGATGCGGCCTTGCTTGAGGATGCTCGCTGTTGGGAAGCGCCTCTGTACGTCCGTCGTCGTCTTCCGGTCTGCTTCTTCCGCTTCGTGGAACCACGCCCGTAGATCTTGCTCCGCATCGGGATTCTCCTTCCAGAATGCCGACAACGTGCTCCGTGCAATGACTCTCACTGGAGGGAGAGTCTAGCTTGTTCCCAATGTGGGAACAAAGGCGCCCGACGAGTGAAGCTCTCATTTCCGCCAGGAGTGTACCCGTATGCGTTGCCCGTCGCTTTCCGCGACGACCGCGCCTTCCGCTGTGGAGAAGTGCAGACCCTGCGTGCGCGCGACCACGTCTGGATTGGGAAAACCGAATCGGTTTCCCGCGCCTACCGAGAAGACCGTGTACGCGGGCGCGACGCGGCGCAGGAACGCGTCCGTGCTGCTGGTCCGGCTCCCGTGATGGGGCGCCTTGAGCACCCGGGCGCGGATCTCCGAGGGACCCTGCGCCAGCTCCGACTCGGTGAGCGCCTCGACGTCGCCGGCGAAGAGCATCGCGACGTCGCCGTGCACGAGGCGGATGACGATGGAGTTGTCGTTCAGCGAGCGTCCCTCCTCGAAACGCGAGGGAACCTCGACGCGCACACCTCCCAGCAGCAGCTCGCGGGGTTCTCGCACGGGAACGCCGCGTGCCGCGGCGCGGGCGCGGATGGCCGTCGCGATGGTGTCGCGCTCCGCCGTCATCCACAGCTCGCCGATCGACATGCGATCGAGGACGGTCGAAAGGCCGCCGGCGTGATCGGGATGCGGATGGGTCAGCACCACGACGTCCAACCGGCGGATGCCCAGCTCCGCAAGCGCGGGAACGACGTCGCGCGCCCCCGGATCGAACTTGCCCGGCCAGCGCAAGTCGCCTCCTGCATCGATCAGCATCGCGCCGCCTCCCGGGAATTGCACGACCGCCGAGTCGCCTTGTCCGACGGCGAGGAAGGTGACCGTCATCGCGTCCCGCGCGTGCGCGACCGCGGCCCGCGAAAGCGCGATGAGCGCGAGCAAGGCCCAGGGCAACAGCGCGGTGCGGAACCTGCGCCGGATGCAGAGGACGACGCCGCCGTACCACAGGGCCCAGGCCACCAGTCCGGGCGCTGCGACGACCACGGTGGCGTACGGCAGCCAGGCGAAGAAGTGCGATGCCGCGAGGGTCGCGCGGGCAAGCAGATCGGTGATCCACCAGAGCGGCAGCAGATCGAAGGGCACGAGCAGGGTGGCCAGCGGAATGGCGGCGAGCCCCGGAAGGAGCCCGAGCGCGTTCGCGAAAACGGAGACCAGCGAGATGCGATGGAAGGCGCCCGCGAGCAGGGGCGCGGTGCAGAGCGCGGCTGCGAGCGTCGCGAAGCCCAGGCCGAGCAGATGCTCCAGGAACCGGCGCCAGAGCGGGGCTCCGGGCACGGGGACGGGCAGGGGAAGGAGCTGGCGCAGCGGCCGCGCGAGGAGGATCAAGCCGGCGATCCCGGCGACGGAGAGTTGTAGCGCGAGATCGTGCGTGGCCGCGGGATCCAGAAGCGCGCAGACGCTCGCGGCGAGGGTGAGGGTCGTGATCCCATCGCCCCGGCGCGCGAGCGCGGACCCCACGAGCCCTACGCCAGCACCGGCGCCGGCGCGGATCGCGGGCCAGGGAGCGCCGAGGAGCAGGACTTCGAAGGCGGCGAAGGGCAGGGCGACGGCCGCCGCGAAGAGTCCGGCCCGCATCCGCCCGGCCCAGGGGGTGCGAAGCCAGGCGCGGCGCGCCAGCTCGCGCACGACCAGCGCGACGACGGCGAGGTGCAGGCCGGAGCTCGCGAGCAGATGCACGAGCCCGCTCGCCGCGAGCTCGTCTTCCGCCTCGCGGGACAGCCCGCTGCGGTCGCCGACCGCGAGCGCGGTCACCAACGCGGCGCTCTCCGCGGAGGTACAGATGGCCAGCGCGCGCTCGGCGAATCGCGCCCGCAGCTCGCCGAACCAGCGCCAGATGCGCGGGCCGCGCTCCAGGATCTCGACGACCTCGGCGCTCCCCTCGACCGCCACCCCTCGGGCGGCGAGCTGTGCCCGACGGTCGCGGCCGCCCGGATTGAGCTGTCCGGGCGGGACGTGGACAGCTCCGAAGAAGCGCGCCCTGTCCCCCCGGTAGACCGGGGCCCCGCGCAGGCGAAGCGACACCAGCCCCTCGGGGACGCGGACCAGGTCGGAAGAGATCACCCGGCCCTCGAACTCCTCCTCGAGCGTGAACAGGACAGGGTTCTCCTGGAGGGCGCCCCGGAGCAGACCGAAGGTCAGACCCAGCGCCAAGGCCCTGCCCGGCGTCCAGCAAAGGAGCGGAAGCGGCAGCAGCGCTGCCCACCAAGGGATTGAAATTCCTAGGTAAGCGCCGGCAAGAATGCCCGCGCACGCCACCAGAAGCGGCCGGCCCCCCACACCCCCTCCACCCAATCCGCCATGTGTGCGTTTGCCTACATCAAACGCGCGCGAGCCCGCCACGCTACACCTGCGCCGCGATCGACGTCAAGTCGGTCCTTGACTCACCATGTCGCTTCGTGTTAAAAGGCCCTTCCTATGCAGACTTTCAAGGTTGGTGACAAGGCCGTCTA
>Ga0070708_100001045_pt1 | contig 21071 bp, 20 predicted proteins | sample KBSK5503metaG_FD_65469 | JGI IMG/M metagenome (GOLD analysis project Ga0070708, IMG submission 65469) | Corn, switchgrass and miscanthus rhizosphere microbial communities from Kellogg Biological Station, Michigan, USA - KBS K5-50-3 metaG | ecosystem: Host-associated > Plants > Roots >... | reverse complement strand
CAACCCCTTCGTGGTTCGGAGAAGTCGTGCTGCTGACGGCGCATCTTCGCAAGCACGGTGTTCTCAACAAGATCAATGAGCAGGTGCGCTTCGCGCGGCGACGTTTTGGTCACTACGACGTGATCGATTTTCTGGCGGTGCTCTTCGGCTATGCGATCAGTGGAGAGCGCACCCTGGAGGAGTTCTACGAGCGACTCCAGCCGTTTGCCGTCCCATTCATGGCCTTGTTTGAGCGCGATCGGTTGCCCTCCCGTTCGGCGCTCTCGCGTTTTTTAGCAGCGCTGACTGAAGAACCGGTCGAAGCCCTGCGCACGCTCTTTCTCGATGATTTGCTCGCGCGGCCACTCACCCCCGACAAACAAACGGGAGGGCTGGTGGATCGAGCGGGAAACTCCTGGATGGTCTTTGATATCGACGGCACACGGGAAGCTGCTCGCCAACGTGCCTTACCTCAGACCGATGAGCTTCCTCCGCCCTTTCGCCGGTTGGGTGACGTCTGCGCGCCTGGCTATCGGGGCCGCAAGCGCGGAGAGGTTGTCAGGACACGAACAACGGTGTCGCAGGCGCACAGTTATCAGTGGTTGGGCACGTTTGGCAATCGCGGGAACGGGCGATATCGGGAGGAACTGCGCAAGGGGCTCTCCGCCATTGGCCGGTATCTGACGATCCACCACCTTCCGCAAGAACGCACGCTGCTGCGCCTTGATGGGCAATATGGCAATGGGGCCGTGCTCGCCGATGTGGCCTCTTTTGCGTTTGTGACGCGCGGCAAAGACTATCACCTGCTCGATCATCCGCTCATTCAGGCGCGGTTGCACTTGCCTCCCGATCAGTTTCAGCAGCGTCCCGAAAGTTCGATGGTGCGCAGCCTCTACGATTGCCCCGAGATCCCGGTAGGGCCCGAGGGAATGCCCTGCCGCGTGGTGGTGGCCACGCATCCTGCCGGAAAGAAGAAGAGTCCGGTCGGCGTCACACGTGCGGGCATCGTCTACGAACTGTTCTTCACGAACCTGCCGCAACACGCCTTCACCACCTGCGATGTGGTCGAGTTGTATCTGCATCGCGGAGCCTTCGAGCCTGCACTCTCAGACGAAGACAGAGAGCAGGACCCGGACAGGTGGTGCAGCCATTCGGCCTGGGGACAGGAATGCTGGCAGACAGTGTCTCAATGGGTCTGGAACCTCAGATTGGAATTAGGGCATCAGTTGGAACCAACGCCCGTGCGCATCACTGAGTTTGCTCCTGCCATCTCGGAGCAGAACGCACAGGCTGCCACGCGTCCGACCTTATCTGCTCCTGCCTCTGGATATGGCCCACCCACCACGGCCACCTCCTGGAAAACGGGCCGCTTCACGGGACACGATTTTCCTCTTCAGCCCGATGGAACACTGCGCTGTCCAGCAGGCAGCACGCTCACCCTCCAGGAGCGGCGGCAAGAGGCTGATGGGAACCTGCGGCTGGTGTATGCAGCTAGCATTCGCAACTGTCGTCCCTGTCCGCTGCGTGAGCAGTGCCAATGGAATGGCAGCACCACCGCGAAGCCGCGCCAGGTAAGCGTACTCTTGCATCCGCTCGTGGTTGCTCCAGAGCCCATTCTTTGGAAGGATTGGAGCCGAAGGCACCATCGACGAGCCTGCATGTATCTGTTGCACCGTCAGCGGGTGGATATTCAGATGGCATCGGGCTGTTTGCTTCCCTCGACCTCGACGCCGCCAATACCTTCTCGGACACGGCGAGCGCATTTTCGGCTCTCGTGGGCAGAGCGCCTGAAACGGAATGTGCGTCCAGCAACTGAGGGGCAAGTCAAAATCACCCTTTTCGGAGTGCCTGACCATTTCGCTGACTTCCTCGGTTTGAGAGCCGCCTAGCCAGTCGCTCTGGCTCTCACAAATGGAGCTTCTCTCCTCGGACATCTGAGCATCTCCGAGCGGAGCCTTATGGCTCCTTGCGAGTGCGCGGGCTTGGGCTCCTCTCATCTCCTGCTCGTTTTTTTCATCATGAGACTCTGGGTTCCAATTGCTTGATGTCTTGAGCGAGCAGAGGCAATCCTTCTGTGAAAGAATGGTGCTTCCCGTCGAGCACGCGGACTGTTGCCTGGGGTAGTTGTTCTTGATAGCGCAAGAGAGAAGCAAACGGAACTTCTTCATCAGAACGACTGTGATACAGGAAGAGGTGTCGGATTGGGGGGAGGTGTGCAGCAAAATCATCGGGCACAGCGTACTCCAGCTCCCAATCCTGCTTCCCCCAGTAGGGCACAGCCACCAGAAACATCCCGGCAATCGGTTTCTGGTAGGGTCCTTCTGCCAGGTATTTGAGCAACATTGAACCCCCTAACGAGTGCCCGATGAGCAAGACATCCGCATCGAGCTTGCCGAGCTCTTGCTCAATCTGGTCCCTCCAGGCAAGATATCTCGGATGGTCAGGATCAGGCATATCTGGAGCCAGGACGTGGTAATCGCTCCCGAGTTGTTCCTGCAGGTATGCAATCAGCTTCCCGCTGCCGAAAGGCTTGTGCTTATTACCAGCGCCCTGAATGAAAAGGATTGGTTTTCTCATTCGTTTCCTCTCTCAACTGCTCTTGTTTCTTCGGTCATAAAAGGCCGGTGTTTACACTCATGAATTATACCGCCGTGCTTCAAGACCGTTTCCAGAGACAGAAGAGCACGTGACTTCCTGCGGCGTTTCCCCGGTAGCCATGAGAACCCATTCACCCTCCTGATCACTGAGCTTCATGAATCCCTCAATATCATCGGTCAGGGAGGTGGAAGTCGAATGCTCGGATCAAGCTCTCTGGGAAAGCCATTCTTCTCTCCTTATTCATTATTACGATGCAGCATCCCTGGTGACCTTTTTCTTTTCTCTTTACTTGAGTTTATCTCATTGCGCAACCCGTGGGAAAAAGCACGCTAAGGAGCGCAAACCCTCCAGAGCGAAGACGCCGACGTTTCTACTCGAACTGCCGCTGGTGGCCGATGCCGGGCAGGCCGCACGCCTGGGCGGTCACCTGGAAGTGGGGCGGCAGTTCTATAACGCCGTGCTCTCTGCGGGGCAGCGGCGCCTGCGCCGCATGCGAGCCGACCCCGCCTGGCAGGCAGCCCGCGCCATCCCCCGCACCCACAAGCAGGAGCGGCGGGCTGCCTTTTCAGCCTTGCGGGAGCGCTACGGCTTTTCCGAATACGCCTTTCATGAGCTGGCAAAAGGGCTGCGCGTCAGTTGGCTGGCCGAGCACCTGGATGCGGTGCTGGCCCAGACGCTCGCCAGCCGCGCCTACCGTGCGCTCAACCGGGTGTGCCTGGGCAAAGCTCGCCGCGTGCGCTTTAAGAGCAAGAGCCGCGGACTCTCTAGCATCGAGAACAAGCGCACCGATACGGGCATGCGCTTTGTGTTGCAGACCCAAGACCAGGAATGCCCGCAGGGCTATCTGCTGTGGCACGACGACCAGCTGCGGGCGCTGATCGACTGGGACGACCCGGTGGTCGCCCACGGCCTGGCGCAGCCGATCAAGTACGCTCGCCTGGTGCGGCGCCGCGCCTCCAGCCCACGCGCCCAGGGCGCCGACCGGCAGGGGGAACGCTACTTCGTGCAACTGGTGCTCACAGGCCTGCCCCATCACAAGCCCAAGCACACCGTAGGCACGGACACGGTGGGTCTGGACCTGGGTCCTTCAAGCATTGCCATCGTGCCACGGGAGGCCGAGGCGCGCCTGGAGCCACTGTGTGCAGAACTGCGCCCCGACGCGCGAGCTATTCGCCGCCTGCAGCGCAAGATGGAGCGGCAACGGCGCGCCGCCAATCCCGAGCACTACGACGAAAAGGGCCGTGCGAAGAAGCGCGGCAAGGGCGCTCCCAGGTGGAAGCAGAGCCGGGGCTACCAGGCCAGCAGACGCCGCAAAGCGACCCGCGAGCGCAGGCTGGCTGCCCACCGCAAAAGCCTGCATGGCCAGCTCGTGTACCAGATCGTGGCCGTGGGCCACACGATTGTCACCGAGAAGATTTCCTACAAAGGCTGGCAGAAACGCTACGGCAGAAGCGTGGGACTGCGTGCCCCAGGGATGTTCATCGACCACTTGAAGCGCACCGTTGCAAGCACGGGCGGCACCCTGCACGAAGTTCCCACCCGTTCCACGAAGCTCTCCCAGTATTGTCACGGCTGCGGCCAGATCGTCAACAAGCCGCTGCGACAGCGCTGGCACCAGTGCGCCTGCGGCATCGGGCCAGTGCAGCGTGACCTGTACGCGGCATTTCTGGCGGCTTATCTCGATCCAGCAGATCCCATCCCCTCGTGTGCCCGGTATGTCGTTCCCTGGGAAGGTGCGGAGGCGCGCCTGCGGGCAGCACACGAGCGAGTCACACAACGCGCGAAAGAGGGGCAGGTCATGCCCCGAAGCATGGGCATCCCTCGTGCCGGAGCGCGTCTGCCCCAAAGTCGGAGCGAAGCCACACAAGAGCTGCTTTTCCTCTCCAGCAGAGGGAAGGTGGAAGCGTGGAAGCACCGCTCAGAACCCCCCGAGCTTGAGCTGGGGGAGTCTTCAGGTGCTGACCAAACCGGCGGACGCGCAGTTGCAGGTCAGCGTGCGCAAAGTTCAGATCTGGTCCGCCACCGATATCCTGCTGGGCCTTGGCGTCCTGGTCTACGCAGTGGCGCAGCTTCAGGAAGGGCCTGGCCTGCTGCAAGCGCTGATGTTTGTCGCGCTACTGATCATGGGCGGGCTGATGATCTATAGCTTCTGGCTGATCATGACCAGAAATGGGCTTTAGCCCGCCGCAAGCCACGGTAATTCAATCCGTGGTGAGGCGTCCCTGGCTTTGACGAGCAATCGTGCATCACCACATTTCCATTCAATAAAAAGAAGAGTTGAGAGAACAGTCAGGAAGCAGGAAGGAGTAAGCAGCCTGATGGCAAAGGCGATGAAAACGATCAGAGAGAGCTTAAACTATCAGCCGCAGTGTGCCGGATACTTTGCGGCGAATCAAGCCTTGTTCAATCGTGTCGTGGCCTTCTACTTCGAGGTGCTTCAGGCACATGAAGGGGTCTTGGACCTCACCACCAAAGAGGCGCTTACGGCCCTGGAAACCCTCACCCATGCCACGGAGAAGAACCCTTCTCCCATTCTGCCGCTCACGGAGATTGCCGAGGGCATCCCGGCGATGTTCCGACGTGCTGCCATCAACGCGGCTCTGGGATCAGCCCGCTCCTTCTCTTCCTCTCTCAAGAAATGGAGAACGCGCAAAGAGAAGGCCCAAACCAAACAAGGCCGAAAGGGCGCGAAGAAGAAGGCGTTCAGGGAGCGCCCACCTGTCCCTCCCAGGCGATGGAACAAGTCCGTTCCCTTGTACGCGGGAATGTGGAAGGAGCGTACAGGCTCATCCATCCTGCTCAAAGTGTGGACGGGCACCTGCTGGAGTTGGGTCAAGGTGCGCAGGCTCTCACGTGTACTGCCCGCTGGTTTTGAGGTGGGAAGTCCTTCTCTCGTTCGCAAGGGGAGACAGTGGTGGCTGCACACCCCCGTTGAAAAGACGTTCACTTCCCCACCTAAAATCGCGGAACAACTCACCACCGCGGAGACTCGGATCTGCGCCGTCGATCTCAATCTCGACGAGCATCTGGCCGTGTGCACCGTTCAATCTGTTGAAGGTACCATCCTCGCCACCCGTTTTATCGGAAGAGGCAGAGAGATAGCGGGCTTTAGGAAGAAACAGTTAGGACGCATTGCACGGAACAGATCACAGACTGGCATCATCGCAGAGAACGAACAGGACAATGCCGACCTCTGGCGCAAGATCCGCACCGTAGACTCCCAGGTCGCTCATCTCGTGAGCGCTCGCATTGTGCAGTTCGCCACGGAGCAGGGAGCTGCGATACTCGTCTTCGAGCACCTGGGGAACCTCAAGCCTGAAAAGGGCACGTATAGTCGGAGGGGAAATACGAAACGGGCATTCTGGATGAAGGGCAGGATCTTCACCTACGCCAAATACAAGGCGTGGAACCAGGGGATTATCACCAGTCGGGTCAACCCACGCAATACCTCCAGAGAATGCCATCGCTGCCACGCTCCGGTCATTCGCTACAGTGCGGGACAAGCCGTGGAAGGCTATACTCCCGGCGCGCCCCTGGTGCTCTGCCCAGAGTGCCAGATGCGAGGACATTCCGATCGCAATGCCAGTCTGGTCATCGGTCAGCGCTTGATTGAGCGCTACGCAGAATCCTTCAAAGAAAAGCCTCATACTGCTGTGCGACGTGCAGGCAGAGTGGAGCAATCCACAGGTGTTGTTCTCTCCCAAGAAGCCCAAAGCAAAGGTCGGCCATCTCCCGATCACGCAAGGCATGGAGACGGCAACGGGCATGGCACCGCCCAGGGGAGCAGGCGTCGGATGGGAACAGCTCCCCCGTCTATTCCTCCCCAACTACGGCTGTTCAATGAGTAGAGGCTACGCCTCACTTACTCAGAATGTCGACTATGGAGGAGTGGCAGAAGCCGCTCGGTTTCAACCGATGCGGAGTGTCACTACGGGCGCCTTCTGGGTGGTACGTATGGAGAATATTCTGGAGCTTTTCCAGGGTGTGTACCAGGCCGGACGCTGGCCGGTGGCGATTTATCCCAACTGGCTCCAGGTCGGTCTGACCTTCATCGTGCCCGTGGCTTTCGCCGTCACAGTCCCCGCCGAGGACATCACCGGGCGTCTGACCGGCGCGACGCTGCTGGAGACGCTGGCCGTAACCGTCCTACTGCTGGCGCTTTCGCGCTGGTTCTGGCGCTTCGGGCTCAAGCGCTATTCGGGGGCCTCGTCGTAGATGGGCTTTTGCCAAATAGCGGGGCTTGCCCCCACTACATTTCAAAGAAGAGACCATCTCGCTTTGTCATCCTGAGCGCAGCGCAGGATCCCTCGCCGGACAGAGATCCTGCGCTGCGCTCAGGATGACACTCCTGAAGCGGCTTCGTTTGACGCGCACATCGTCTTATTTAAAATGTATTGTCCCTTGCGATCACCCTGAGTTGGGGCCACAAAGCCTACCCCTTGAAAGCCCCCGCACCCCTGTAGTTCAACAGCCTGGACAGCGCTGCCCATTCGTTGTAAGGGCATTCGATCCAGAGGCGTACCCCGTGGAGGATAAGCTGCTGTCCGTGTTTAATTGTCGGGCCATTGTAGCGGCATTTGATATAGAATGTGTGTGTCTCAGGGTCCTGTTCTACTGCCTCGACATGCATGTCCTGGAGAGCAGTACTGCGTATCGCCTCTGCAATATTGCTGGCCTCCACTTTTATCATCGCGACCGCTCGCTTTCTTTCAACGCACCTTTTTTCATAGCATAGCTTACGATGTTCATATCTCTATTCTTTCGTGTAGATGAAGACAGGACAAGAGGCAATGAGGTTACTTATTGCCTAAGATGGGAGCCAATCAATAGTGCAGTCAGGTAGCGGAATACTCCTGCTTGCACGCTTATGAAGTAGTATAGCAGAGAATCCGGACATTTCATGCCCTTATTTTCCTTGATTTCGGAGCCGTTCCCTCACCGCCTCCATCGTGGGAATCCCCGTCGCGCCCTCGTGCTCAATCGAGAGTGAAGCCACGCAATTCGCGAAATCCACCGCCGCTCGTGGGTCTCCATGCCTATAAAAATGCATCAGGAAAGCGGCGGCGAAGACATCGCCAGCGCCGGTGGGATCCACCTCGTCGGAGAGATAGGCGGGGAAGCGCTCGGTCACGCCATGCTGGAAGAGCGTGGCCCCGTGTCGCCCGTCGGTGGCAACGAGCAGCGGGACTTGCATGCTCCAACGGGTCAGGATGGCATCAGCATCGGCGCGGTTGCCGGCGGCGAAAGGAAGCAGGTCATCGTGGCTGAGAATGAGTACATCCAGGAGAGGCAGTACTTCTTCAGCGGCCGCCCATGGAGTAGGCCAGACGCGTCCATCATCATCCCAGCGGCGTAACCAGCCCTGCGGAGTGGCTGCGATAAGCCTCCCGGGACGTTGCGGAAAGTGTCTTACCAACTCGGGTGATAGTTCCTGGGCAAGTGGACCGAGCAGCACGATAGACGCATTTTCCCAGGATGCAGGCACGTCCTCGATGAGCAACTGGTCGGCCCTGGCACGCAAATGCTGTGTGCGAAAGCCTTCGTGATATAAGTTGACAAAGGCAGTGGTTGCCGCTGATGGCCGCGCAGCCAGGCCAATACCCGCTAAACGCGCAGGCAATTCAGCGAGTAGTTCTGCATCAGCGCGAGTGACGATAGCCGCCACTAATCCTAAACGATAGGCGGTCAAGGCGGCAAAAGTCACGGTACCGCCAAGTGAAAATGAGCCGTCAGGGTGAAGATCACGTGTTACATGCCCGATGGTCAAAAATTCGGGCACATCATCACCCTCCAGGTAGTGGAGAATGGGGGGCATAGACCCTCCGCAAATGTGTAGTGGCGCAATTTATTGCACCCTAACAGGACAGGTAGCGATGTTCTATCAGGATGCAATGAATGTGCCCTAATAAAACATTTTGTTGTTGTTAGCGGCCGGGACGTTTCAAGGAAATGACTACGCGGCGGGCATCGCCCTCACCGATGCTCTCCGTGCTGATATCATTGCTATCAGAAAGGGCAATATGTACAATGCGTCGTTCGTGAGGAGGCATAGCCTCGAGAGCAATAGAACGGCGATAGTTACGTACCTGCTGCGCGACACGCAGGGCGAGCGAACGCAGGTTTTCCTCGCGACGCTCGCGATAGTTTTCCGCGTCTATAATGATACGCATGCGGTGCTTGGTGCGGTGTCCGACAATCAGGCTGACCAGTAGCTGCAGCGCGGCCAGCGTTTCCCCGCGACGGCCAATCAGTAGACCAAGGTTCTCATTGATCCCCTGGATATTTAGCGTAAGCGGATTGTTAGAGCGCACCTGAACCATAGCATGAATGTTCATGTACTGCAAGATATGTTGTAAGACATCGACAGTGATATCGATATCTTCACGGCTTGGCGTTTCTACCTCTTGCAATTCGCCCTGCGCCACACTGACATCGCCTAGTTCGGAGAACAAATCCGCGGGGCGATTTGCGGAGCCTGCGATGATGAACGAGGGTACAGGCTCTCCTTCCTCTATCTCTTCTTCGTCAAACTCTTCCCCTTCTTCGTCATCGAATTCGCCCTCTTCATCCTCATCAAATTCTTCGTCGTCAAACTCTTCCCCTTCTTCCTCTTCGTACATGTCGACATCAGGGCCAAGTATGGCGTCGGCCATTTGAGGAGTGATTATAGCACTGGCATTCGTAGGACGCACGCTGACCCGCACACGCGCTTCTTTATTGCCTATACCAAAGGCTCCGCGAGATGGTTCTTGCAGTACCGTTATTTCTACTTCGTCACGGCGTTTTCCTAGTCGAGCGAGACCTTGCAATACCGCATCATCAACACTTTTGCCACTTGCCTCTATGCTTTCCACTATTTTGTTGCCTCCCTTTATTTCTCTATCAGACGAGAAGCCGGTTCTTTATCTAATTCTTTATCTAACTGCGCGACGGATTTCGTTTCGGAGCATTTCCACGGCGACGAGCCGATGCGCTATTGCTGCGTGAGCGGCGTCGTGCAGATGAGGAGCCACTCCCATTTGTGTTTGACTGCGAGCTACGCTCCCCTCGCCCATTACTGCTAGCTACACTCGCTTCTGGCTCTTTGGCCTTTTCTATAAGCTGCGTCTCTCTGCGCTGATCACCTCTATAGGAGGTCTTGCTACCCCCATCATTCTGACTGTTCCCGCTCGGAATGAGATTTTTCAGAAACGACGGCATGACCCCCAATGAGCCCCAACCGGTCACGAAGTATTGCTGCACGATGCTGAAGACCGAAGTAGTCGTCCAGTAAAGCGCCAGGCCGGCAGCAAAATTCAACGCGAAGAAGAAGGTGACAAACGGCATGATAAACTGCATGATCTGCATCTGCGACGACATCATATCTTTGGAGGCACCGGGGGCCGTCCGGGGCTGAGACATGCGCAGTTGAATAAAGGTCGCCAAACCGGCCAGAACTGGCAGAATATGCGACGGGTCAGCAGCGCCCAGGTTGAGGTGCAGGCCAAACCAGTTCAGGTAGACACTTGGCAGGACGGCAAATTTGGGTAGGAACGGGTAGATAACACTATTAACAGCCCCGAGGCTCGTGGCGTGCAACACAGTATTCAGTGCAAAGAACAAGCCATACAGTACCGGCAGTTGAATCAGCAGGGGAAGACAACCCGCTGCTGGACTCACGCCATACTCTTTATAAATGGCCTGCATCGCCTGGTACTGCTCGCGCTGGTCTTTATATTTCTTCTTCACATCGGCAATCAACGGCTGGATAGCCTGCATCGCCTTTGAAGACCTGAGTTGCTTCAAGTAAAGAGGGAACAAAATCAGGCGAATAACGACCGTCAGAACGATGATCGACAGCCCCAAATCACCAAAAAGGTGATACAACAGCATTAATACATTAAAAATGGGGTCAGTAAAGATATAACCAAAAAAAGTGCCTATCTGTCCCACTAGATATTCCTGCCTTCCTCGATCTAGTCAGCCAGGCGTTCTGGGACTGGATCATAGAGACTTCCATGATAAAAAGGATGACAACGCCCAATGCGTTTCATGGTCATCCACCCTCCGCGTATAAAGCCAAAACGCTGGATGGCCTCATAGCCGTAGTGCGAGCATGAGGGTGTGAACCGGCACGATGAAGGCAATACTAACGACAGGGTGTTTTGATAAACCCGGATAAGAAAAAGTGCGATATATTTCACTGTCGATGTCCTTCTTGTGTATTCGCTTCGGGCCTGTCTTTAAGCAACTGTGCCCGCTGCAACAGTGCCAGCATGTCCTGCTCAAGTGTATGCAGATCGGCCGTACTCGCCTGTTGCCTGGCGCTGACTACAATGTCTAACCCAACCCCAAGCCGGGGCAAAGCGGTCCGAATCGCTTCACTAAGTAGACGTTTAATATAATTACGTTCAACAGCCCGCTTTGAGATGCGTTTGCTGACCACGAATCCTATACGTAATCTTGCTACATCATTCGGCATCCATGCAAGTATTAGCAGCCGGGACGTCATACTACGTCCCTGCTGCCTTACCCGCTGAAACTCACTACTTTTTCGCAGGCGTAATGCATGGTTAAGTGCCACTATACTACTACTAAACGGTCAGTCTCCAGCGCCCTTTGGCACGCCGGGATTTGAGCACACGGCGACCATTGCGGGTCGACATGCGTTTCATAAATCCATGTTCACGTTTGCGCGGAATGCGCTTTGGTTGCCAGGTACGTTTCATTAAACCCTTCTTTCTCCTCCACTTAGGATGTCTTGTAGATTATAGCGGTAATCACTATATCCTGTCAATTGCGGAGCGGAAGCAGGATTTGTAGGGGTCGATATATCGGCGCTGGGCGCGAATACACCGGCCCCTACGGATTACGCCTCTTTGAAGCGCAGGAGTACGCGACCAAGCCTGATTTCATCGTCATCATGCAGCGGCGTCGGCGTCTTCGCGGCGAGCTTCTGCCGGTTGAGAAACGTGAAATTGGTACTATTCTCGTCTTCGAGCATGTACTGGCCGTTATCGACAAAAATGCGCGCATGCAGGCGCGAGACGCCGCCCTCTTCACCTCCATGCGGAGTCAGGTCCACATCGGGGAAGATGTTGCTCACAGCATCTTCGCGGCCGATCACGATAGTATCTTTTCCGCTCAGATCGAACTCCTGGTTGTCTGCCTCGACGATTAGCCGCGCAGTCAATACTGCTGGAACGGCTGTCGCCACAGAAGCTGCAGGCGCCGCTGTAGATACCGCCGGGGCGGGAGCTGAAGCGACCGCGGCAGGCGCACCGAGCATACTGCCACAATTCGAGCAGAAAGCTTCACCCGCTGGATTCACTGCACCACACGAGGGGCAGATTTCAGTCCCAGCCTGGGGTGCCGCAACCGGAGGCGCCGCTTGAGGGGCAGCAGCCGTGTCTACTGGCGCAGCGCCCGACAGAGGCTCACCGCACTCATCACAAAAAGCGGAACCATCTGGATTTTCATGACCTAAGGAACACCGTACTGTCATGGTTCTCTATCCTCCTAAAACAAACCTATTAGCTAGCTCATCCAACCGGCATCCGGCGCTTTCGGCTGCCACGGAAGCCGGGATATAACTGGCACCCTCGAGGGATGCCCTTATGGTATGACGTCGTCCAGGCGTTGCGTCAGCTTGCGCGTCTTGTTGCCGATCGATTTAACCTGCTCTTGCGAGATCTGCTGGCCCTGGTTAATTTGTGCGAGGGCCGCCTGCGTCTCTTCGTCGAGCACGCGCGTCACGTTTGGCGCGAGGCGTGTCGTCGCCTTGCCGGTGCGCTTGTATTCGTCCAGGACACGGGTCACCAGGCGATGCGCATTCGCTTTTTCGGCCATATTCATGACATAGGCATTCACAGGAGCTGCCTGGTTCGCATCCGTTGTGAACGTCACCTTGATATCATCACGTAATCTCTCGCCCACGAGATTGGTAATCGGAACATCGTAGGAGAGTTCGGTCTGCGCTATGCGGAAAAGGCCGGCCGGGCGGGGATCGATTAACAACTCCACCAGCACCGACTGCGGCTTGTCCTTCCCCAAATCCCCTAATGGGATCACAACCTGGCGATCTGAAAGCACCGACTGGCCGAGATCACTGATAATAGGCAGCACTTTCACTGCTTTTTTGGCTGTAACGCCGACCGGCAGGCGCAAAATCAGTGTAGCATTGCGAATTGCTACATCCACAGCACTCTGCAACTGCTGCTCAAAGATGCCCAGGGCGTCCGACGGGTCGCGAATAAATTCGGCCGGCATACCACCGCTGAGCTGCCCGATCGAATCCAACAGGTCTTCATCCCAGTCAGCGCCAATACCTAAAGGATAGATGGCAATGCCGGCGGCTGCGGCATCCCTGGCAAGCTGGCGGCAGCGGTCCGAGTCACCATAGGTCACGCCGTCTGTCAATAAGATCATGCGGTTGACGGCGTTCGGGATATTCCAGCGGCGCAATTCATTGAGCCCCTGGATCATACCTAAAGACATCGTAGTCCCACCCGCATCACGAATCTGGTCGATAGTTGCTTTCATGCCAGGCTTATCATTAGCTGGCAAGGATGGAATAACGACCTGGGAAGTGTCGTCAAAGATAACCACCGAGACATAATCGGTCGGCTCCAGGCGGTCGATCACCATCTTGACCGCTTCTTTGACATTCCTCAGTTTAGCACCTTTCATAGAGCCAGAATGGTCAAGCACCAGGGCAAAATTCAATGGCATACGCACCTGCGCCATCATTTCAGTTGGTTGGGCTTCGACTAAAGCATATGCCACCTGGCTCCCACCTGTAACTGGCATGAAGTCCTTTCCGACCTGGTGCGCCAGTGTTACCTCACCGGGCATAATATATAAACTCCTTTCGTATTGGCTGAACTCAGTATATCATAATCATAAAAGTATAGATTAGCGCACAAACACAATGACAGCACTGATATTGTCTTCTCCTCCATTTGTATTGGCCGCCTCGATTAATTGTGCGCAGGCCTTCTGCGGGTCAGGAGCGTTACCCAGGATACTTTCGATCTGGGGGTTGCGCACCATTTCCCACAAACCATCTGAACAACTCAACAGGATATCCCCAGGATGTAGCTGCTGTTTGAATATGTCGATTTGCACATTTGCTTTATCTCCCAGACTACGGAAAATCTGGCTGCGCTGCGGGTGCGTATAGACATCATCTGGCTCGATCAGGCCGCCTGCCACCAGTTGTCCCACCAGGGAATGATCGGTCGTCAACTGATAGAGCTGCTTACCTCGCAGCATGTAGGTACGACTATCCCCAACATTTATAATATACGCGTGCTCCCCCGCTACCATAAAACCTGTGATAGTCGAACCCATGTCGGTTTTATCAAGCTGGTTCTTCTGGCAGAGCACCGTATTTGCGTCTTCAATTGCGCCACGAAAGAGCGCAACCAGGGCGTCTTCGTCGAAAGGCGGTACGGATCCTCCATCCTTTTCGGCTTTGAGAGGCTCAGCCAGTAATTCGCGCACCATACGATCCGCAATGACATTGACCGTCATACGGCTGGCGACCTGGCCATTATCGTGACCACCCAGGCCATCGGCGACGATAAACACTCCATATGGCATCGAAATCGATTCGTGAATGCGCTGGAGAAGCAGGACCAGCGTGCTGTCCTCGTTCGGTTCGCTACGGCGCACATCCCCAGCATCGGTATCAGTCGCAGCAAGCAATTGCACGCCATTAGGGAATGCGCTTTGCTCGGCCTGGGGCTGCTCAATCACATAGGTATGCCCCTGATCAATAAATGTGTTCGCGATTGTCCCTTGCAGCACATGCCCTTCCGTTTCTGCATCACCCTGCTCCTTAGAATACTCGTGCATGATGTAGGACATGTTGAGCAAGCTTGCACCACAGTCTATACAAAATTCATCGCCCTCGGCATTCTGTTCAGATCCACAGTTCCAGCAATGTTGATAGCCCTGGTGATCGATTACCTGGTAAACATGTTCCTGCTGGCTCTCGCTGATAACTTGCGTCACCTCGTAGCGCTCAAGCTTATTCGTACCAACGGGCAGCACAGGGAAGCCGTTTGCAGCAACAGCCGTATCCGGCTGATCAGGTGGTATCTGCATTCCTTCACTCTCTCCTTGTTCATGAGCCACTTCTGCAGCTTCTGTTTCAGATGTCTCAACGCTCTCTTCATGGCCCGCGCTCACCGACCCATTTATCCCGGGCATTTCCGCGGGTGTGGCTGGCATTTCAGCCTGAGGCAGAGGTGGGGAAGGAATAGCCTCGTCATCGCTTGAAGCTGTTGAATCCATCTCCACGGTTGGCGCATCAGCAACATCCACAGCACCCTGGGCTTGCTCGGACCATACTGGCCGGGTTGGCACATCAGTGATGCCGGTGTGAGTCGCAGCCTGGTCTTCAGCCCCTGTCTTTTGTACGCTCTGCTGTTCTCGTTCCACTTCTTCCTGCCAGCGACGGCTATGGTAAGCCATCATTTTTTCAGGAGTGAGGATGAGGGTTGGCGCGATACTGATATCGTCCGCATCCTGTACCGGCGCGAATTCTGGCTGCTGCTCCTCAGCTTCTCCCTGTGCAGGCGCAGACTCACTGCTTGCCTGCACGGATGTAAGGGGAGTAGGAGCTTCATTGTCTATGCTAGATGCGGACGCCGTTGCCTGTTGTGGGCGCAAAGGCTGTCCACAACTTTTGCAAAACTTTGCGTCGTCACGATTTGCTGTATTGCACGACGGACAGACCATCCTGCCCTCCTTTTAACTTACTTATAATTGCTTTTGTAAACGGTTAGCCTCGACATTGTTCGGATCCCGTTGCAAAGATTCGCGCACCATTTGCCGTGCCTCGGCTTTTTTATTTGTCTTCAGGTAACACGAAGCCATAGCGCTGTAGATTTCAGAATCCTCAAAATTCCACTGTCTTGCTTGCTCTAAGGCGCTGAGAGCCAATTTCCACCCTTTGGCCTTCATATGCGCGCGGCCCAATTCGTACCAGCCTTCCCACATAGAAGGCTCGCGCTGCGTGGCCTGCCGTAATACACTGATGGCTGCCTGGGCCTGGCTCATCCTGATGTAGAGGCGTCCAAGCGCAAGCAGGATGAGCACATGATCGGGATTAAGTTTAAGCCCTTCCAGAAAATATGCCTCTGCTTCACGATCATAGAACTGATCCATTGCCACCATGCCCAACTGGTAATAAATCGCGGGATCGCCTGGAGCGTACTGAAGAGCATTTCTGAATGCCGCGATCGACTTGTTGTAGAGCCCTAAATCATGATGGGTCATACCCAGTTGGAAGTAGGCATCAACGGCATCCGGCTTTAAGGCGGTAGCTTGCTCAAATTGCTCAGCAGCGAACTTCATATTTTCGGTGAAAAGGTTCTTATCCTTTTCTTTTACCGATTGTCCGTACTGGCGATAGGCACGGCCAAGGTTGTAGGACACCTCATACGACGGATTACCGGGAACCTGCGCCAACCTGAACTGATTTACGGCTTCGACATAGTTCTTACTATTCAGGTATTGCAGACCCAGGCGGTACGCCGCCTGCGAACCGTTTGCTGGTGCGACCCCGACAGCAACACGAGCTGCTTGAACGGCTGCCTGAACTGGCCTGGCCGGAATCGGAGCCCTCGACACAGGCCGTGCTGCCAGACGCGGGGGCACAACAGTAGCGCCGGGGGTGAGTGGTTGCCCATCACGCTTACAGAACTTTGCGCCTGGACGATTGCGCAGGCCACATTTAGGACAAATCAACTCGGCGCCCACCGGCACCATGATCGTAGCGTTGGGCGAAATAGCCGGTATCTGCACTGTGGCCGGAGTAGCACTGTTTGGTAAGCAGTGTTGCAAAGCCATACGCATCGCCTCAGCGCTCTGGAAGCGGTTTGCCGGCTCTTGCTGCATGGCTTTAATGATAACCTGCTCCACCGGACAGACCATCCTGTTACCTATCTGTGCCGTACGTAAACGAGGATTCTTCGCCAGGATATTACCGGACGGAGGTGTCTGGATAGGTTCTGGCTCCTGATTGGTCAGCAGGTGATACATGGTAGCGCCCATCGAGTAGATATCCGAGCGAGCATCCGTTTGTACCAACTTGCCTGGATTCTGCGCGGAACGCCGTTGCCCTGGAGCGGTAATCGACCCAAGATGTTCCGGCGAAGCATACGAGATAGTGCCCAGGTTCTCTGTGTTCGTGCGCTTGTTGGGATCAAACTTGCGCGCAATTCCGAAGTCAATCAGTTGCACATTGCCATCAGGCGTCACCATGATGTTGCCTGGCTTGAGATCGCGTAGGATGATGGGAGGGGTACGCGAGTGAATATAGCTCAATGCCTCGCAGACCTGCATCATCCACTTGATCACCTGCTCCTCCTCTAAGGGTCTCTTGTAGTCCTCTAGCATTTTTTCCAGCGTACGTCCAGGCACGAACTCCATCACGAAGTAGTAGTTACCACGCTCCTGGAAACTCAAGATCAGGGAAGGAATACGCGGGTGCTTGAGGTTAAACAGCAGGTCAATCTCTTTATCGAAGCGCTCTATGGCAGACTTGCGCTCTTCCTCAGTTGTATTAGGGTTGATTAGCAGTTCCTTCACCGCCCGAAAGTAGCCAGGTTTCCCAACCTGTTCAACTTTGTAGACGGTTCCCATTCCCCCTTCACCGAGCACCTGTACAATTTTGAATTTTCCATCCAGGATAGTACCTAACGGCAGTGGCATAAAATGGTCCTCATCAAACAAACATCGTGGCTAGCGTACCTGTACGAGTACGGCAGTGATATTATCTTCGCCACCATTGGCATTAGCCAGGTCAATTAAAATATCGCAGATTTTTTGGGCGTCGCTGTTTTCCTTGAGCACTTTAAGCAATTCCTGGTGCCGCACCATTTCCCATAAACCGTCAGAGCAGAGCAATAAGCTATCACCGGAACGTAGAGCTACATGGAAGACATCCGGGTCAACATTTTTGTGCCCTGCCCCCAGCGAGCGATAGATCAGGTTGCGTTGCGGATGTGAGTAGATATCATCAGGTTCAATCTGTTTAGCTTCTACCAGCCTGGCTACCAGCGAGTGATCCTTCGTCAGAGATGTTAGCTCACCCGCGCGAAAGAGGTAGGTGCGGCTATCACCAATATTCGCAACATAGGCATGATCATCCTGAACTAACGCGGTAGTCACCGTACAGCCCAGTCCACGGGCGGAAGTTTGCTCCTCGCCATAGCTGACAATAGCCTTATTGGCCTGCCGGATTGCAGCTTTGAGCTGCTCCTCCACATTTTTTGCCACCGGCGTCTCTGGCAGTTTGCGCGTCTTATTCGGCTTTGTGGCTTGCGCGGCGTCCAATGTGATCGTCTCTTGCTCAGACAGCGGCGTTAGCCTGATGGTGGGCTGCTCATAAATAGACACCAGGAAGCTTCTGAGCGACTCGCTGATCTTTTGCACAGCAAGTTTACTGGCAATTTCACCCGCCTGGTAGCCACCCATGCCATCAGCGACTATAAAGAGGCCCCGGTCTTTGTCTTCTGAGATATCTGTATATGGACTATCTTCGTTCTGCTCGCGCTGCTTCCCCACATCAGTTTTATAGGCGGCAGTAAGTTTTATTGACATTTGTTATTACCTCACCTAAACGTACTTTTTATCGTCTTTTACGCTCAATATAACATATAGCAGTATACATGACAATTGATACTTGATATTTGCTAGCTTCAGGGCTTTTCCCTACTCGCCACCGCGGCGTCGTAAGGGAAGAGAAGCCTGAGGATACCCACCCCCAGGATCCGTTCAGAGCCGGCTGTCGCTGAAGACCTCATTTCATATTACTCTTAAAAGTGATTCCTTATAAGATATAACATATACGAGGCGTGGGTAAAAAGGTTGTGACTTCAAGCGAGGTACTCTGCCGCTAGGAGGAGCCACGCTGCAAGCGCTCTATGATCTCTTTGAGCCGGCGTGTTTCGGCCACGTGCTGCGCCTGCATACGCTCCATCTCCTGCTCCAGTTCCTGTTGCATATGCTCCATACGATCTTTCATGTGCAGGATAGCTTCAACGCCCGCCAGGTTGACACCCAGGTCCCGCATTAAGCGGCGAATATGCATCACACGTTCAATGTCGCGATCCGAATAGAGCCGCGGGCTATGTGGGCTAGTACCCTTGCGTGCAGGTGAGATCAATCCAAGACGCTCATAATGGCGCAATGTTTGCTCATGCACATCGGCTTTGACCGCCGCGATACTTATTACATACCACGCGCCGTTGCCTTTCTCGGCCACGTTCGATCCCCTCCTTTGTTCACGAGTGTACTTCGGCTCTCCGGCTGCGCGCCAGTTGCTCAAACAACCCGCGCTCCTCATTGGTCAGTCTCATGGGCAGCACGACTTTGACACGAGCAAAGAAATTGCCATTGCCGTCGCCACGCAGGCGCGGCATACCCTTGTTCGCCAAGCGGAACATGCGGCCGTTCTGCGTCTCCGGGGGGATGGTCAGTACGAGTTTGCGCCCATCTGGGATGGGCACAGGCACTTCGCCCCCCAGCATTGCCGTAACCAGGTCCACGTCTATATCGAGATACAGATCATCGCCCTTACGCTCGTAAACCGCGTCGGGTTTGACACTGATAACCAGAAAGAGGTCGCCGCGAGGCCCACCACCGATACCCGGCTGTCCCTCACCCGCTACGCGGATCCTGGAACCATTCTCAACCCCGGCCGGAATCTTTACCTGGATGCGCTTATTACGCGCAAGCATACCTTGTCCGCCACAATTCGCGCAAGCTTTGCCACCGACTTCGCCTGTGCCACGACAGATAGGACATACTTCCGTCGATTGAATATTGAAGGTGCGCGTCCCTCCCACATATGCTTCCTGCAATGTCACCTCAACAGGTTGTTCGATATTATCACCTGCGCGCCTGCGGAAATCATTGCGGTTCGTGCGCGTCCCTGGCCCTGCCCCTTGCGACGCGGACCGGCCAAAAAGGGCTTCAAAGAAATCGGAGAATCCCGTAGGCGTATCAAAGTCCATAGGTGAGCCGCGATAGCTATAGCTGCGCCTGCCAGCGCCCGGCTGGAAGCCAAATTGCTCCTGCCAGTTGGGACCTAGCGTGTCATACTTGCGTCGCTTGTCGGGATCGGAGAGAACTTCATAGGCCTCATTTATCTCCTTGAATTTCTCTTCTGCTTTCCTGTCCCCAGGATTCACATCGGGGTGATATTTGCGGGCAAGTTTGCGAAATGCTTTTTTGATGTCGTCCGCGCTGGCACCTTTTGAGACACCCAGCACCTTATAATAATCCTTGTAATCCATTTCTCGCCCCTCTTTGCGGCCAGCATTACATTGAGAATCCTTTGCGCAGGCTTCTACGCTTGTGCTTGTTTGTTCCCTGCGCTCACCTTGACACGAGCCGGGCGTAGGGTCTCATCGCCCAACTTATAGCCTTTAAGCACCTCTTCAACAACCGTACCTTCAGGCTGATCGCTGTCCTCAACTGCCTCTATCGCCTCATGTACATAGGGATCGAATACCTCGCCAACGCTGGGAACAGGAGTTAATCCCTCACCACGCATTACCTCATTCATCTGCCACAGGAGCATGCGCAGCGCTTGCTGCAATCCCTGGCGATCCATTGTATCCTGGTAGACCAGCGCCCGTTCTGCGTTGTCCATTACACCGAGCACCTTGTGGATCAGCGCCTTCTTCTCTCGCTGTACACGGTCTGCCGCCAAACGCTCCTGGCGCTTACGGAAATTCTCCATCTCGGCTCGTTCACGCACGTATTTATTCCAGTTTTCGACCGCCTCCTGCCGCGCCTGGCCGAGTTGCGCCTCCAGTTCGGCAATGCGACCGGCCTGGATTGCTTCAGTAGAGAGCGATCCTTCCTCCGTCACTTGCCCTTCCTCCGGTAACTCCTGGGATTCTTCCATAACGAAATGAGTCTCCTTAACCTCTATTTAAAGCAGTGCTTTTATACAGCATTTATTGCCCTTACAGTATAAAACTTGAGTCAAAGCCTGTCAAGTTTTTGGAGGGCATTTCAGACGTTTGGAGAGAAGACTTCCCGTGAGAGGACGTGAGCGGTGGCCTAGCTGTCATCCTGAGCGCAGCGCAGGAGCTGTGCGTCCGGCGAGCCAGACCCTGCGCTGCGCTCAGGGTGACAGGCATTCTCTCCAAACGTCTGAGGGCATTTGAGCAGCAGGGGTTGCTCACTGCCTAACTCTCTCACGCTTCTGCTCGTGGGACGGACGACAACAGGTTATTCGAATTCTTCGCCGTCTGCCTGGTCGTCCTCGGACCAGTGCTCGCCGCGCTCCAGGGTGATGGGACTGAAGAGGGCAGTTTGTGTCACGCAGAGGCGTTGTCGTTTCCACATTTCCAGTACGGCCAGGAAGGTGACAATAACTACCAGGCGGGAAGGTTCGTTTTCAATCAGTTCGGAGAGCTGGATACTAGGACGGACGCGTAATAAGGCCACGATTTCAGCAATACGTTCGCTCACACGTATACGCGCCA
>Ga0070708_100001044_pt1 | contig 21071 bp, 12 predicted proteins | sample KBSK5503metaG_FD_65469 | JGI IMG/M metagenome (GOLD analysis project Ga0070708, IMG submission 65469) | Corn, switchgrass and miscanthus rhizosphere microbial communities from Kellogg Biological Station, Michigan, USA - KBS K5-50-3 metaG | ecosystem: Host-associated > Plants > Roots >... | reverse complement strand
TCCGTCCCAACACGCGTTCGCAGATCCTGAAGCACTCTCTCTCCGGGCGGGACGTGCTCATCGAGGTCGACTCGCTGGGCCTGCGCTACCCCGAGCTCGGCAAGAAGGAAGGCGACGAATTCCGGGTCCTGGTGCTTGGCGACTCGATCACCCTGGGCGACTTCGTCCCGGAGGACGAGACGTTCACGCGCCAACTGGAGCATCTGACCTCCGGGCGGAGCAAGAGGATCCGCTTCATCAACGCGGGGATTCCCGGCGCTGGAACCATGGAGGAGCTGTACCTCTATGAGGAGGTGCGCGACCGGGTGCAGCCCGACCTCGTGCTTGTGGAGATGTACTTGAACGACGCCCAAACGGCCGGCGAGTTCTACGTCCGGTCGATTCCCCGCCCCTTCTCGAGCAGCCGCTTCCTCACCTGGGCGGCCAACAGAGTCCAGATCGTGGGCAAGACGCTCTTCCGCGAGGGTGGCGTCAAGATCGATCCGAAGTGGCGGGAGCGCTTCCGCGCGGGACGTAACTTGAAGAGCGGCAATATGTTCGGCTCGAAGGATGGCTTCGACTTCGAGATCTACAACGCCTACATGGACTTCGGCCTCGCCTGGAATCCCAGGTCCTGGGAGATCCTCGATGGGGTCGTCGCCTCCTTGCGGCAGGAGACTGTCGGGCGAGGCACGCCGCTGGCGATCGCCCTTTTTCCTGTGCACATCCAAGTGCTGGGCAGCTACCAGGACCACTACCCGCAGGACCGCTGCCGCGAACTCTGCGCCCGCCGCGGAATCCCCTATCTGGACATCCTGCCGGCTCTGCGCGCCGACTGGCAGGCGAAGAACCAGAAGCTCTTCTACGACCACTGCCACTACACCCCGTACGGCAACGCCGTTGTGGCCCGCGTCATCCTCGCCGGCCTCGACAGAGATGGTCTGATCCCGGAGTGACTTCCGGCATAGCGGGTGCTCGGGAACGACTCTCCATGGGTCGCTCTGGCGATCTCGGAGCCCCTCGGTGGATCCGGCTCGGGGGTGTGCTCGTCGCCGTGGTATCGGCGTGGAGGGCCGTCGTGCTCTTTCGGATGCAGGATCGCCCGGGCCTCCTGCAGAACCCGCTCTTCTATCTCGTCGTCGCCGCAACCGCCTTCGGACTGGCGACGCTGAATGGCAAGTCACCGCTCCTGGTCGCGGATGCGATCGCACCGCCAACTCGGCGCTGGCTACAGGCAGCGGCGCTCTTGTGCGGAGGCGCGGCCTTCCTGGGATACGCCCTGAGGCTCCTGCCCCAGCGAATCCTGATCGGTGGCTGGCTGTTAGCACAGCCGCTTTGGATCGCGGCCTATCTCCCGCGCGCAGCCCGCCCGCGCATGCCCTCTCGCCGGATGCTTGTCGAAGCGGCCGGGCTGGGTTCAATCCTCGTCGCAGCAGCGGCGCTGCGACTCTTCGACATCGCAAACCTGCCGCTGAACTTCCATGGCGATTTCGCCTCGTTCGGACTTCAGGCACGGGCTCTGCTGGCGGGCGCCTATGAGGACTTTTTCGCAACCGGCTATGCCGGATTTCCTTTGCCGGGGGTCTGGCCGACTGCAATTCTAATGCGCCTCTTCGGGGACAACGCAATCGGCCTGGCCGCCTTCGCGCGATTGGGCGGACTCGCCTCCCTGGTTGCGCTCTATTTGCTGACTCGTGAGTTGTTCCGCTGGCGCGCGGCGCTCTTAGCGACGGCTCTTCTCGGCGGCGATATTACTCACCTTCACTACAGTCGCGTTCCCTCGTACATGGACCCGGTCCCCTTCCTCGTGTGGAGCGTCTACCTGGGGGCGCTCGGGCTCAAGCGGGGCAGACTCTGGGCGTTCGCGTTATGCGGGATCCTCGCCGGCCATGCTTTCCTGTCGTATTACCCCGGCCGCATGGTACTGCCACTGGGAGCATTGGCCCTGGGCGTGACGGCGGTCGCCGCCCCGCTTCTCCTTCGAACCCGGATGAGCGGGCTGGCCGTCGCGATCGCTGGCTACCTCATCGTCGTCGGCCCGGTCTTGGTCTTCTTCGCGAGGAACCCCGAGATTGTGAATGCCCGCGCTCGGAGCGTATGGATCTCTCTTCCCGACGTTTGGCACCACACGGCGAAGAAGTACGGGCTGCTTGATTCGGACATTCATGGAGTGATCCGGGAGCAGATCAAGGAATCCGCTGAGTGCTTTTGGCGCTTCAATGATCATTCCACGCAATTCGGGATCGAACGCAACATGCTGGAACCGATTGCCGGAATTCTGCTTATTCTGGGCCTGGGCTATGCCGCCTGGCACGCCGGGCAAACGGCCCTGCTTCTCATTCTGGGCTGGGGCCTGGGCTACATTGCCGCCAGCGCGCTGACCGTTGACCCTCCATTCTCGGGGCGCATAGTCGGCCTGACAGTTCCCGTAGCCATTCTCGGCGGCCTCGCGCTCGATCGCGCGTTTCGACTCCTTCCACACGGCCGGCGCTGGCAGATTCTTGCCGCGGTGGCAGGGCTGGCGCTGACGGTTGCGTCCGGAGCACGCAACTGGCACGACTACGTCGCATGGGGCACCAACCCGCGCTTCGCTCAACCGCAGATCCACGTCGCTCGCTTTCTGATGGTGCAGGCGCCAAAGTACCAAGTCTGTCTTGCGAGTGACAACTTTGGTTGGGCGCTTCGCGAGTTCCAATTCTTGCTGCCGGATCGGCAGGGAGAGTCGCTGTCGCGGGATGCCCTCGCGAGCGGTTCGATCGCGTGGCCGGATTCCCCGACGATCTTTATCCTAATGCCGGAGTACCGGTCGTTTGGGGAGACTCTGCAACGGCACTATCCCGCGGGACGACTTGTCGACGGGAGCATTCCCCCCCTGAAAGGCACCTTCTGGGCGTTCTTCACGGAGTAGAGAGCCGATCGCGGGTCGTCCCCGCCGACAGATCTGGTAGCTATACTCCTCGAAGGCCATGTGCCAGTCGGCCGCCACGAGTGCTCGCTACAATTCACGAATCGACATCCTCGGGCACGCCGGCCGAACGCGGGTCCGGTCGTGATTTCCGGCGTATTGCTATTGAGAAGAAGCTAGGGATACTACCTGAATCTCCTCGAACCGGCGTACCCAGTTATCATCCGGCGGACAGGAGAGGTACTCGAATCGGCAAGTAGCAACTCCAGAAAGAGGAGGCTGCCGCTCATCCTCTCCCCTTTCGGCAGCACGAGGTGGTACGAGAGACTGTCTAAATCCGTCGTGCCAACAGTCCAGTCCTTCACGATCTGCAAGCCCGCCGGGTAAGCAATTATTACGGCCGCACAGCTGAGAAGAGCATCTACGGCGTGAGGTGAAAGGCGACAAACAGGGCTCGCACGGTCCTCCAGACGGGCCCCGCTCCAGTCGCCGCGAGACCGAAAAACAGGCCGGCGACAAGGGTCCAGAGAGCCAGGCTCACAGGAGTATGAAGGAATCCCAGGTACCCGAGCAGGAGCCCGACGGACAGGAGGGCGGCGGCATAGAGTGCCAGGCCCGCCACTGTCCAGGCAAGGCAGCGGCGAGGTGCGGACCTCCCCAGCGCGAGAATCGAAAGAGGTGGAAGCGCTAGATGGATGACTGTGCCGAGGGCCGTCAAGGTCTATCTAGCCTCTATCGGTTTGCTCTGGCGACAGCCTCCGGTTCGACGAGGTAGCTTGTGAACTGCGGCACCCCGGTCGTGGAGCGGTGCAGCGCCTCCTTCCCTCCAGGATAGACCTGTCTGATTCGATTCAGGGTTTCGTCATGGATCGGGGAGGCTCGCTCGATCACAAAGGCGAGACCCCGGTCGGCTGGGACGTTCTCAACGGGGACGTGCGGCGGCCGGTCCCGAAGCGACACCGCGTCGAGGTCCGGCGAGAGGAAAGCGACGACAGGATACTCCGGCGACATTACAGAACCACCGATCAGGTAGGGCCGGTACCGGTGGCGGATGCCTGCAAGGTATCGACCGAGGAGAGTCTGGGTGTCGGCTGGCCGCGATTTGATGTGCATCTTGAAGTAGCCGCGGTAGTTAACTATCAATGCCAGAACCAAAAAGACCGCGACGAACAACCCGAATGCGTACGTGCCGGCCTGGCCAAATACCTGCTTGCTCGCCCGCCAACCCGCATCGACGACCAGCGCCGGAAAGATCATCAGAACCGGCAGGACACCTATCAGATGAGGAGACGAAGGAGGATCAGCCGTGAGGATTGAACTCACAACCGTCAGCCAGAACCAGCTTCCAAGGAGGAGGTACCGGGGGCGGAGGAGCCGAAAGCTGAACGCTGCGGTGCCGAGGACGAGCAGCGCGCTTGTCCAGAAATCCACCAGCGGCCCGCCGTAATTGTACTGGGGGCTGCCATCCGGCCCGCGGTTGAACGCCTCCAGCGATCGCTGCACCTGTTGCTTTATGACGTCCTCAACGCGATCGACTCCGTAAGTGTACTTCGCATGATTCATTACCCCCGGTGTGAAGATGAAAACCTCCCGAGAGCGCCACAACAGCGTCTCGGGATATCGGGAGAAGACGACAACCATTGGCGCGAGTGTGACGAGCGTACCAGCCCCGATCGCCAGGAAACCGAGCCAGTGCCGTCGCAGAAAGGCTCGCTCCCGAGCAGCCCGCTGGAGAAGGTAGAGTCCCGCAATTACGATGGCGTATCGTGCAGCGTAGTAGACGACCAAGCAGAGGCCGATAGCGATTCCGGCGAGAACGAAATCGACAGCGGAACGGGTATCGAGTGCCCGCAGTAAGAAGTAAAAGACCAGCAACGTGAAGAGTAATCCGCTCATGAAGTTCGCGCCGTCGCGGCTGTAATGGATCTGAAAATGAGAGACCGCGAGCAAGAAGGCCGCCACCAGCGCTGGACGGACACCGAATAACCGGCGGACGATCAGGTAAAGCAAGAGGAGGGAGATGAGACCCTGGACCGTGGATGCCATCCGCAGCCCGAAGAGGTTGTCGCCGAATACCCGTAGACCGAGCGACTGAATTCCGTAGTTCAAGTAGGTGAGGCCCGCCCAACCAAGCCAGAACATGTTCTGGACCTGACCTCGAAGGATCCGCCGTGCCTCGAGGCCGGTCTGGCCCTCGTCTTCGAAAATGTGGGGTGGGATCGTCTCTAGATTCGGTAGTCGCAGCCAGAGTGCCAGCACCAGAATGCCGAGGACGGCCAGCATCTCCAACGTTTCGGCACGCGTCGGCCGGCGCGCGAATCCAATGGGCCTGCGCACCCCGAGCGCCGCGCCGGCAAGCACGGCGATCAACGCCCCGACCCAAATCCAGAAAGCGAATCGGTAGGCCTGCAGCTTCCCAAGGAGATAGATGGTCGAAAGCGCCCCGATGACTCCCAAGCCGACCAGAACTGCTGACGCAATCTCACGGCGCGAACGCCAGCGCCAAGGCTGCAGAGTGATGGCAGCAAATTCTGGCTGGGGCACCGGCGCCTGCCGCTCGATCAGCAAAATGCCGCATAGCCCAACCAAAGCGGCGATCCCGTAGAAAGCACGGGCCTGGGTGAAGTGGCGCAGCGGCGTATAGAGTCGCTGCGCCCAGAAAGCCAGGCCCACCGCTGCAAGCCAAAACGCGAAGCCGACCCTTGTCGAGCGTGGCGCACTGGCCCAACGGCTACGCCAAAAGCGCGGGTCCCCAACAGTGGTGCCGAAGCTTCTCAAGGTGCTAACGAGATCCGTGCGAAACGTAGCCGGACTCGTCATCGTACCCTCCGTGACTGGCCCTCTAAAGCGCCAGATGCTCCGGACCGCGTTCGTAGTATACTTTTTTGCCTTTTCTTTACATTTAACACACAAGCTGATTACACCTGTTTCGTCCGAGTTCGACCCGCCAGGCGGCGAGATGCCAACCTCAGAAATCAAGCCGCTCATGCGAACGGCATCAGCTCGCTGGACAGGGGCAATCGCGGCCGCACTGGCCGCGTGGAGGGCGGTCGTTCTCTTTCGGATGCCGGAGAGGCCGGGGCTGGTTGCAAATCCACTGTTCTGGCTCGTCGTAGCCAGCGCGCTCTTTGGCGCAGCTACGTTCCGCCAGACGTGCGAAGGCTCTTGGATCCCTCCGGCTGACACGCTGGCAAACCCGCCGGAGCGCCGGTGGCTGAAAGCCACGGCGCTGGTTCTCGGCGGAGGCGTCTGCGTCAGTTACGCCCTCAACCTCCTGCCACAACGCGTCCTGGTCGGCGGCTGGCTGCTGGCGCAGCCGCTCTGGTTCGCGGCCTTTCTTGGCCGAGCGACCTGGAAGGCGCGCCTGTCCCTATCGTCGTTGGCCGAGGCGGCCGGCCTCGCCAGCATCCTGGCATTGGCGGCCACATTACGTCTCTTCAACACTGCCAACATGCCGCTGAACTTCCACGGCGACTTCGCCTCCTTCGGACTCCAAGCGCGAGCGCTGCTCGCCGGGAACTACCGCGATTTCTTTGGCACCGGCTATGCCGGATTCCCTCTGCCGGGCGTTTGGCCGACTGCGATAATGATGCGCATCGTCGGAGACAATCTAACCGGCCTGGCCGCGTTCGCCGGCTTGGGCGGGTTGGCGTCGCTGGTCGCGTTGTATCTGTTGACTCGCGAACTGTTCGGTTGGCGCGTGGCACTGTTCGCGACTGCACTTCTCGCCGGCGATATCACCCACATCCACTACAGTCGGGTGACTTCCTACATGGATCCGGTGCCGTTCCTCGCGTGGAGCATTTACCTAGGCGTGCTCGGCCTGCGGCGCGGTGCTCGGCGGCACTTCGCGCTGTCTGGAATCTTCGCCGGTCACGCGTTCTTGTCGTATTACGCCGGCAGGATGGTGATACCGCTTGGAGGGTTGGCTGTGGCCATGACAGCGCTGGCCGCTCCACGGGTATTTCGGGCTCGGATCCGCGGTCTCTCGATCGCGGTGATCGGTTTCTTACTCGTCATGGGGCCGACCCTATTTTTCTTTGCGCGAAACCGCGAGATCGTCAACGCACGCACGCGGTCCGTGATGGTGTTCGACCCTCCGGTATGGCACCACACCGCCAACAAGTACGGTATCGCCGAGTCGGACGTCGCCGGAGTGATGCGGGAGCAGTTCAAGCGGTCAGCGGAGGCTTTCTGGCGCTTCAACGACTCGGCAACGCAGTTCGGGATTGAGCGCAACATGCTCGAACCGATCGGAGGAATTCTACTGATCCTTGGCCTGGGGTATGCCGCCTGGAACTTCTGGCGGCCAGTCCTCGCGTTCATCGTGGTTTGGGGTCTGGGCTATGTGATCGCCGGTGCGTTAACCGTGGACCCGCCGTTTTCAGGCCGGATCGTGGGTCTGACGCTGCCGGTAGCGGTGCTCGGTGGACTCGCCCTCGATAGGGCTCTTCGCCTGGTTCCGCGAGGTCGGTTCTGGTCGGCGCTTGCGGTCGTTTTCGGCCTCGCACTGACGGCAGCATCCGGCGCACGCAACTGGCACGACTATGTGGCCTGGGGAACGAACCCACGCTTCACTCAGGGGCAGCTTCACGTCGCTCGCTTTCTGATGACGCAGCCCGCAAAGTATCAGGTACGCCTGGCCAGTCGTTTCTTCGGCTGGAAGGTGCGCGAACTCGAGTTCTTGCAGCCGGATCGGGCGGGAGAGTCGTTGGATCCGCATGCCATCGCGAACAATTCGATAGCATGGCCGGAGTCGCCAACGATCTTCGTCCTGATGCCGGAATACCGCTCGCTTGCCCAGACCCTGCAGATCCGCTACCCCAGAGGACGACTGGTAGACGGAAGCATCCCTCCCATGAAGGGTGTCTTCTGGGCGTTCTTCACGGAATAGCATGCCGACTCAATTGCGAGCCGCCACGCTTCGTCTCTCCTCGGAGTCTTACGTCCGAAGGATTCGGGCACGGGTACCGAAAGTTGAGGAAGGAAGGAAAGAATCAGATCGTCCCGTCTCGGTTCCCTCCCGCTGTCGGCGTGGGACGGGCCACAAACTGTGGTAGTTATTGTGCCGTGAGCGACGTTCCCTTTGTAGACTTGGCGGCCGACTACCGGGAGCTTCGGGCCGAAATCGACGAACCGATCCGGCGGGTCATCCAAGATGGGGGCTTCATCCTTGGGCGCGACCTCGAAGACTTCGAGAAGGAGTTCGCCGCCTATTGCGGGAGCCGCCATGCGATCGGAGTCGGGTCGGGTCTCGATGCCTTGACGCTGGCACTCCAAGCTCGTGGTATCGGGCCCGGCGACGAGGTCATCACCGCAGCGAATACATTCATCGCGACGGCCCTGGCGGTGAGTCGGGTCGGTGCGACCCTGGTACTCGTCGACTGCGACGAGAGCAATTTCAACCTCAACCCCGACGCGGTGGAGAGGGCAGTCACGCCTCGGACGCGGGCCGTAATTCCGGTGCATCTCTACGGGCGACTGGCCCCGATCGAAGCAGTTCTGGACGTCGCCCGGCGCCGCGGCCTCTTCGTTCTGGAAGACGCCGCGCAGGCTCACGGCGCCGCGACACAAGGACGGCGCGCCGGCTCCTTCGGAGACGCGGGAGCGTATAGCTTCTACCCTGCCAAGAATCTTGGTGCCTTCGGTGACGGAGGTCTGGTCGTGACTGACGATGACGAGCTCGCCGCTCGAGTCCGCATGCTACGCAACTACGGCCAGCGAGCGAAGTACCAGCATGAGGTCGTTGGAACGAACTCGCGACTCGACACGCTACAGGCGGCGGTTCTTCGCGTGAAGCTCCGGGCTCTCGACCGCCGCAACGAGGCTAGGCGGGTGGCGGCCGATGGTTATAGGCGGCGGCTGTCGCGGCTCCCACTGGTCCTGCCGCAGCCACCGGACGAGCCGAGCCGCCACGTGTATCATCTCTACGTTGTGCGTGTCTCCCAGAGAGACGTGGTGCAGCGCCAGCTCGCAGCGGCGGGAATCCAGACGGGGATACACTACCCGCGGCCGGTCCATCTCCAGGAGGCCTATCGCTCGCTCGGGATCGGTCCGGGAAGCCATCCGGTCGCCGAGCGGCTTGCTGGAGAAGTCCTCTCGCTTCCCATGTTTCCAGGTCTGACTGACGAGCAGATCGACCGCGTGGGCTCAGCCCTCGAAGTGGCACTTCGATGACGGCTGAGGTTTCGAATCGCCCTATACGAGTCGCCGTCATCGGCGCAGGTCATTGGGGGCCGCACCTGATCCGGAACTTCGAGGCCAACCCCGACAGTCAACTCGTGGCCGTCTGCGACGCCAGCGCGGAGCGCCTCCGCGCACTCTCGAGATCGTTTCCGGGCGTCCGCATGGAGAGCCGCGCCGAGTCGATCCTGGACGACGATCCCGGGATCGACGCGGTCATTATCGCGACGCCGACGAGCACCCACTACCAACTCGCCAAGCGCGCCCTTCTCTCCGGAAAGCACGTCCTGGTGGAGAAGCCAATCACGACCAGTTCCGCGGAGGCCGAAGAGCTCGAGCTTCTGGCGCGCCGAAAGGGGCTCGTGCTGCTCGTCGGGCATGTCTTCCTCTACAACGAGGCTGTCCGCCGACTGAAGGAAATCGTCTCAACTGCCGAGTTCGGGAAGACGTATTACGTCCACAGCCGCCGCACCAACCTCGGCCCCGTGAGGAGCGACGTCCACGCGGGCTGGGACCTCGCCAGCCACGACGTCTCTATCTTCCTTTATCTGCTGGACGAGGTGCCTGCAGAGGTGACGGCGTCGGCCCAAACTTACATCCGGCCGGGCGTCCCGGACGTCCTCTTCTCGACACTCTTCTTCGCGAGCGGGCGAATCGCGCATCTCCACGCGAGCTGGCTCGACCCGCAGAAGGTCCGCCACCTCACCGTCGTGGGCGAGCACCAGATGATCGTCTTCGATGATGTGGACCTGCTCGAGCCTCTCCGCATCTACAATAAGGGGTTCCGACGCATCGAGGAGTCGGAGCTGGTCGTGGACACATTTGCGAAGTTTCGTGTGGAGCTCGTCCACGGAGACGTCGTGATACCGCAGGTCTCGACCGGTGAACCGCTGCGCCTGGAATGCCAGGCCTTTCTCGACGCAATCCGCGACGGCGCTGAGCCGCTCTCCAATGGAGCGCTCGCTCGAGATGTGGTTCGGGTGCTCGAAGCGCTCGATCGTTCGATCGCGGAGTCGTCCCGGCGAGTTCCGGTCGTCTGACGTGTACCGGGGTCTCCGCGTCTGCCTCATCGCCCCGGTCCTCAACGAAGAACAAAAAATCGGCGAGGTCGTGCGCCGCACACCGCGCGACGTGGTAGACGAAGTACTGGTCGTAGATGATGGCTCGACGGATCGTTCTCCCGACGTTGCCCGCACACGCGGCGCGACCGTTCTGCCCATGGGACGGACGGTAGGGGTGGGCGCGGCTCTTCGAGCCGGCTTCCAATGGGCGAGGATGCGAGGGTTCGACGTGATTGTCGTAATCGCCGGCAACAATAAGGACGCGCCGGAGGAGATCCCGAGACTTCTCGAGACCATTGCGGACGGGGCCGATTTCGTCCAGGGCTCGCGTTTCCTGCAAGGAGGAGCGACAGGGGGCATGCCGCTCTACCGGCGACTCGCAACCCGCGTGCACCCGGTCCTCTTCTCACTCGCAGCCCGAAAGTGGGTTTCCGAGTCCACCAACGGCTTTCGGGCGTTCCGCGCCTCTCTCCTCGATGACCGCCGAATCGATCTCAATCAGGGATGGCTCGATGAATACGAGCTTGAACCGTATCTCTACTGGAAGGTCATCAGGCTCGGGTATCGCACCGCGGAGGTCCCCGTGACGAAGATCTACCCCCCGAAGTCCCTGGGGTATACGAAGATGGCGCCGCTGACCGGATGGTGGTCGATCCTGCGGCCCGTGATCCTTCTGGGTCTCGGGCTGCGCAAATGAGCGTTCCAGCCGTATAGTTGCTCCCGACGACGATGGCCCTCGATTCGACGGTCAAGATTCACCCGCAGGCGCTCGTGGAGAGCGAGACCGTGGGAACCGGCACGCGTATCTGGGCCTACGCGCACATCATGCCGGGGGCCCGGATCGGCAAGAGCTGCAACATCGGAGAGGGAGTCTTCATCGAGGGGAAGGTCGTCGTTGGCGACGACGTGATCATCAAGAACGGGGTGGCTTTGTACGACGGCGTCGTTGTAGAAGATGAAGCGTTTCTCGGGCCCCACGCGGTCTTCACCAACGACCCGCGCCCGCGCTCGGGCCGCTTCAAACGCCCGATCGAGACCTGGCGCCCGACCACCATCCGCCGCGGCGCGGCCATCGGCGCCAACGCCACAATCGTCTGCGGTGTGGAGATCGCCGAATACGCCATGGTCGCAGCCGGCGCCGTAGTGACGCGCAACGTCCCTGCCTACGCGCTCGTCGCGGGCGTGCCCGCCCGGGCGCGCGGATTCGTATGCGCCTGCGGCGAGGCGCTGCCGAAAACCCTTACCTGTGTGTGCGGCTTGAAGTACAAGCAGGCGGGCGAGGGGCTCGCCCCACTCGCCTAGCGATTCGCCCAGGAGGTTTGCTATTATGCGCGGCATGTTGCGCCGCGATAAGACAAGCGGTCCGGTCGCTACCAAGCCAAGGATACAGGCACGCTGAGAGCGTACGACATGTTGACCTCAAGAGCATTTCTCCTGCTCGCGTGCGTCCTCTGTCTGGCCGTTGGGGCTTGCGGAGGCGAACAGTCCGGCGGCAAGTCATCCAGCCTGCCGCGGGATGCTCACGTCGCGAAGTTCAGGTTGGGCCACGGCATCGGCTCCGACGGACAGGTCGTCGGCGAGGGAAAGCCGATTGCGAAGGGCGATAAGTTGTACGTCTCATTCGCCATCGTGGACGCAGAGCCCAACTCGCAGACGAGGGTTACCTGGGTCACGAAGACCGGCGGTGCGAAGATGGCCGAGGAGTCAAAGCCTCTGCCCAAGGAGGGGGACGGGGTCCTCAACTTCACGGTGGACACGGCATCCTGGGACCCCGGGACTTACCGCATAGAGACCTGGGTCGTCGAACCGGGCAAACCTTCCCGGCGTCTGGGGTCCATGGACTTCTCCGTCGCTTCACTCGCCAAATAAACGTCGAACTCCGACGCCGCGGGTCAGTACTTGGCGGGGCGATGCCTTCGTCACGGCGTCGTATAGGCGGGCTGATCGATCGGCTGTAACTCGGGCCCGCCGAGAGTCTGGAGGGGCAGCCGGGAACCAACACCAGCCCCAGGCGGAGGAGACAGGGCGGACGGAGGAACGATCGACTCGACACCGCTCGGAGGCTTCCATATCCACTCGAGGACGCCGGGGGCGTGACGGACGGGGTAATTGAGCTCGACGGAGTGAGGGCCAGCATCGAGTACAACTTGGTTCCGGATCATCTCATCGCTTTCGCCGTTGGCCTGGATGACAGAGCTTCCATCCAGCCGAAGCGCGGCCGGACCTCCGACCGCGCGAAGAGCCATCTCATAGCGGCCGGCCCTGGGGGCGTTCAGGGTCCCCGTCCAGGTCGCCTCGAAGGGCCCCCCGGAATGGACCTCCTCAGTCAAACCACCGGTGGCGATCGTCGCGTCGAGACGGCGCTGTGAGCGGTCCTGGACTTCGATGACGCCGAACAATCCTTCTGGAGGTCGGTCCGTGGGTTGGAGCCTTTCGGTCGGCACCTTTTGCCAGCTCAAGCTGTCCGGATTGCTTGACTTCTCCCCTGAGAGGAGCGCCCACTCGAAGAGTGCGGCTTGCCCCGTCTTGCCGACGACCCCTTCCAAATGGATCGCATGATCTCCACGGGCGAGACTGACGTTAGCGGTCGCGGACGACTCGCCATTGGGGACTCTCAGCACCTCCTTGCCGTCGATGACGAGGCGGGCAGGCCCTGGACCGATCCGAAATGCATAGTTCCAGTATTGGTTCACTCGAAGGGCGGCCGACCATCGCATGGGACTGGGGAACCGGGTCCACCCGGGCGGCGGTTCGCCCAGGGCCGCGACGCGGACAGGAGGCGATCCCGGTGCGAAGACCAGCGCGCCTTGCCGTCGCGCCCACGCTTCTTTGGGGACTCGGTAAACGAAGAACATGAAGATACCGGGCGGGTGCGTGACCCGGGTCACGCTCCCTCCCGGCAGGACCTCGGCGAGGTAGGGGAGGTAGTATGCCTGCCCGGGATAGACGAGAAACGCCAGGTCGCGACCGGCGGCAATCGGCAGCGGAAGGTGACTGCCCGGTGAGAGGACTCCGGCGCGATACGCGTTGGGGGCGAGGAGCCTGACCCAGCCGGAGTTGACCATATGGAACTGGTTACCCAGAGAGATGACCCACGCATCCTTCCCCTGCTCTGCCACAGTTGCCCCCTCGACTCTTGTGTAAGGCCAAGCGTCCAACGCGGCATACTGGCCGAAGTAGAAGCGTCCTTCCCGCCACGCCAGGACACAGGCCGCCAGCGCAACGGCGGCGGTGGCTCCGCGCCGCACACCCCGGAGAAGGCGCTCCGAGGCTTTCGGAATCGACTCTGCCCGACGTGCCAGGTCGTCGAGCACGAGAGCGGGCAAAAGCCCCAGAAGAGGCACGGCCGTGGCCATTCGTTGAAGATTCGGCGTCTCGACTGTGACGATCACGCCCACAAAACCGGTCCAGAACCAGACGGAAAGCAGAAACAACCGAGGGTCCGTCACGCGGAGGCTCACGGCCCCCACCCCGAGTAGGGTCAGCACGGCGAGGGGCGGCGGCAAGATCGGTCGACCGGTTGGCCAAAAGACGTTTTGATCCACGTACTTGTTGAAGATTCCGAGCGAATGATCGATCTGGGCCTTCAGAAGTTGACCCAAGCTCCAGGTCGGTTGGTAATAGGTCAGGCGGAGGGGATTCTCCTTGACGAAGATCGACGTTTCGTGCGCGCGTATCGTGAGCTCATTCGGGATCTGCCAGACGTGTAAGAGAAAGGGGGACGCGATCGCCAGCGCCGCGATTGCGGTGAGAAGAACGCCGGCGGCGACTCGTCGTCTTTGCGGACCCCGGAGCAGGAGATAAGAGCAGAAGAGCGCGGCCAGGACGGCCCAGAGGCGACCGGTCGGATAGAAATAGACCGAGGCGCCGCCCGCGATTCCGGCGCCGATCCAGGCCCAGGCTCTTCCGGATCTCGCGGCTTCGAGAAGCATCGCGGCGGCCAACGTCCAGAGAGTCGCGGTCGGACCCGCCTCCGTCGTCTCCCGGGAGAACTGGAGGGCTACTCCGAGCGTCGAGAGGATCCCCGCCGCGAGGAGCCCCGCTCGCCAGCCGAAGTGCCTGATTCCCGTCCAGGTGAGGATCGCCATGGTCAGCAGACCGCAGACGGCGCCCAGGACCCGGGCGCCCGAAAAGTTCAGCCCTGCGAACTTCATTACCAGCGCCAGGAGCTTGAAATAGACCATGCTCAGGTGGTACCAGCCGGTGCCGAAGACACTGGCGGTGTTCTGACCCCGGACGATTTGTATTGCGATGGCGGCCCGATCGCCTTCGTCGGCGTTGATACCGAAGGGAACCCTGTCGAGTCCCCGGAACCTGGCCAGCGCGGCGACCGCCAGGAGCAGGAGAAGCAGAAGGACGACACCGCGCCGGCCCCAAGGCGTTCGTGGCCACGACGAGGTGCTCCAGCGCGGCGTCCAGGCGGTTGATTTTCCGCACAGGATCCCGCCGAAAAGGAGAACGGCCAGACTGAATAGCCAAAGAAAGGCCGTCGTCGTCGACTCGTTCCCCCTCTTGAGGCGGTAAAGCATCATCACGTTTGTGCCGATCGCAAGGATTGTCGCGACGACCAACATCGCCCCGCCGTGCCACCGCGCACGGCGGCGAAGCACCCCCTGGGGAGCCCCTGAGGCTTCAAGGTATCCATCAGTGGCAGGAAGGCCAGAGGAATCGGCCCTCGCCAAAGAGGAATCGCCCGGCGGGGGAAGAGGCCATGCGCCGACCGCGAACAGGGCAATGGCCAGAAGGTAAAGGCCTCCCCCGAGTCCAGAAGAGCTCCCCGAGCGGATCACCACTTCGCCCCCCGCAGCCAGCCCGACTGCGAGCAGTCCCGCTCCGAGTGAGCCAGCGCCTCGCTGGAGGTTCATCCTTGGAGAGTGTTCGAGGGGATCCTGGATCGGTGCGCTCGGGACCGAAGTCTCACATCGAGGTGCCTTGGTGGGACGCGATTCTTCAGCCAGGAGCAGGACGTCGAGGTGTCAGCGCGTCTCTGAGTCATTGAGCAGCTCTTGAAAAGGGGGAACAGAAGGGAAGTATACGGCCGCGACGGATCTGACGAAACCGAAGAGTTTCTTCCCGAAGTCTCCCTGCCCCGGCCGAGAGCTCGAGAGCTTTTCTCGCCGTAGAATGCTCTCGTGGCTCGCCTTGACTGATCTCTTTCTCGCCTTCCGAGGCGAGAGACGGTCTTGTGTCTCCTCCCTGCTGCTCTGATCGATGTGCCTAGGACCGACAACAAGATCTGAGATTGCGTAAATAGAGGTGCGTTCGAAGGCCCACGATCGTCCTGAGTCCGGCCGCTGCAGGGTGTGCGGGGCTCGGGAGCTCGTGCCGCTGTCGAATCTCGAGGACGGTTTCTCGCTCGTGCGGTGTCGAGGCTGCTCGCTCGTCGCCACCTTTCCCCCCGTACAGGAAGGAGAGATCGGGCGCTACTACCCTCCCAGCTATTACGGCGAAGAGAACCGGCGTTTCGTCGCCTTCCTGGAGAGGCTGATCCCGATCTTCCGAGGTCGGCGCGCCCGCGCGATCCAGAGGTTCGTCCCGAAGGGACGAATTCTGGACGTGGGATGCGGCCGAGGCATTCTGCCCGCCCTCATGCGAGACCGTGGATGGGAAGCCTATGGAGTCGAGTTCTCCGAGATCGCCGCCCACCATGCTTCGAAGGTCATGCGGCTTCCGGTCTTTGTCGGCGACTTTGTCCAGTCTCCTTACCCGGCCGACTTTTTCGACGTGGTCGTCCTATGGCACGCCCTCGAGCACGTGAGTGACCCCGTGGCGGCGATCCGGAAGAGCCATGAGATTCTCAGACCGGGCGGACTCCTCGTGATCGCGGTGCCCAATTTCGAAAGCCTCCAGGCCCGGATGACGGGCCGGCACTGGTTTCACCTCGACGTTCCGAGGCACTATCATCATTTTGGACTTTCAGTGCTTCGGAGGCTCCTCGAAAGCAACGGATTCCAGGTCGAATCCGTCAGTCACTTCTCCATGGAGCAAAACCCCTACGGTTGGATTCAGAGCCTTCTCAACGCGATGGGTTTTTCGAAGAATCTCCTCTACGACGCGCTCAAGAACGACAAGGCCCGAACGGTGGCGAACCCGCTCCGGAAGTATCCGGCCCAGTCCGCGCTGATGATGCTCGCCCTGGTCGGCGTCATTCCCTTGAGCTTCGCTCTCTTCCTACTCGAGGTTCTGGTCAGGCGCGGAGCAACAGTCGAAGTGTACGCGCGCTGCGTCAAATAGCTCGCCCTTCACTGCAGCGAGCCGTGATCCTTTCCCGTACGGCAACGTGCGAGAAACTCTCCGAGGCAAAGAGGAAATCGGGCGAAGGCGGCCATTCCGGGCGCCGTGGAACAGGGCACGACGCCGGTCCCGCGCATGGCGGCCTCCAGATCCGCTCCGTTTCCTGCCGGAAGCGTTTCGATTCGGCCGGTCTGGGTGTCAATCGAGTAGAGCACGTATCGGTCCGGGTCTGTCAGGTACAGGAAACGCCCGCCGAAGCTCAGATTGGCTCCTCCCAACGCTCGACCGACGTGCACGGGCCAGCTTTTCTCGATCGTGTCGCTGGATGGATCGAGCTTCACGATCCGATCCCGCAGGTCCGCCACGTAGAGGATGCCGTCGGGTCCCATGGCGACGTCCACGGGCTGCTCCAGGCACATTGCCGGATCCGAGCCTCCTCGGTACTCCGAAGGCTGTGTGCCGGAAGGCGCGTACCGTCGAGGCCGGCGCCGTCTGGACCGGAACGAAGACCGACTGAATGAGCGGCGGCGCCGGCCTGGCCGGCTCTGCCACCTCGCCAGGCCGCCATAGCCCACCCTTCACCGAGAGCTCTCCCGGGCCGATCATCGCGCGTTCCCCTCCGGGAGGCGTCCAGTAGACCTCCAGGTAGCCCTGGCCCCTGGCCCAGAAGTACTGGAGTTCGAGCCGATGGGTTCCGGGGCTCAATTCGACCTGGCCCCGTTCATCTCTGGGCGGACCATCGCCGTGACGGTTGTCCACGACGAGTTTCCCGTCGACGAATATCGTGCTCCCGCCGTTGGAGAAAACGTCGAACTGATACTGGCCCCGGCGGACAGCACGAAGGTCTCCCTTCCAGCAAGCCATCAGGGGACCTGGGGAACCCAGCGCGCCCGGCGCGTCCCGGAAACCGAGAAAGCCATCCAGCCGGCGCTGTATCACGGTCGACGCGTTCGCCCCGCAGAGGGATTGGCCGACCTTCTCCTGCCCCTTTCCCGCGAACGGGCGAACCTCGCCGAGGAGGGACCTGCCCGGGCCCGACCAAAGAAACCTCTTCGGAACGGGAGCCGGCTCGGAATTGCCCGTGGACCATTGGACCAGGACCTTCGAGTCGCTTCTCGGCAGTGTGCCGGCGAGAAAGGTGTCGTGCACTCCCTCGGCAAGCACGACATCGGTCTCCCGCGGGGTCCCCCCGCGCGAGGCCAGCACCGGAGCCTCATCGATAGTCAGGCTCGCAGGACCCGAGCTCTCCAGCCGAATCCGGTACCGCCCGAAGGCCGGAACGACCACACTTCCCTTCCAGCGGGCCCTGACCGGGTAGACGAGGCCGGTCGGCACAGGGCTCGAGAGGCCGAAGCTCCCCTCGCGGCGCACGATCGGAGCTCCTCGCGCCGGAACATAGCTGGCCTCCAGCGTGCGTCGTGCTTCGATCTGCTCCCGCTTGACCCGATAGTACGTAAAGAGATGTGTTTCATTGCCGGATGGCCCGTACAGGAATCGTCCCTCCTGACCTCCCGGATAGTAGGCCCGGATCAGCGGGAGATACTGTTGGGCGACACTCCACACAATGAAGACGGCGTCGTGGTTCTCATTGTCGAGAATCGGCAGGGTGGCGGAGATGTTGGGGGCATCCTGGCCGGACGTCCCGTAGTTCAAGAATCGGTTTACGCCGTGGCCCCAATAGATGAAGTGGGCCCCAAGGTCATAATATTTCGGGGCCCGCCGGCCTTCCTGCTGGACCGCCGCGTTGAGCTCCCGAACAAAGTAGGCTTGTCCGGTCGTCTCCGCGAACGGCCGCTGACCCAGATATCTCACATAGTAGTCCGTGGCGTTTTGCCACGTCAGGAATGCGGCCAGGGACAGCAGCGCGACGCTGCTCACGGTCTGACCAGTGCGCGGGCCCCACGGCGACCGCCCAGCCTCGCCGCAGACGCGCACGAGCTCCGTCGCCAGTTTGTCCAGGACCACAGCCGCGAAGAGGGCCAGGATGGGAATGATCCCCACCAGCCGTGCCATGTAAGGGGCATCGATCGTCAGCACGCCGCCGACGAGGACCGTCGGCCAGAACCAGAGCGACAACAGGGCCATCCGCGTGTCCCGCCAGCGCCACAGAGCCCAGGCGATGCCCAACACGACGAGAGTCGCCTCGATCGGCTTTGTCACGGGCTCCTGCGTGAACGAGTACACGCCGCTGGCGTCGAAATGGTAGGTCAGGATGGACAGAGTCCTCTTCAGCTGCCCCCAGAGCACGCGCGGCCAGAAGCCGTCCCTCGAAAGCGTGATGCTCAGACGGCTCCGCTCGAAGGCGATCGGAAGCGGCAGAGTGTCCCCCGGACGTGGCACTTGCACGCCGAGGTACAGCGGGTCGTGACCGGCAGCGTATCCCGCCGCCATCCGGTCAGGATGGTTGAAGACAAGCTTCTCTTGCGCGCGTGAGTCCCATTGGGGTCGGTGATCGCGGTAATAGGCGATCCAGGGAGTCGCGAAGGCGACGGACGCGATTACATACGCTAGGACACAAGGCACATAGGGCCGCACCTCGCGGAGCTCTCGGCGGATGGCTGCCACGACGGCATCCGCCCGACCCGGCCGCGGGTATCCGAGTCGCAGACTTCGATACCGATGTGGGAGGCCCGCCACAGGCGTCAGAACCATCAGATAGCCGATGAAAGCCGCTGCCACAATGGGAGTGAGCCTGCCGCCGAGGTAGAAGTAGAGACACGACGCGTGGGCATACCCGGCCAGCGCGAACAGGATCGGCCGGCGGTTGCTGAGCCCGCGGAAGAATAAGAAGAACCCGGTGACCAGCAGCAGCGGTGTCGTGATATTGCTGAATTCCTGCCTGCTGAAATGAATGGCAACGTCGGAGATCGCGAGAAAGAGACTGGCCAGGATCGCCGTTCTGACTCCGAACAGCTGACGCACCAGCGGATAGAAGGGCAAGATCATCAGCGCGCCCGCCAGCGCCGAGAACATGCGCAAGCCGGCGAGCCCGGTGCCGAAGAGCTTCATGCCGATCGCGACCCCCCAGTAATAGAAGTTGGGCTGGCCGAACCAGCCGGTTCGGAAAGGTGGAGACGGATGCCCCTCCAGAATTCTCATGGCATCCATGCCGACTTCGCCCTCATCGCCATGCATCCCGCTCGTCCAGTCACCCAGCCGGTACAGGCGGAGGCCCAGGGCCAACGCGAAAATCGCCACGAAGATGGAGATCTCCAGGGTTCGCGGCAGGCGCAGGTCCGTGCGCTCCTCGACCTCGGCGCCGCTCGTTCGCAGCCCGGTCCCGTTGCGCCATTGGTCCCCGGCGAAGGCCCCGGCGAGAAGCGCCAGGCTGGCCAACCAGCCGAGGCCTGCCGAAACCGAGTCGTAGAAGTTCCTGCGCAGGTAAACGACACTGAAGAGATTGAGGAGCAATGCCAGGAACACGATGAGGTAGCTCAGCGCTTTGAATCTCCATGCCTGGCGGCTCTCGGAAGGACTCTCCCTCGCGCCCTTCGAAGCTTTGGCAATGCTCTTCACGTGGAAGTCCGACAAGAGGTTCTTGTTCCTGTAAGTGCCCCTCCAGGCCAGAATCAGCAGCAGAATGCCCGCCGCGTACCAGCGCGTTCCCTGCGGTCGGGTCACCTCGTTCTGGACAAGCGTTTGCCCATGGAAGGCCAATCCGCAGGCCAATCCCCCCAGCACCAGCGGGGCGAATTTCCGGAAGGCCGAACCGAGTCTCTCTCGCCGGTTCAGTTCGATTTACCTCTGCCGTGCACGGTGCGCCGGGACGAGCACAGGAATCGGATCCAATTGAGCTGGAAGCGGGCGTGATAAGCGGGCGTGAGTCTCTTCGGCACTGAGCCTGCTATCCGCCGCTGAACGGACCGTTGTGCAGCTCTCGCACGCTCGGTCGCCATACTACTCCAATTGCCGGGAGTGACGCCGTCTGGCCCGATTGCCCGCGAGACGACGCGTGGAACGCCCTCTTGCGCTGCCTTCGCGCCGGCACGGATAATCGATCGGAGTGTCTGCCGATCGTTTCGTCCGCTGAGGCCGCGCCCGGTTTCTTTTTTCCTCCAGCACCGACGGCCGTTGCAATGCGAAGGGGCGCCGGCGACGCCTTCATCCGGTACGGCATATGATGACTGGACGGAATGACACGAGCCGTCCAGCGTCCTTCGGCTCCATAAGCCGGGCATGCCCTTGGGAAAAGGGGCCCTCCCTCCAGTCGGCGTCGCCATCCAGCCTGCAGTGATCGAGGCGCCGCAGAACAGGGTCCCCGCGGGGATACTGCTCGCGATCGGCATTGGGGCGATCTGCCGAGGCCAGTGGCTCTGGAGCCAGAACTACTTTCCAGCGAGCTTGCACTGGATGCTGGCCGGAATAATCGTCACGGCCGCTGCGGCGGTGCTCCTGCGCTCGAAGAGATCCTCCGCGACTTCCGGAAACCGGCGCCTCGGAATCGGCGAGACTCTCTTTCTCATCGCCCTGATGCTTGGAGGGGCAAGCGTCCGCTTCCTGGGGCTCGATCACCTTCCGCCCGGCGGCTTTTACGATGAAGTGGAATACCACCGGATCGCGGAGCAGATCCTCGCCGGAGACCGGCCGATTTTCGTCCCCGACATCCAGTTGCCGGCCCTCTTCGTCTATCTGCTCGCCGCGGGCATCGCGGTCGCCGGAAGAGGCCTCGCGACCGTGCGCGGGGTCGCGGCTCTCCTCGGCACCCTCAC
>Ga0070708_100001043_pt1 | contig 21086 bp, 17 predicted proteins | sample KBSK5503metaG_FD_65469 | JGI IMG/M metagenome (GOLD analysis project Ga0070708, IMG submission 65469) | Corn, switchgrass and miscanthus rhizosphere microbial communities from Kellogg Biological Station, Michigan, USA - KBS K5-50-3 metaG | ecosystem: Host-associated > Plants > Roots >... | reverse complement strand
ACGTGCTCTTCGGTGACCTTCTTGCCGTCGCAGTTGCGCAGCACCGCCTCGAGCACGATGCGGATGGAAACGGGCAGCCGCGAAATCTTGCCGATGCCGGCGGCCTCGAGCGCGCGCAGCGAGTAGAACTTGCCGGTGCTCTTCGCGAGCTTGAATTCCTGCAGGGACGAGTGGAGGTTGTGGCTCATTGCGGGACCTTTGGTTGAAACATTCATTTGGCTCGCTACTTCGATTTTGCGGGAGGCATCGCGGGCGCCTGGCCTTGCATCGACTTCATGTTCATTTTCCGGCCGTCGGGCATGACCACGTCGCCGGGCTGCAGGCCATCGCGGCACGGGCCGACGTATTTGCCTTCGACGGTGGCGCTCGAATCCTTCATGCCCATGAACGGCGGATCGTAGGTTGTAGAGATCGCGGCTTTGTAAGCGATGTCGCCCTGGATTGTCATCACGGAATGGGACGTCATCTTGCTCTCGCCCATTTGGCACACCGAATCGCCGATGAATTTGTCACCGTCGCGGCGATTGTCGGACTTCGAGCACATTTCGCGCTGCATGCCCTTGCTCATGTCCATCATCTGGCGCTGGATCGCCTCGTCCGTGCACATCGTGATCTTTGCCAGCGGCCCATTGGCGCTCTTCGACGTCGTGGTCGATGTCTCCCACTGGCCCGCCTTCATGATCGGGAAATTCTGCGCCATCGCGGGCACGGCGGCGGCGATCAGCAGAGCGACGACGGTGTAGGAGGCGCGCATCGAGGTCTTTCGTTGACTGGGGTTGGCGGGGGGGGGCCGGACGCTAGATCACCATCATCTCGACAAACTCGTGCACCGGAAGCGCACTCAACTTGTCCGCGTCCAACGCCACGTCGAGGATCGCACTGCGCTGCTTTTCCGGAAATCGGCGCGCGAGATTGGTGCGGAATTTCTCGATCAGCACGGGAATGCCTTCCTTGCGCCGGCGCCGATGGCCGATCGGATATTCGACGACGACTTCGCGCGTCTTGGCGCCATCCTTGAACTTGACGGTGATGGCGTTGGCGATCGAGCGCTTGTCGGGGTCGTGGTAGTCCTTCGAGAATTGCTTGTCCTCGACACAGACCATCTTGCCGCGCAGCGCGTCGATGCGCGGGTCGCGCGCGACGCTGTCTTCATAGTCGGCGGCGGTGAGGCGTCCATGGATGAGCGGAACGGCGACCATGTACTGGATGCAGTGGTCGCGGTCGGCCGGGTTGTCGAGCGGACCCTTCTTGTCGATGATGCGGATCGCCGATTCGTGCGTGCGGATCGTGATCTTCTCGACGTCGTCCAGCCGATCCTTGACCAGCGGATGCAGCTGCATTGCACATTCGACCGCGGTCTGCGCGTGGAATTCCGCCGGAAAACTGATCTTGAACAGCACGTTCTCCATCACATAGCTGCCGTAGGGCCGCTGGAACTTGAATGCGTTGCCGCGGAACAGCACGTCGTAGAAGCCCCACGTTTTCGCCGTCAGCACCGACGGATAGCCCATCTCGCCCGTCTTGGCGATGAGGGCCAGGCGCACGGCGCGCGACGTCGCGTCGCCCGCCGCCCAGCTCTTGCGCGATCCCGTGTTGGGCGAGTGGCGATAGGTGCGCAGCGACTGGCCGTCGACCCACGCCAGCGAAACCGAGTTGACGATTTCGTCGCGCGTCAGGCCCAGCATTTGCGCGACGACCGCGGTGGAGGCGACCTTGACCAGCACGACGTGGTCGAGCCCGACGCGGTTGAAGCTGTTCTCGAGCGCGATGACGCCCTGGATCTCGTGCGCCTTGATCATTGCCGTGAGAACGTCCTTGACGGCAAGCGGCGCGCGGCCCGCCGCGATGTTGTTGCGCGACAGCCAGTCGGCGACGGCGAGGATGCCTCCCAGGTTGTCGGAAGGATGGCCCCATTCCGCGGCGAGCCACGTGTCGTTGAAGTCGAGCCAGCGGATCATGGCACCGATGTTGAACGCCGCCGAAACCGGGTCGAGCACGAACGACGTGCCCGGCACGCGCGCGCCGTGCGGAACAATCGTGCCGGGGACGATCGGGCCCATGAGCTTGGTGCAGGCGGGATAGCTCAGCGCCTCGAAGCCGCAGCCCAGCGTGTCGAGCAGGCAGTAATGCGCGGTCGAATAGGCTTCCTTGCTCGCGATCCGGTATTTCGTGACGTAGTCGACGATGTCGACCAGCACACGGTCGGGCTTGGGGCGGACGTTGCTTGACGGTGCGGACATGGAAAGGTCAGGGGGTTGATACGGCTTTAAGAAGTCTGCGGCCCGGAGCGGGTGTTACCTGCGCTCGTCAAGTGGCACGAATTTCTGATCTTCTGGACCCACGTAATTGGCGCTCGGCCGGATGATCTTGCCGTCGATCCGCTGTTCGATGACGTGCGCCGACCAGCCGGACGTGCGCGAGATCACGAAGAGCGGCGTGAACATGGCCGTGGGCACGCCCATCAGGTGGTAGCTGACCGCGGAAAACCAGTCGAGGTTGGGAAACATCTTCTTCGCGTCCCACATCACGGTTTCGAGCCGCTCGGCGATATCGAACATCTTGGTGCTGCGCGCGGCGGTCGCGAGCCTTCGCGCCACTTCCTTGATGACCTTGTTGCGTGGATCGGCCTTTGTGTAAACGGGATGGCCGAAGCCGATGATGACCTGCTTCGCCTCGACGCGCCGGCGCACGTCCGCTTCCGCTTCGTCCGGCGTCAGGTAGCGGTTCTGCACGTCGAACGCGAATTCGTTCGCGCCGCCGTGCTTCGGCCCGCGCAGCGCGCCGATGGCGCCGGTGATCGCCGAATAAATGTCCGAACCGGTGCCGGCGATGACGCGCGCGGCAAACGTCGATGCATTGAACTCGTGCTCGGCGTAGAGGTTGAGCGATGTGTGCATCGCCTTGACCCAGAGCTCGGACGGCTTCCTGCCGTGCAGCAGGTGCAGGAAGTGGCCGCCGATCGAGTCGTCGTCGGTCTCGACGTCGATGCGCTTGCCGTTGTGGCTCCAGTGGTACCAGTACAGCAGCATCGAGCCGAACGATGCCATCAGCCGGTCGGCGATATCGCGCGCCCCCGGAACGTTGTGGTCGTCCTTTTCGGGAAGCGCGCAGCCGAGCACCGACGCGCCGGTGCGCATGACATCCATCGGGTGCGCAGCCCCGGGCACGGCTTCCAGCGCCTTCTTGACCGGGGCGGGCAGTCCGCGCAGCGAGCGCAACTTCGCTTTGTAGCCGTCGAGCTCGGCGACGGTGGGCAGCTTGCCGTGGACGAGCAGGAACGCGATCTCCTCGAATTCGCAGACGTCGGCGATGTCCAGGATGTCGTAGCCGCGGTAATGAAGATCGTTGCCGGTGCGTCCGACCGTGCACAGCGCCGTATTGCCAGCCGTCACGCCGGAGAGTGCGACCGATTTCTTGCCCTTGGGGGCGGCGGCGGGAGGCGATTCGTTCGGCATCGTGGCGTCTCGTGGCGGGGCGTTCATCGCGTCTTCGCGAACAGGCTGTCGAGTTTTTGCTCGTACGTGTGATAGCCGAGATAGTCGTAGAGCTCCGCGCGCGTCTGCATCAGCGGCACGACCGACTTCTGCGTGCCTTCGGCGCGGATCGTCTGGTAGACCTTGAGCGCGGCGGCGTTCATCGCGCGATACGCCGAACAACAATAGAGTGCGATGTCGACGTCCGCCGATCGAAGCTCGGCCGCCGTGAAGAGCGGCGTATGGCCGAATTCGGTGATGTTGGCCAGTATCGGAACCTTCACCGCGGCCTTGAACTCCCGGTACATCGACAGTTCCGTCATGGCCTCGGGGAAGATCATGTCCGCGCCCGCGTCGACGTAGGCCACGGCGCGCTCGACGGCCGCCGGCAGGCCTTCCACCGCCAGCGCATCGGTGCGCGCCATGATGACGAACGATGGATCGGTGCGCGCGTCGACGGCGGCCTTGACGCGGTCGACCATCTCATCCTTCGAGACGACTTCCTTGCCGGGACGATGGCCGCAGCGCTTGGCGCCGACCTGGTCCTCGAGATGCACGGCGGCCGCACCCGCCTTGACCATCGAGCGGATCGTGCGGGCGATGTTGAACGCGCTGCCCCAGCCCGTGTCGATGTCGACCAGCAGCGGTAACGTCGAGGCATCGGTGATGCGGCGAACGTCGATGAGGACGTCCTCCAGTGTGCTGATCCCCAAGTCCGGCATGCCGAGGGAGTTTGCCGCAACACCGCCGCCGGAGAGATAGAGCGCCTTGAAGCCGGTGCGCTCGGCCATGCGCGCGGTGTAGGCGTTGATCGCGCCGATCACCTGCAGCGGACGCTCGGCGGCGACGGCGGCGCGAAATCTTGCTCCCGGGGAATCGTTGGCCATCTCGGTTGCCAAGGTCAGTCTTCGATGCCGATCACCCGAGCAGCGACGCCACTCCGGCGCGCTCGTCCTCGAGCTCCTTCAGCGTCAGGTTCATGCGTTCGCGGGAGAACGCGTCGATGGGAAGGTCGCGCACGAACGTGTACTCGCCGTTGGCTGTCGTCACCGGCATGCCGTACAGGTAATCGTGCGGAATGCCATAACTGCCGTCCGACGCGATACCCATGGTGACCCACTTGCCGTTGCTGCCGAGGATCCAGTCGCGCACGTGGTCGATAGCGGCATTCGCGGCCGAGGCGGCCGACGACAGTCCGCGCGCCTCGATGATGGCGGCGCCGCGCTTGCCCACGCGCGGCAGGAATTCGTTGCGGTTCCAGGCTTCGTCGTCGATCAGCGGGGCGAGCAGTTGTCCGTCGGCGGTGGCGAAGCGGTAATCGGGATACATCGTCGGCGAATGGTTGCCCCAGACGATGAGCTTCTCGATCGACCCCACCGGCTTGCCCGATTTGTTGGCGAGTTGTGAGAGTGCGCGGTTGTGGTCGAGGCGCATCATCGCGGTGAAGTTCTTCTTAGGCAGCGACGGCGCCGATTTCATCGCGATGTAACCGTTGGTGTTGGCGGGATTGCCGACGACGAGCACCTTGACGTTGCGCGACGCCACAGTGTCCAGCGCCTTGCCCTGCTCGATGAAGATCTTCGCGTTCTCGAGCAGCAGATCCTTGCGCTCCATGCCCGGCCCCCGCGGCTTGGCGCCGACGAGCATCGCGATATCGACATCCTTGAACGCCTCTTTCGGATTGGCCGTGCCGGCCATGCCGGCGAGCAGCGGGAACGCGCAGTCCTCGAGCTCCATCATCACGCCGTTCAACGCCGCCTGCGCCTTCTCGATGGGGAGCTCCAGGAGTTGCAGGATGACCGGCTGGTCACGGCCCAGCATCTCGCCCGAGGCGATCCGGAACAGGAGGGCGTAGCCGATCTGGCCGGCGGCCCCGGTGACCGTGACGCGGACGGGTGCTTTCATCGTAGAGCTCCTGGATGCGGATTCACTGGAAACCACGGCATTTGGGGACGTGCTGCCGCAACGCACAATTCTAGGCGCCGGACGATCGCGGTGTCAATTGATTCTTATAAATGATATAAGATATAAGACAAGATATAAGCGACCGGATCGACAGAGCGCCGCGCCGCTGACGATAATGTTCGCGCGGGCGGCGGCCAAAGTCATCCTTCAGGCGCCACCGCCGACCTGCGAAAGCTATTCCGATGCCCAAAATCGCTGCTGCACCGTCGTTTCAGCCGCTCTATGTGCAGATCAAGGGCCTGCTGGAGAAGAGCCTCGAGGCCCGCGAATGGGGACCGGGGAGGGCGATCCCGTCGGAGATCGAGCTTGCGGGACGCTTCGGCGTGTCGCAGGGGACCGTCCGCAAGGCGATCGACGCGCTCGCCGCCGACAACCTCGTCGTGCGCCGCCAAGGCAAGGGTACATTCGTCGCGACGCACACCGAAGAGCACGCGTCGAAGTTCCGATTCCTGAGGATTCGCCGCAACGACGGCGAGGACGAGTATCCGGCCAGTCGTCTCCTCGATATTCGCCGCGGCAAGGCCGGCGTCGAGGGCGCGCGTCTGCTTGCGCTGCGGCCGGGTGACCCGCTGCTGGTCCTGCGGCGCGTGCTGGAATGGAGCGGCGAGCCCGTTGTGCTCGACGAAATCACGCTGCCGGCAGCGCTCTTCCGCGGCCTGACGCGGGCGAAATACGAGGCCTACCACGGACCCATGTACGGTTTTTTCGAGACGCAATTCGGTGTGCGGATGTTGAAGGCGCAGGAAAAACTTTCGGCAATTGCCGCCGACGCCGCGAGCGCGGCGATCCTGGGGGTGGCGGCGGGCACGCCGCTGCTTGCGGTCGACCGCGTCACGCTGACCTATGGCGATCGTCCTGTCGAGGTGCGCCGCGGATTGTGCACGACGCGCGCGCACCATTACTGCAACGAATTGTTCTGACGACGCATTGCGTTCGGTCAAGCCTGGGTTCTGGCGCCGCCCGCACCGGTGAGGCTATAATTCATTGCTGCGCACAAAGGCCCACCGAACGCGTCACCCGGTGACGGCGACCAGGTTCACACGCAAAATTTAAGGGCATGAGATGGCCGCACTCGACCGTCCCGTCATGAAGCCGCGCCCGGTCTACCTCAACCTGTTCGCGATCCGCATGCCGTTGCCGGCGGTCGTCTCCATCCTGCATCGCGCCAGCGGCGCTTTGCTGTTCGTCGTTGGCATTCCCCTGGTCCTTTGCGTCGTGCAACGGGCACTTGCGTCGCCGGAAGCCTGGGCCGACATGCGCGGCGCCTTCACTGCGCCATGGGCGAAGCTCGTGGCCATCGCGCTCGCGTGGGCGTTCCTCCACCATCTTCTGGCCGGCCTTCGCCACCTGTTGCTCGATGTCCACGTCGGCGTCGACCTGCCTGCCGCCCGCCAGTCCGCGGCCTTCACGATGGTGCTGGCCATTGTCTTGACCGTCGCCGTCGCGGTGCGGCTGTGGTGATGCCCGATCGCATTGTGGTCGGCGCGCATTACGGCTGGCGCGACTGGCTCGTGCAGCGCATCACGGCCATCGTGATGACGCTCTACACGCTGCTGATTCTGGGCCTGCTGCTGTGGTACGGAGGCCTCGAATTCGCTTCCTGGAAAGCAGCATTCGGCAACGAAGCCTTCCGCGGTGCCACGTTCGTCTTCATGGTCGCGCTGTTCTGGCATTCGTGGGTCGGCGTGCGCAATATCCTGATGGATTACGTCAAGCCGATCGCGCTGCGCCTCGTGCTGCAAGTGCTGGTGATCGCGGCACTGGTGGGCTACACGGGGTGGACGATCCAGGTCCTCTGGGGCGCACGGTGAGCGCCGGCTTCGCATGACAGCGCTGCCGGTTCAGAAATTCGATGCGATCATCATCGGCGCCGGCGGCGCGGGCATGCGCGCGTCATTGCAATTGGCCGAGGCGGGCCTGCGTGTTGCCGTGCTGTCCAAGGTGTTTCCCACGCGCTCGCACACGGTCGCGGCGCAAGGCGGCATCGGCGCGGCGCTCGGCAACATGGCCGCGGACAACTGGCACTGGCATATGTACGACACGATCAAGGGGTCCGACTGGCTGGGCGACCAGGACGCGATCGAATACATGTGCAGGATGGCGCCGCAGGTCGTCTACGAATTGGAACACTTCGGCATGCCGTTCGACCGCAATCCGGACGGAACGATCTACCAGCGGCCCTTCGGCGGGCACATGGCCAATTTCGGCGAGACGCCGGTCCAGCGCGCCTGCGCCGCGGCCGACCGCACCGGCCACGCGATGTTGCACACGCTCTACCAGCGCAACGTCCGCGCGCGCACGCAGTTCTTCGTCGAATGGATGGCGCTCGACTTGATCCGCGACGTCGACGGTGACGTCGTCGGCGTCGTCGCCTACGAAATGGAAACCGGCGACGTCGTGATCCTGCAGGCGAAGGCGACGGTGCTCGCCACGGGCGGTGCCGGAAGGATCTTCGCCGCGTCGACCAATGCGTTCATCAATACCGGCGACGGGCTCGGCATGGCGGCGCGCGCCGGCATTCCGCTCGAAGACATGGAGTTCTGGCAGTTCCATCCGACCGGTGTGGCGGGCGCGGGCGTGCTCATCACCGAGGGCGTGCGCGGCGAGGGCGGCATCCTGCTCAATAGCGCCGGTGAGCGTTTCATGGAGCGCTACGCGCCCAATGCGAAGGACCTGGCGTCGCGCGATGTCGTGTCGCGCGCGATGGACCAGGAGATCAAGGAAGGCCGGGGCTGCGGACCGGACAAGGACCACGTTCTGCTCAAGCTCGACCATCTGGGTCCCGACGTGATCATGAAGCGCCTGCCGTCGATCCGCGAAATCGCGATCAAGTTCGCCAACGTCGATCCGATCAAGGAGCCCATCCCGGTCGTACCGACCATCCATTACCAGATGGGCGGAATTCCGACCAATGTCCACGGCCAGGTCGTGGCCCCGAAAGACGGAAACCCGAACGCCGCGGTCGGGGGCCTCTATGCCGTCGGCGAGTGCGCGTGTGTATCGGTGCATGGCGCCAACCGCCTCGGCACCAATTCGCTCGTCGATCTTCTCGTGTTCGGCCGCGCGTGCGGCAACTACATCGTCGACCAGAACCTACGGGCCCAGGGCCAGAAGCATCTTCCCGCGGACGCCGGCGAGCTTTCGCGGTCGCGCCTCGCGCGCATCGACAGCGCGACGTCCGGCGAATCGGTGCCGGTGGTCGCGAACCTTCTGCGCAAGACGATGACGGCGCATTGCGGCGTGTATCGCGACCAGCGGCTCTTGAGCGAAGGCGTCACGAAGGTCCTGGACCTCGAGCAACGCGTCGCGCGCACGGCGATCAAGGACCGCGGCCGCGTCTTCAACACGGCGCGCGTCGAAGCGCTCGAGCTCGACAATATGATCGAGACCGCCAAGGCCACGATCGTCTCCGCCGAGGCGAGGCGCGAGTCGCGCGGCGCTCAGGCGCGCAGCGACTATCCGGAACGCGACGACGCCCATTGGCTCAAGCACACGCTGTGGTTCCGCGAAGGGAACCGGCTCGACTACAAGCCGGTCAATCTGAAGCCGCTTTCGGTGGACGCGTTCCCGCCGAAGACGCGCAGCTACTGACGCCAAGGGCCCCGATGAAGTTCCGCATTTATCGCTACGACCCGGAAAAGGACTCCGCGCCGCATTACCAGGATTACGACGTCGCGCTCGAGCACTCGGACCGGATGCTGCTCGACGCGCTGATGCGCCTGCGCGAGCAGGATGACACGCTGTCGTTCCGGAAGAGCTGCCGCGAAGGTGTGTGCGGGTCCGACGCGATGAACATCAACGGCAAGAACGGCCTGGCCTGCATCACCAACTTGAAGGACGTGAAGGAACCCGTCGAATTGCGCCCGCTGCCGGGCCTGCCGGTGATCCGTGACCTGATCGTGGACATGAGCCAGTTCTTCAAGCAGTACCACTCGATCACGCCGTACCTCGTCAACGATACGCCGCCGCCGGAAAGGGAGCGGCTGCAATCGCCCGCGGACCGCGAGGAGCTGGACGGCCTCTACGAGTGCATCCTCTGCGCATGCTGCACGACCGCGTGCCCGTCGTTCTGGTGGAACCCGGACAAGTTCGTCGGCCCCGCGGGCCTGCTTGCCGCCTATCGCTTCATCGCCGACAGCCGCGACCTCGCGACCGGCGCGCGCCTGGACAATCTCGAGGATCCCTATCGCCTTTTCCGCTGCCATACGATCATGAACTGCGTCGACGTCTGCCCCAAGAACCTCAACCCGACCAAGGCCATCGGCAAGATCAAGGACTTCATGGTGAAGCGCGCGGTGTAGCGCCAGCCTTCGACGAAGATGAGCCCGGAACGCCTGAACCGCATCCGCTGGCGATGCCGGCGCGGCATGCTCGAGAATGATCTGCTGCTGACGCGCTTTCTCGACGCCCGCGCCGCGGTGATGACCGAAAACGAGGTCGCGACGCTCGACCGCCTGCTCGATTTGAGCGACAACGAGTTGTGGGACCTGATTTCGGGCAGGCGGGACCCGCAAGACGAGAGCGTCATGCCGTTGCTCGAAGCGCTCCGCGCGGCGTGACCTTCAGTGACCCTCAGTGACCTTAATCAACGCAATGGCCGGGAGTCCCAAGCAATGACTGACCGCACCGCCACGATCAACTTCTCCGATGGCTCGCCGCCCGTCACGTTCCCGGTCATCTCGGGGACGATGGGACCCGACGTCATCGACATCCGCACGCTGTACGGCAAGACGGGCAAGTTCACGTTCGACCCCGGCTTCATGTCGACGGCAGCGTGCAATTCCGCCATCACCTACATCGACGGCGACAAGGGCGAGCTGCTCTACCGGGGCTACCCGATCGAGGAACTGGCGACGCGCTGCGACTTTCTCGAGGTGTGTTATCTGCTCCTGTACGGCGAGTTGCCCACACCCGCCGAGATGAGAGCCTTCGTCCCGCGCGTGACCAATCACACGATGGTCAACGAGCAGATGCACTTCTTCATGCGCGGCTTCCGGCGCGACGCCCATCCGATGGCGGTCCTCACGGGCCTGGTCGGAGCGCTGTCCGCGTTCTACCCGGATTCGATGAACCTCCACGACGCCCACGAGCGCGACATTTCCGCGATCCGGCTGATCGCCAAGTTGCCGACGCTGGTGGCGATGGCCTACAAGTATTCGGTCGGCCAGCCGTACATGTATCCACGCAACGACCTCTCGTACGCCGCTAATTTCATGCGCATGATGTTCGCCACGCCGTGCGCGGATTACGTCGTCAACGATGTGCTGGTGCGCGCGCTCGACCGCATCTTCATCCTGCATGCCGACCACGAGCAGAACGCGTCGACGTCGACGGTCCGCCTGTGCGCGTCGTCGGGGACCAACCCCTTTGCGGCGATCGCCGCCGGCGTGGCGTGCCTGTGGGGTCCGGCGCATGGCGGTGCCAACGAGGCCGCGCTCAACATGCTCTACGATATCCAGGCGCAGGGCGGCGCGGCGAAGATCGGCGATTTCATCAAGCGCGCCAAGGACAAGAACTCGACGGTGAAGCTGATGGGCTTCGGCCACCGCGTCTACAAGAACTACGACCCGCGCGCCAAGCTGATGCGCGAAACCTGTCATGAAGTGCTGTCGGCGCTCGGGCTGCACGAGGATCCCTTGTTCGACCTGGCGATGAAGCTGGAGAAAATTGCGCTCGAGGACGACTACTTCGTGCAGCGCAAGCTCTACCCGAACGTCGATTTCTACTCGGGAATCGTGCAAAAGGCGATCGGCATCCCCGTGCCGCTGTTCACGGCAATTTTCGCGCTGGCGCGCACCGTGGGCTGGATCGCGCAGTTGAACGAAATGGTCGCCGACCCGGAATACAAGATCGGCCGTCCGCGGCAACTCTTCGTCGGGTCGACGCGGCGTACGGTTACGCCCATTGCGAAAAGGGTCGAGCCGCGATCGGCATGACGAAGGCGTTTCGAAGACCGCCGATTGTTTCCAGTACAACCCGCCTCCATGTAAAGAAACGGATCCGGCGGCGGGAAAACTTCAGGTGACAGCATGGGCAGCATGAAGGAGTTTGCGGCAACCAGCACGCTGTTCGGGGCGAACGTCCCGTTCATCGAGGAGTTGTACGAGCACTACCTGGCCGACGCAACCACCGTAAGCCCGGAATGGCGCGCGTATTTCGACGAGCTGCGGGGCGGCGCGGCCGATGTCGCGCACACGCCGGTGATCGCCTCCTTCGTCGAGCTCGCCAAGAACCGCAAGGTCGCCGGCGCGATGATCGACGCGGCGACGATGCACAAGCAGGTGCTCGTCCTGCGGCTCATCAGCAAATTCCGCACGCTCGGGATGTTCTACGCGGACTTAGACCCGCTGGGGCGCCACGAGCCGCAATACATCCCCGATCTCGACCTGCGCACCTACGGCTTCACCGAAGCTGATCTGGCGAGCGAATTCGACGTCGGCTCTTTCAGGGCGGGGCCGGCGCGGATGCGCCTGTCCGACATCATCAGTGCGCTGCAGGAGACTTACACGCGCACGCTCGGCACCGAGTACATGTACATCTCGGACACGGCGACGCGGCGCTTCTTCCAGGAGCGGCTGGAGCCGATCCGGTCGAAGCCCTCGTACTCCGCGGAAGAGCGGCGGCACATCCTCGAGCGGCTGACCGCGGCGGAAACGCTGGAGCGCTATCTGCACACCAAATATGTCGGCCAGAAGCGCTTTTCGGGCGAAGGCGGCGACACGATGATCCCGATGCTCGACCGCTTGATCGAGAAAGCGGGGGCGGCGGGCGTGCAGGAAATCGTGCTGGGCATGGCGCATCGCGGGCGCCTGAACGTGCTCGTGAACACGCTGGGCAAGATCCCGGGCGATCTTTTCTCGGAATTCGAAGGCAAGGCGCAGCAGGAGCTCCAAGCCGGCGACGTGAAGTACCACCAGGGCTTTTCGTCGGATGTGTCCACGCCGGGCGGCCCCGTGCATTTAACGCTCGCTTTTAATCCTTCCCACCTCGAGATCGTCAATCCCGTGGTCGAAGGCAGCGTGCGCGCACGGCAGTTCCGCCGCGGCGACACGAAGGGCGACCAGGTGCTCCCAGTGCTGCTCCACGGTGATGCCGCCATCGCCGGGCAGGGCGTCAACCAGGAATGCCTGAACATGGCGCAGACCCGCGGCTTCTACACGGGCGGCACGATCCACATCGTCATCAACAACCAGATCGGTTTCACCACGTCGGACCCGCGCGACACGCGCGGCACGATCTACTGCACCGACGTCGCGAAGATGGTCGAGGCGCCGATCCTGCACGTCAACGGCGACGATCCTGAGGCGTGTCTGCTGGCGGTCGAGGTCGCGCTCGAATATCGGCAGAAGTTCCACAAGGATGTGTTCATCGATCTCGTGTGCTTCCGCCGGCAGGGCCACAACGAGGCCGACGAGCCGATGGTCACGCAGCCTTTGATGTACAAGAAGATCGCGCAGCATTCGGGAACGCGCAAGCTGTACGCCGAGCGCCTCGTCGACGCTGGTGTCGTCACCCAAGAGGACGCCGACGGCATGGTGGCCGCGTACCGCGCGGCGATGGACCGCGGCCAGAACACCAACAAGACCGTGATCGCGAACTACAAGCCGCCGTTCACGATCGACTGGTCGCCGTACAAGAACCGCCACTGGACGGATCCCGCCGCCACAGCGGTTCCGATCAAGCAACTGGAGGCGCTGGCGCAGAAAGTCACCACCGTTCCCGCGGGCTTCAAGCTGCACTCGCGCGTCGAGAAAGTCATCGCCGACCGCCGCGCGATGGGGGAGGGCGCGCTGCCGCTCGATTGGGGCATGGGCGAAACGCTGGCATACGCGTCGCTGCTCAACGAGAACCACGGCGTGCGGCTCACCGGCCAGGACGTCGGGCGCGGCACGTTCTCGCACCGCCATGCGGTGCTGCACGACCAGAACCGCGAGAAGTGGGACGACGGCACGTGGATTCCGCTGCAGCACGTCAAGGACGGGCAGCCAGCGTTCGAGATCATCGATTCCGTGCTCACAGAAAACGCCGTGGTCGGATTCGAATACGGCTACTCGACTTCCGATCCCACGCGCCTCGTCATCTGGGAAGCGCAGTTCGGCGATTTCGTCAACGGCGCGCAGGTCGTCATCGACCAGTTCATCAGCGCGGGTGAAGTCAAGTGGGGCCGGATCTGCGGGCTCGTCATGTTGCTGCCGCACGGCTACGAGGGCCAGGGGCCCGAGCACTCGTCTGCGCGTCCCGAGCGCTTCCTTCAACTGTGCGCGCAGCACAACATGCAGGTGTGCGTTCCGACCACGCCCGCGCAGGTCTTCCACATGCTGCGGCGGCAGATGCTGCGCAACTACAGGAAGCCGCTGATCGTGATGAGCCCGAAGAGTCTTTTGCGCCACAAGGAAGCCGTCTCCTCGCTCGAGGACCTGGCGAAGGGCGGGTTCCGCAATGTCATCGGCGAGGTCGACAAGCTCAACGCTAAGAATGTCCGGCGCGTGCTGCTGTGCTCGGGCAAAGTGTTCTACGAGTTGCTTGCGTATCGGCGGGAAAAGAAGATCGACGACATCGCGATCATCCGGATCGAGCAGCAGTATCCGTTTCCCCACGCCGATTTTTCGGCCGAGGTCAAGAAATATTCGAGCGCGACGGAAGTCGTCTGGGTGCAGGAAGAACCGCAGAACCAGGGCGCGTGGTACCGGCTGCGCGCGTATCTGCGTCGCGACATGCCGGACAGCCAGGTGCTGGCCTACGCGGGACGCCCGATCTCGGCATCGACGGCCGTCGGCTACGGCAGCAAGCACAACGCCGAGCAAAAGCAGCTTTGGGAAGACGCATTCGCGGCAAAACTCAAGTCGGGCGAAATGGTCGTCGCTCATTAGGAATTTTTCAATGCGCATCGAAGTCAAGGTTCCGCAATTGCCCGAATCCGTGGCCGAAGCCACGCTCGTGGCCTGGCACAAAAAGCCCGGCGACGCGGTCAAGCGGGACGAAAACCTGATCGACGTCGAAACCGACAAGGTCGTGCTCGAGCTTCCGGCGCCCGCCGACGGCGTGCTCGCCGAACTCGTGAAGCCCGATGGCTCCATCGTGACGTCGAACGAAGTCATCGCGGTCATCGATTCGGACGCGAAGGTGGCAAATGAGGTGGCAAATGAGGCGACCACTGCGGCCGCGGCTTCGACGCCCACTGCTGTGAAGCCTTCCCCCGCCGCCGCCCCCGCGCCGGCAAGCGCGACCGTCACGGCGCTGCCGGCCGCACGCAAGATGATGGCCGACCAGGGTGTCGCGCCCTCGGCCGTCGAGGGAACCGGACGCGGGGGCCGCATCACCAAGGGCGACGTCATCACCGCGGTCGAGGCGCGCTCGAGCGAAACCAGGGCCGCGTCGCCGCCCGCGGCGAAAGCCCCTTCGCCGCCCGCAGTCACACCGCCGGTGGTGCAGGGCTCGCGCCCCGAACAGCGCGTGCCGATGTCGCGGCTGCGCCAGCGCGTCGCCGAGCGCCTCGTGCAATCGCAATCCACCGCTGCGATTCTGACGACGTTCAACGAAGTCAACATGCAGCCCATTCTCGATTTGCGCAACAAGTACAAGGAGCGCTTCGAGAAGGAGCACGGCGTCAAGCTGGGATTCATGGGATTTTTCGTCAAGGCCGCCGTGCATGCACTGAAGAAATACCCGGCGGTCAACGCGTCGATCGACGGCACCGACATCGTCTATCACGGCTATTTCGATATCGGCATCGCCGTGGGCAGTCCGCGCGGTCTCGTGGTGCCGATCCTGCGCGATGCCGACCAGATGTCGTTGGCGGAAATCGAAAAGCAGATCGGCGAGTACGGCAAGCGCGCCAACGAAGGCAAGCTCACCGTCGAGGAATTGACCGGTGGCACGTACACGATCAGCAACGGCGGCGTGTTCGGCTCGATGCTGTCGACGCCGATCATCAATCCGCCGCAGTCGGCGATCCTCGGCGTTCACGCGACGAAGGAACGAGCGGTGGTCGAGAACGGGCAGGTCGTCGTGCGTCCGATCAATTACCTCGCGCAGTCATACGACCACCGGATCATCGACGGCCGCGAAGCCGTGCTGTCGCTGGTCGCGATCAAGGAAGCGCTGGAAGACCCTGCGCGTCTGCTCCTCGATATTTGATGGAAGCACATGGCTGACCAGTTCGACGTCGTGGTGATTGGTGCCGGGCCGGGCGGATACACCGCCGCCATTCGCGCGGCGCAACTGGGCTTTACGACCGCCTGCATCGACGACTGGTCGCGCGCCGATGGCAAGCCCGCGCCGGGAGGGACGTGCACGAACGTCGGCTGCATCCCGTCCAAGGCGCTTTTGCAATCGTCGGAGAACTTCGAGCACGCGGGTCACGCGTTCGCGGACCACGGCATCGAGGTCAAGGGCCTCGCGATCGACGTCGCGAAGATGCTGGCGCGCAAGGACCGCGTCGTCGCGCAGAACAACGACGGCATCCTGTACCTCTTCAAGAAAAACAAGATTGCGTTCTTCCACGGCACTGGTTCGTTTGCCGGCAAGGACGGCGAGAACTGGAAAATCAAAGTTGCAGGCGGCAAAGGGGCCGAACTCGTCGCCCGGCATGTGATTGTCGCCACGGGCTCGAAGCCGCGGCCCTTGCCCGGAGTTGCGTTCGACAATGCCCGCGTCCTCGACAACGAAGGCGCGCTGGCGATCCAGGGGGTGCCGAAAAAATTGGGCGTTGTCGGGGCCGGCGTGATCGGGCTGGAGATGGGAAGTGTCTGGCGCCGCCTGGGCGCCGAGGTGACTGTGCTGGAGGTCCTTCCCGCGTTTCTGGGTGCGGTCGATGGCGCCATTGCCAAGGAAGCGCTCAAGCAATTCACGAAGCAGGGCCTCACGATCCACCTGGGCGTGAAAATCACCGAAGTCAAGGTTGGCAAGCAGGACGTCACCGTCGCGTATGTCGACGCGGCGGGCAAGGCGCAAAGCGCGACCTACGACCGGCTGATCGTCTCCATCGGCCGCATCCCCTTCACCGGCGCGCTCGATGCGGCCAAGGCCGGATTGAAGCTCGACGAGCGCGGATTCGTCGAAGTCGATGGCGAATGCCGCACCAATCTGCCCAACGTCTGGGCGATCGGCGATGTCGTGCGCGGGCCCATGCTCGCGCACAAGGCCGAGGACGAGGCCGTGGCCGTGGCCGAGCGCATCGCCGGACAGCACGGCCACGTCGATTTCAATACGGTGCCGTGGGTCATCTACACGTCGCCGGAAATTGCATGGGTCGGCCAGACCGAACAGCAGTTGAAAGCGGAAGGCGTCGACTACCGCTCGGGATCGTTCCCGTTCATGGCCAACGGCCGCGCCCGCGCCATGGGCGACACGACCGGCTTCGTAAAGATCCTGGCCGACCGCAAGACCGACCGGATCCTCGGCGTGCACATCATCGGGCCTTATGCGTCCGAGCTGATTTCCGAAGGCGTGACGGCGATGGAGTTCGGCGCGTCGAGCGAGGATCTCGCCCGCATCTGCCACGCCCACCCGTCGTTGTCCGAGGCGACGAAGGAAGCCGCGCTGGCGGTAGACGGCCGCACGCTAAATCTCTAGCATTGGCGTTGTACTGGCCGACAGAACGCGCCAAGGGCTTCCAAAGGCGCGCGCCCGGTGAGGGAAGCGGAGGAGTGTTGCAAGGCATCAACATCGCAATAGCATCGTTCGGGCGGACGACAGGTGTCGCCGCCGCGCGCATGGGCGTTGTTCAATGACTGGGGCGCTTGCCCCGGGACAAATTGCGCGCCCGAGCGGCGCGCTCATCGATTATCTCGAACCGCTCCTCGCTCGGCGGGGCGCCACGCTGGACCCCGCGCAAACGGCCGCGCTCGACCGCCTGCAAGTCCTGTCCGACGAGCTCACGGAATTTCGCACGGCGCGGCAATCGACGCTCACGCGCCTGTTCAATGCGCCGGACGTCCCGCGCGGCATTTACCTCTGGGGCGGCGTCGGGCGCGGCAAGAGCTTCCTCATGGACAGCTTCGCGGCAATGGTGCCGATTCGCCGCAAGGTGCGCATCCATTTCCACGCGTTCATGCGCAACGTCCACGCGGACCTGCACGCGCTCAGGGGCGAAGTCGAGCCGCTGGCGACGGTGGCCGCGCGCATTGCCAAGCGCTGGCGGCTCATCTGTTTCGACGAGTTCCACGTGTCTGACATTGCCGACGCGATGGTGCTGGGCAGGCTCCTGACCGCGCTGTTCGAGTCGGGTGTCGTGTTCGTGATGACGTCCAACTATCCGCCCGAGGGGCTGTGGCCGAACGGCCTGCTGCGCGAGCGCTTCCTGCCGGCGATCGCATTGCTTCGCGAATGGCTGGACGTTCTCGAAGTCGACGCCGGCGTCGATTACCGGTTGCGCGCGCTCGAACACGTGAAGACGTTCCATGTGCCCGCGGGCCCGCTGGCCGACGCAGCGCTCGACCGGACGTTCGATGCGATGAGTTCGGGGCCGGACGAGGATCCGAAGCTCGTCATCGAAAGGCGGGCGTTGATGGCGCGCCGCCGTGCGGGCGGCGCTGTGTGGTTCGAATTCGGCGCGCTATGCGACGGACCGCGGTCGCAACTCGACTATCTCGAGCTCGCGCGCCGCTTCGCCGTCATGTTCGTCTCCGATATCCCGGTCATGCATGCGGATGAGGGCGACCGCGCACGCCGCTTCACGTGGCTCGTGGACATCCTGTACGATCATCGCGTCAAGCTGCTCGCCTCAGCCGAGGCGCCGCCGGAAAATCTGTATGTCGCCGGGCCGAATCTGCAGGACTTCCCGCGAACCGTGAGCCGGCTCGCGGAAATGCGCACGCGCGACTACATGGCATTACCCCACATCGCCGGCGAGGTTGCCGCCGCGGGGCCGGCCTGATTTCATTATCGTACCGATCTTCGCACTCATTTTCGTACTCATTTTCCTCAATCGATCCCAAGGAGACTCCCGTGCACAAATTCAGGGCCTATCGCACATTCGAGGAGAACAAGGTTGTCTCGAGCCGGTTCGTGGAGTTGGAGATGGACGAACTCGACCCGGGCGAGGTCGTGATCAAGACCAAGTACTCGACGATCAATTTCAAGGATGCGCTGTCGCACAATGGCGCCGGCAAGATCATGCGCAAGTATCCGACCAATGCCGGCATCGATATGGCCGGGACGGTCGAGGCGTCCGCGGACCCGCGCTTCAAGTCGGGCGACAAGGTGATCGTCACCGGTTACGACATGGGTGTCTCGCACGACGGCGGGTATGCGGAGCACGTCCGCGTGCCTGCCGACTGGGTGGTGCGACGGCCGGAGAGCATGACGGCGTTCGATGCGATGACGCTCGGCACCGCGGGGTTCACCGCCGCGCTGGGCGTCATGCTGATGGAGCACAACGGGCTCACGCCTGCGGCCGGACCGGTCGCGGTCACGGGTGCGACCGGCGGCGTCGGATCGGTCGCGGTTGAAATCCTGGCGAAGCTCAACTATCACGTGGTCGCGATCACCGGCAAGCCGCAAGAGGCCGCCTACCTCAAGGATATCGGCGCCGCCGAAGTGCTGCTGCGGCAGTCGCTCGACCTCGCGGACATCCGGCCACTCGGCAAGGCGACGTGGGCCGGGGCGGTCGACAACTTAGGCGGCGATCTTCTTGCGTCGATCCTGTCGATGATGAAAATCGGCGGCACCGTCGCGGCCGTCGGGCTCGCGGCCGATTACAAGCTCAACACGACGGTCATGCCGTTCATCCTGCGCGGCGTGCGCCTGCTGGGCGTGGACAGTGCGAACTGCGACATGGCGCTGCGCCAGAAAATCTGGAACAAGCTGGCCGTCGAATGGCGCCCGGATCGCGTGCACGATCTCGTGCGCACTATCGACTTCGACGAGCTGCCGACGCACTTCGATCCCTATCTCAAAGGACTCGTCCGCGGACGCACGGTCGTGCGGATCGCGTCGGACTCCCATCCCTAGCCCCAAGTCGCGCTTCGCGCAGGAGGCGGCGCGTTGATCTGCGTCATCTCCCTGCGGGGCGCCGTCCATTAGAATGCGCTGCCGTGGGGAGCGCCAGGCAAATCGATGTCCGAGGCGCCGCACGGGAGGAGGGGACGGCCGATGACTACATACCGGGATTTCTACCGGCGCTCGCTCGCAGACCGCGACGCGTTCTGGCGCGACGAGGCGAAGCTCATCGATTGGCAAACGCCGTTCACCTCCGTGCTGGACTACTCGCGGCCTCCTTTCGCGAAATGGTTCGTCGGCGGCCGCACGAACCTCTGCCACAACGCGATCGACCGCCATCTCGCGACACGCGGCGACCAGGCGGCGGTTGTCTACATTTCCACCGAGACCGGTGCGCAGGCGCGCTATACGTATCGTGAATTGCACGCCGAAGTGAACCGGTGCGCCGCCGTTTTGCAAAGCTTGGGCGTCGGGCGGGGAGACCGCGTCCTCATCTACATGCCGATGATCCCGGAGGCCATGTTCGCGATGCTCGCGTGCGCGCGCATCGGCGCGGTGCATTCGGTGGTGTTCGGCGGGTTTGCCGCGGCGAGCCTTGCAACGCGCATCGACGACGCGCGTCCAAAGGTTTTGTTCACGGCCGATGCCGGCATGCGTGGCGGCAAGGCCGTGCCCTACAAGCACCTGGTGGACGACGCGGTGCGGCTGGCCAGCGAGCCGCCCGCATCGGTGGTGATCGTCGATCGCGGCCTCGATCGCGATTTTCCGCGCGTGTCCGGCCGCGATGTCGACTACGCAAGCTTGCGCGCCGCGCACATGGACGCGAACGTCCCGTGCGCATGGCTGGAATCGAACGAGCCCTCGTACATCCTCTACACGTCCGGTACGACCGGCAAACCCAAAGGCGTGCAGCGCGACACCGGGGGCTACGCGGTCGCGCTGGCGTCGTCGATGCGGCGCATCTTCAATGTCGCGCCCGGCGAGACGATGTTCACGACCAGCGACATCGGCTGGGTCGTCGGCCATTCGTACATCGTCTATGCGCCGCTCATCAACGGCTCGACGACGATACTCTACGAGGGCCTGCCGATCCGTCCGGATCCGGCCATCTGGTGGAAGATCGCCGCGGAGCAAAAGGTCACGACGATGTTCAGTTCGCCCACGGCCATCCGCGTGCTGAAAAAACAGGACCCGTCGTTCATGGGGCAGCACGATGTCTCGGCGATGCGCTATCTTTTCCTCGCCGGCGAGCCGCTGGACGAGCCCACGGCGCGCTGGGTGTCCGATGCGCTCGGCAGCGTGGCGATCGTCGATCACTACTGGCAGACCGAGTCCGGATGGCCGATCCTGTCGGCGCAGCCCGGTGTCGAAGATACGCCGCGCAAGTTCGGCAGCCCATCGTTCCCGGTGTACGGATACGACGTCAAGCTGCTGCACGAGGGCACCGGCGAAGAGGTCCCGGCGAACGAGAAAGGCGTGCTGATGATCGTGCCGCCGTTGCCGCCCGGCTGCATGTCCACGGTCTGGGGCGACGACGAGCGCTTCGTGCAAACCTACTTCACGACATTTCCGGACAAGCTCGCCTATTCGACGTTCGACTGGGCGACGCGCGACGGTGACGGCTATTACTTCGTGCTCGGCCGCACCGACGATGTGATCAACGTGGCCGGCCATCGTCTGGGCACGCGCGAAATCGAGGAGGCCGTG
>Ga0070708_100001041_pt1 | contig 21119 bp, 22 predicted proteins | sample KBSK5503metaG_FD_65469 | JGI IMG/M metagenome (GOLD analysis project Ga0070708, IMG submission 65469) | Corn, switchgrass and miscanthus rhizosphere microbial communities from Kellogg Biological Station, Michigan, USA - KBS K5-50-3 metaG | ecosystem: Host-associated > Plants > Roots >... | reverse complement strand
TGCTGAAGCCTGGCTTCAGCGCGCTTGAGATCGTCAATATCAGTTCCGCTCACGTACCAGCGGACCGGGCGACCGGTCGTATCTCGCAAGGGCTTATAACGAATGAGAAACCATCGGTACTTTCCGTCCTTCCCTCGCGCCCTTTGCTCATTTTCAAACGGCTTGCCTCGCAGCAGCGCCTGCCGTCGTTCGTCGCGCAATCGCTTGACGTCTTCGGGATGAAAGACGCGATCGCGAAAGTCAGACTTCATCACGTCATGAATGGTTAGACCCGTGTAATCCAGCACTGCCTGATTGGCGTAGTTGATAGTCCCGTCCGGCGCCAGGACGGTGATCGTTTGCGGAATAACGTCAACTATCTGTTGCAAGTCGACGGTCGGTTTTGACTTGGAAGCGCCATTGCTACAAACGGAAATGCCGCCGACTAAGATACTCCTTGTCAACTCTGGTCGCTAGACGAAGAGCCGGCACAAGAATCGCCTCGCTCCCGAGGCCGGTGATATCATTCGGCCTACACTGTCATCGTTAATTGATGCCGAATCAATAATGGACTCAATCCCACAAACACGTTTACCCGGTTCGTCACCGGATGAAATGTTTCCCGTCCATACGGCGGAACAACAAGCACGAGTGTTGACTCACGGCCGAATCAGAAAGGTTACATCAGGCGAAATACTGGTTGAGCTTAACCAGCAACCGACCAAGGTTTTTGTAGTTGTTGAGGGCAAGCTCGAAGCTCTTCGCGTGAGCGACAATAAAGAGGAAATCTTTGCCATTTGTGGACCGGGGATGTTTACTGGAGAGTTGAATTTGCTCCGAAAACTGTAAGAAGACTCAGTTACCGCAAAATCAGGTAGTGATGCAGTTTGAAAATCCCACCGACGCAGTCGGTGGATGCTTCATACTCAGCCTACAAAAAGCTCAGCGAATGACCTCCGGCGCGCTCCGCGCGCCCGTGAGGTGATGGCAGTGTTCTTAGGCAAAGTATGAACTATCCACCGATTGTGTCGGTGGGATTTTCAAACTGCATCACTACCCAAAATCAGCGCCTCGACAAAGTCGACCGTTCTAGCACTGGTGCACGCGGGCAGAGATCATTTAAGATGACGGCGTTTACAGCATTGGCTCGCAGATTTTGATGACTCAATAGTGTCTATAAGTTGTTGAATCTAAAAGATTTATGCCCGCTTAGCTCAGCAATTGAATACTCACTCCTAAGTCCCGCCGTTTCAGACGCCTCTCCGATTCTTAATGAATGGGTTTGCTGGTTCCGGCTGGTTTAGAGCGAAGCGATCGCTTCCACGATTTCGTTTGTGGTCATGATGGCGTTCGCGTAGTTGGGAATATTGATGTCGAGAGCAGCGAGCATCTCTTTATCCGAATAATCGGCCGTCGCGTCTCTTACCATGGTGACGTCGTAGCCAAGCTCAGCGGTTAAATGCCGCCGCATTCTTCCTGACGAACTCCTGCACGCTCAGCGGCCCTCGCCCCGTTAGCGTGAGCACGTCGTCCGACATCCGGTCGAAGCGCCCCGCGCGATGCAGATCGCCCATCGCCGCCAGGTGGTTCACCAGATGAACTGGCCAGCCCCGCTTGAGCAACTCGTCCCGCCACGGCTCGACGGGAATGTCCTGAAAGGTGATTGTGCGGCCCAGAGCCTTCGAATACTCCTGTGCAAAGAAATGCATGTTCTCGGACTGCGGACCGGTCAGGTGATAGATCTTGCCGATGTGCGGCTGCGGATTGGCGAGCAGCGCGGCGACCACACGTGCAACGTCTTCCGCTGCCACCGGCGAAGTCTTGCCCTCGCCGAACGGTAGCCCGATCTGATCGGATTCCCTGACTGAATCCGGAGTCAAAGTTAGGAAGAAGCCTTCGAGAAACACAGTCGGCCGCACGTGCACAACCGGCAGACCGGACCAGTTCAGCGCCTGCTCGGCGAGCCAGTGCAGCTTGTGCTGCGGGCTCGGAGTAGTTTCGGTAATGCTCATCTGAGAGACCGTCATCTGCGACATATTGATGAACGCCTTCACGCCATGATGCTTCGCCACCGCCGCTACATTGACCGTCGCGGCCAGATAGGCATCCGAAACCGACATGCCGAAGTACATCGTCTCGCAGCCGGCAATCACGCTATGCATCGAATCGAGATCGAGCAGATTGCCGACCACGACCTCCGCACCCATGTCGCGCAATGCCTGCGCGCGTTTGTCTTCCTTTCGCACCATCGCGCGCACGGCTTTGCGTTGCTGCAATAGCAGTTCAGTGACTGTGCGCCCTACCGCACCTACCCGGCCCGCCGCGCCGGTTACCAGAATGGGACTTGCCATTTTTTCCTCCTCTTCCTTTACGTAACTCGAGGGTCAGGGTTGTTGAATGCGACCGCCAACCAGCAGCCTTTGCCTGCTTTCGTCTTAAGGCGTGTTCCCTTCCACTCTTCCCCCTCCTTTAGATTATTTAAGAAAGCTCTTCCGTTCTTACTTAGCCGCGCGTCGGTCCGATCGGGAGAACGTCTCGATGATCGCCTCGGCGTTCTCGTCGAGCGCGAAGTGGCCGGCGTCGAAATAACGCAGGTCAGCCGCCGGCACAACCTGCTTCACGAATTCCGCGGCCGCCGGCAGGATAAGAGGGTCATTTCGCCCCCACATGATGAGCGTCTTCGGCTGCCAGTCCTTCAGATATGCGGTCCATTCCGGGTAGTGCTGAATGTTCGTCGTGAGGTTCATAAACAACCTCGACATGAAGACCCGATTCGCCGCAATCGAGAACGCATAGGCGTCGATCGCCCAATTGTCCGGATTCAGGGCGTCGGGCTGGCGCGCGCCCTTCCTGTGGAGAAACATGTCGCGTTCCACGGTGGCAAATTGCTCGGTCTCGGCCAGCTTCTCTGGGGTTTCAGGGCCGCCGAGCCGTTCGTAGACTTTCAGCCGATCGGGGTTCCAGCCCTCCACTGGAATGGTGAAGTTCTGAAAAATCAGGCCGGCGATCCGTTCGGGACAGGCCGTCGCGATCCGCATTCCGATCGGACCGCCGATGTCGTGCAAGTACAAGATGAGTGGACCGGGCGCGCGCTGCGCGATGAACGCGTCGATAGCCATGGCCACGTCGTCGAAGGTCGGTCGCAGGACGATTGGGTCCGGCACCTCGCTATATCCCATGCCCGGGTAGTCGGGCGCGATTACATGAAACCGATCCGCCAGACGCGGAATGAGGTCGTGGAACTGGTACGACGACGAGGGAAAACCGTGCAGCAGAACGATGGTCGGCTTCGACGTGTCGCCGGCCTCGCGGTAGAAGAGCCGAAGGCCCGCAACATCGGCGGTCTTGAAGTACATAAGGTTTTTCGCCTCAGTCGGCGACGAAGAGCAGCTGGGTTTTGTACAGCGTTTCGTCGTCACGCTGGTTGACGCCGATGGATACGCGATCATTGCTGCTTCCGGAGCGATCTGAAGGCGGCGCGCAACTCGGCGGAGAAAAGCTCCGGCTGTTCCCCGGCTTCGGCCTGCTGAATAAACGAAACAAGATCGCGGACAAGTTCAGGTCCAGGAAGATTCATGGGTGGCGCACTGATTTCCACAAACAGAACTGCCTCCTCCTTGCGCACGGTGAGCGTCTCGAAAACCATGGGATCGTCTCCACCCTCGTTAGTCATCGCTTTCGACATTTTTTTTCTCCTATCCGGGATCAGCCCTTTTTGTAGCTGATCCCGTCAGACGGTCCGCTTACCTTGCATCCCGATAAGGCGCCAGGAACGGAGTAAACGCCGCCCATCAACTTCTCGGGAGCTTCCTCGGCTACCCAGTGGCCGCTTTCTGGGATGCGCCTACAGCTCCGCGGCGAGCCGCCGCGAGGACGCGGTCGCTTCTAACTTCGTCCTGTTTCGGAGGGCGTGTGGGAGAACAAGGTCACGTTGCGCTCGAGGCGCTGTTTCGCAGTACGCCCCGGGGGCGACCACATCGAACGCGTATCAGGCAGCCTCGCCGGTTAGCTTCGCAGCCTCCTCGCGATAGTCTTCAATGCGCTTCACATCGACATGGGAATTGAAATAGTCGAGATCGGCGCTTTTAAACACGAGTACCTGAACGGCGTTCTCGGTCTTCGCCTGTTGAATAATTGAGACCAGGTCGCGGACGAGTTCAGGCCCGAGAAGATTCATGGGCGGCACCGCGATCTCCGCGAACAGAACGTCCTCTTACGCGCGTACTTTGAGCGTTTCGAAAATCATATGCGATTGTACCCGCATTCCACCCGTCTCTAACTAGAGGGGCGATCGGAATGCCGCTGGCATCTCTGCCGGGAAGAGTGCGGGAGCGGTCGGCTTGCCCGAGAATCCGTAGCCAGGCATCGACGGGATCACCAGGTCGAACGCATCCGATGCGTTCGCCCCATTTGCGGTGGGGTTGGTGAGCGGATCGATGATCTTCAGCTGCTCGATGATCGAGCCAGGCAATCCGTGCGTGACGATGAGCGGCAGCGCATTTTCATGTTTCGAACGAACGTGGATGAAATGAATGTCCAGTCCATCGATCTCGGTGATGAAGTGTGGCAGCGCGTTCAGCGTCGCCTCGCACTCGCGCCAGTCGTAATCTGTCGCCCAATAGGCCGCGAGCTTCTGCATCGTCGCGAGCTGCACGCCTTGCGACCGATCTGCGACTCGCTCTTTTTCGGGCCAACGCGTTGCCGCAATGCGACGGCGCAGATCAGTGAGTTCCTCCTCAGGAATGTTGAAGTGGAAAGGTCGAATTTCGTCCGTGGCGGTGGATCGCCCAGTCTCTGGTTTGGTACCGGTGCTGGGTTGGGTCATTGTGCTTCTCCTTTTCTAATGTCGGTTCTGGGCCACACGCATCTTGATTTCGATGCGTGTGAGTCTCTGCCTCGGAGGACTATGCGCGAGCACGATGGCGACCGGCGCCAGCGATGCCGTCCCGTCACGAGCACGACAAGGAATCGCTAGATCAGGCCGAAGGCAACCGCGGTGAGGCTTTGGCTGTGTTTCCTAGTTTGTTTGAGTTCACTCATCTTATCCGATTTATTCGGATTCGTGAAAGCGGTTCATTCCCGTGGTGCTCGCGAGATCGGCAGGGGCCGAAGTGCAACGCCCGCCGTCACGCTTAAGTATTTGGTACACACCTTTCCAGCCGAGCCGTCAACAAAACCGCCATGAACGAGAACGATATTTCTTGGTACTGTGAGCAGGTCCAACGCCGTCCCGCCTGCCAACTACAATACGTGTTCTACTGTTTCGGCGCGTCGCACTTTGATTTTCACTTCCACCTGTGACCAGGGGACTCCAGATGAGTGGTTACAAAGCGGTATTGTTTGCCGCGGCGCTTCGCATCAACTGAGATCCACCCATGAGGAATCGTTAGCAATCCGAGCGTGGGGCTGGAGAAAGTTAGATTGGTAGTGAAGTGCTGGAACTGGATCTTTTCTAATTCAAACTCCGAGGTCTGTAAGTCTGTCCGTGCGAGCATCACGTCATGATCGGTGACCCTGACATCGAAGAGATTAAAAGATGAATCGAACGTCGGCGCTTCAGCATCAAGATTGGTTAATACGGCGATGGGGGGCGTAATGGAGGCCACGGCTAGCCAGCTCATCAAGGAGAGATTGAAGCTGATCAAAAACTAAAGTTGTGGCTGGGAAGCGAATCACCGTTATGCAGAATGTGAATGAATTCGTTGCCGAGTTGGCAATTTCACCCGACCGCCAACGAATTCTCTACACCCAACAAGAAAGACTCGCCGGCGACATCATGCTGGCGGAAAACTTCCGCTAATCGAATTGCCTCAGATTGGCAGGTCTATTGCACTATTGCTGGGGCGATAGAGCACAGTCATCCCTTAATTGGTTAACACCAGCACATATAGGCGCTTGTATGCCTTTTATTGTTACATGTGCGAACAGCGTTGCGCTTTTCTTGGGTACTTTTCCGTCGCGAGCGCGAATTGAGGGAAGCCAAGGAATAAATCTGAACTCTGTAACTTGTTGCCTGTCGGAGGTTTTTACTCATAAACAATGCGTTTATGCGTTGAGAAGTTCGTCAAGACTTTTAGGGGAACCAGTGAAATGAGAGAAACGATTTGAAGTCTGCTAAACGGTTGTGTTTTCAGTAAGTAGCGATCTAATATGCGTCCACATTCACGAGTGGCCCGCTTGGCTCAGCAATTGAGCTATCACTCGTAAGTGCTCTCCGTTCAATGATTTACAGCCGTCGTGAAAATGCGATGCGCTCTTTTTGGGCGCTTTTATGTGTCGATGTTGATTTACGAGAGAGCGGATCTCATTGCCTACCGATCGGCACTTCATTTTGTCTGTTCGAGATCAAGCGCGTGACAAAGGCGGGTTGGCTGTGTTTTGAGTCCGTTCTGCCTAGTGTCACTATGGAACTAAAGGATCAGGTAGCACAGATGTTCACGACATGGGAACGTTCCGCGGTACGAATGATCAAAGCCTGGGGTTTATAATCCGAAAGCACGCAAGTTTTTAATCTATTGACTAAAACGGGTTGCAGCCACAGCGGTTTTTAAGGATTTATGATGATCCTTTATGCAGCTATATGGGCTGCGCGTTTTCTTATCTGAATTTCCGTCACAATAGCGTCACAAAGAAGCGAATGACTTGACTGGTATCATCGTGATTCCTCGCCCGCTATGCAAGAAGCGAAAGAAGAGGGATGGGAATGACGTACTTTTCTTCGGCGGACTTTTGGAAGCACTGGAGCGCATATGTTCGTCGAGCACGGTAAAAGTTAGCTTCGCAGTCTAATGAGTAGCTTCGCAGTCTAATGAAGGACAAACAGGAGTTAACCCTGTTCAGGCACAATCGATTCTAGACTGTCATATAAAAGGAGAAAGGAACCCTCTCCGATTCCGTTTTTACGCTAGGTTAAGCAGCACGGGCAAGGCAGGCCAATGAGGGATATGACGTAGGCTTTCGGTCGCTCTACATCGCGGTCTTGAGACCGCGTCCGAGCGTCTGCAACATCACATGTTTGAAGAACAATCTGCAAAGTACGATGGTCAGTAACTTGCGAGCTGGTCATGATGCAGGGATTTGGAATCACACGTTTGTGTTTTTTGGTTTTCCCACCGAGACCGAGTCCGAGGCGGAAGAAACGATTCAATTTCTGTTGAGGCATGCGGACATTATCCATTCAGAAGGCACTGGGACGTTTTCGTTTGAACACAACGCTCCCATCTCTCACATTTCACGGAAGACTGCGGGTGTAAATATCTTTTCAAATTTGTAGAGTGCCGTGAAGAAAAAACGGTTCGGCGGTATCACTTGCGGTAGGCGTTTGAATAATCGGGGAGGTAGCGCTTCATCATTAAATGCGAAGTGGCGTACTCCGTATTGCTCATGCAAACGCAATACATCACGTGCGACCATCTCAGCACTCCGCATACGATAGCGGTCTTGGTAAATCATGCCGTGGTAGCAGAAGGCGCACTTGCCCCAGTAGCAGCCCCGCGTTGTCAGAAGTGGCAAGACTAGATGAGGCGACAAGTACTCAGCGAAAGCCAAATCCGAATAGTCTGGGGTCGGAATATCATCCATACCCAACGGCTCGCAAAGCGGGGACATGACCAGTTCGCCGCCATCTTCGATATACGCGAGGTTGGGCGTTTTGTCCCTTTTGGGGTCGTTACTTGAAAGAAAAGCATCCATTGGTTGCTCCCCTTCGTAGCGACAGACGAAATCAAAATAGGTGCCAAACAGCTCGCGCAACCACTTGTCTTTCTCAACGAGTCTCGAGAGTACGCTGCCGCCGATCACAATAGGCACATCTGGGAAGGTTCGCTTCAAGACGCGACACAAAGTTAGTCCAGCTACGACCTGTTCGCCACCTATGATGGATACACCGAAAAATCGTGGAGGTCGAACATTCTTGAGCTTTTGTTCGAAATAATCCACGAATGGGTTATCGTTACTGTTGTCAATGAAGTGGTGGAGTGCCTTAAAGCTGCTGAGTACGCCTGGATGGGCGAGAGATGAGGTTCCAACATCAATGACGGGTTCAGCCGTTGAGAACGCGTTCAGTAGTGCGTTAAAAGCATCTACACTTTCCTTGAATTCCGAGATGTGCAAACAGGTGCGCGATGCCTTGAGCTTGCTCACTCGTCGGCTTAGCTCGGAATACCTCTCAAGTTGGGCAAGTGCGTAAACTGCACGTCCGCGGTATGCCGCGTGTTCGTCTGACAGGACGCTGACGTAATGTTTCAATCGCCGCTGCGCCAGAGCCAGTCGCTCGCGACCGATAAAGTAATGATAGAACCCAACATTCCAATCGCTTTGTATCACCCGGTGACCTTTCGGCTCCAGATAAGCTTTGAGTGAAGGAGTGCTGAGGAATGGCTGAAATGGCGACCACTGAGGGGGGAAAATCAAATGCAGGTCAGTTCGCCCAGTGTCATGGATCGATGGCATGTTTTCCTCCCTGACGCCTAGGGGTACCGATCTTACAAGATAGAGTACCCGGTACGCAGTTTGAAGTAGTTGTTTTGTAGGCTTTTCAACGCAGCAACTACTGCCTTACTTCAGGTAAAGGCGGTTTGGCTTGCTCCACATCCTCGGCCACGCTTCCTTGGTTCTGATTCTGGTTGTCCATGACTTCTTCGCCGCGCCGCAGACCGGTTCTGATTTGGCGAAGAACATTCGGCTTCAGCTTCACAAGATCCTCTAGCTTTCCTTGATTCTGATTTTGGTTATCTTCTACTTCCTCGCCAGGCCTGACCGGAAAAACGAGCTCGCGCAAAACATCGGGCTTCAATTTAGCCAATTCCTCAAGGCCACCCTGATTCTGATTCTGATTATCGTTAGCTGCTTCCGCACGCGCGCCAAGCTGGGATGCGACTTGCGATAAAACTTCGGGTGAAACTCGCGCCCGCAATTGCTCCAGGATTTGTTTGTTCTCCTCGTCTGCCACGGTTCTTCTCCTTTTTAAGTGAGTCTCAAACTGACACCAACAAGCCAATTAGCGCCCTTTGGTGGTCGAATTAAGGGGAGGCACCTTACATGACATCGAGGTTAACGTCATTGACTTAGGTCAACCTAATTATTGATATAAGTCAACCTAGTGCAGGCGCGCCCAATTAAGTTCGCAGTTGCACCCAATGAGCGGTTGAAAATATGAGCCAGCCTTTGTGACGTCTTAGCACTCCCTCGGTCTCCATTTCTCGGGGCATTCTACTGAAGTGTTCCGGAGTCACAGCGATTAGTTCAGCAATTTCCCAGTTCCGAAGCGGCATGTCCAAGCGTATCTCGCTCGCCGAAAGGTTGAGCTCCATCGTCAAAATTAATTGCCAGATGAGTTCCTCAAACCGTGTTCGAGCCGATGAGCACCCTAACTGGGCGACACGGATCATCTGATCTGAAATTTCGTGACTGTGGGCCTGGTGCAAGTGCCACGATAACGAGGAATTCTGCATTAGAAGCTTGCGGAAGGCAGGAGCCGAGATTCTACGGAACGAAGAGGTTGTAAGAGTAGTGGCTGTTACGGGATAAGCCTCTTCAATGATAACTGACTCCGCTCCCAAGAATGCACCACGTTCGGAAACCCTAACTATTAACTCGCTCCCGCCCTTCTCAACGCGAACTAGCTTTACCAGCCCGCGCTCGATGAAAAAGACACCGTCTGGTTTATTCCCTTGTCGAAAGAGTTCGACTGCCGCGGTGTAGGCCTGAGCTTCCCCTAGTTCTGTCGAATCGACATACGACCGAGAAAGTGGGAACAGAGGGACATGAGAGAAGCAATCGGACTGTTCCTGCGTGCTGACTCCTGAATGAACGACTGAGGAATCCATTGACAGGCCTTTTGACTTGCTCTTGACCTTGTCAACCATGACGCACCACAAGCTTTGCTTCGTTCAGTGTATGAGAGCGTCAACGACTTGCTTACAATTCCACTAGACAGGCGAATTCGCGCGTTCAACCACTCTCACAGAACGCGTGCTCAGTAGGATTTTAGTTAGGCTGGATCGAGCGAGTATGCGAGGATCAAAGACTCGTGAGAATTCAGCCAGTTATGAGAACGAGCAGACGATATTTTAAGCATTGGTAAAAGTCAAGGAAAAGGTATTGAATGTCACTGCTCAGGGAGAATGTTATTGCCACTCTTAACTCAAGGAGAAAAGTGAAGCTCGGATGAGCAGAAGATAAGCAGATCGCGCCAAAAGTCATCTTGATACCTTGTGATATTTGTCAAGAGCTCTCCACTTGTAAAGTAGGAGTTCGTAATCATAATGGCCTTGTGGGCTGCCACCTTCTGACGCACCTGTTGAAGCAGGAGTACGTCTGGTTGGTCCACCTTCGATCCGTCACGCCATTTCGGGTTTGCGATATTCAGGTAACGTGATACGGCGTCCTCCGTGTCCCAGTAGAAATCGATCTGGTGCTTGTATGCCGGCAGCCCTGACCGTTTCGGGTTAGGACTCTTGACGGAGCGAATGGAACTGGGTTCCACGCCGAGCCTCCTGGCGATGTAGAACCGCGATAGTTCCTCGTACTGGATGCTGTTCATCTTGACTTGAGCTGGCCGATGGCGAGAGCCGCAGAACGCTGCGCTTCAGCTGCGGCGCGCGAAAAAGTCAAGCCGGAAACAAAAGACTACTTGAGAAGAATGCGGTCGCCGTCAGCTGCAAGCGCTTGTTCGATGGCTCGCTAGCATTCACCAAGATACTCAAATTTCACTGCCCTGCTGTCAACCCATGTTGGAGGTGAGAGCTGTGTAAGCTTCCCGGTGAGTTGCTCTTGATCCTGATCATCAAGCTTGGTAACGGGGGAGTATTCGTCTTCGCCCAAGAAGTATTCAGCATATTTGCGATCATTGAAACCGTAGACCGTGGACTCATCGAATGCCGCATCGGCGCTACCATCCGAGAACACTCTCAAGCGAGCCCAATACAAATCCGGTAATGCTGCCCAAGAGATCCACCACTCAACCTCCACCGGAGTTTTCCCATGATAGAAAGAGCCCTTATCTACCACACCGAATGATCGACGGAGGCGAGAGATGAACTTCATAGATGTAAGGCAGCCATCGAACGCTGCGTAGCAAGTAGTTAACTTCTTGTTTTCTGACAAAGTTTTAAGCGACCAAAAGCGCGATGTTGGTCTCGCGGAATTTTGTCGCGGTGGTCATTACCTCATAACTAAGTTTGGTAAGGCGATAGTAATTAGTTTTTGAGACACAGTAAATCAAGTTATGGGATTTCAGTAACGTCAGCCAACGAGTGATGCGACTAGCAAGCTTGCGCTCCTGCAGCGGATCAGCGGCTGGGAAGAGTAGTTGCCGCAGCGCCTTATTGCGGATGCCTTGAATCAGGAATTTGCCATCGAGAAGGGCCTGGAAAAGTCGGCTATCCGCAGGACTCACCGGACGCAGGGCCCGAAAGCAGCGCCGCCCCCGGATGACAGGCGTGCTTACTTTATCCAACAGCTTATGCGAGGGAGTGGGTTCGCCTACTACGGCGAGCGCCTCGAGATAGCGCTCATTAGCCGCCCGTGACAGTTGCACACGGCGGCGAATATCGGCAATGCCTTTGCGCAAGGACAGCCATTTGAACGGGCCGTGGCTCGTCAAGCGACGGCGTACTCGAAACCGCTTGGGATTGTTAATGGTGGTTTCGATACGCAACACGGTGCCTTGTTTGTCGTACATCTTAATGGAGTTCTCATGAACCCAGTGTTTGATTCTCACTCCTTCGTAGCGGCTGTCACACTCTTTACTTGGCCGCTGTTGATCGAGCGCTACCGCCGTCCCAGAAAACGCAGCACGTCCGCAGTATGGAAATGTTGAATGGCATGCTATACCAGGGCCGGATAAATCTCCGCCAACGATTGCGCATTGCGAAACAGAATATCGGTGGCGTACTCCCCTTGGCGGATGGTCCAATAATAGGATTTCAACACCATCGCGCTTTTCCGCTCCAGCCACGGATTCACGCGCCGCGCCAAAGCATCCAGAAATGGTTTCCATTTACGCTCCACCAACTGATCACTCAAATGCTGCGCGCGCTGCAAATCGTTAATGGCCATGAAACAGTTCTCAGCCTGGACTGATGCCCGCATGGAGCATTTGCCGCGCCAGATATTCGCGACCATTAACGCAAACCTGAATGGTCAAGGGCAGCCAGGTCTGCAAGCGATAAAAGGAGTTTCCTCGTCGAGACCGTGGGGGGTTGGAGCTAACTTGTCTAGTATCTGCTTTCTATTCATTCTAAAACTTGTGAGTTTTCGGACCCGAAAAGCCAGAATCCCGCAAAGCCCGTCACAATAAAAGGCTTCACAAACATCCATGTTGGGTTCTCGGGCGGCGTAAACCATAGAATTGATTGAAGAAATTGGTAGCTGGGGGGAGACCGAACTCCCGACCTTGGGGTTATGAATCCGGTGTCGTTACCAAAAACTCGATTCGGGCAACATAACTGTGAACGCTTACGGTTTAATGCACCAAGGCGGTCTTCCGGATCATCACGACACGCTGCTGTAGCTTGAGCTCTCAAACAGCTTGAGGCGATAGTAGAGGGGCAAGACCGACATTCCACCTCTTCAGTTGTAGAGGGAAGGCTCTCTGTAACCATGAACGCTCTCAAGCAGTTCTTCGCTCATAGCGATGGTGCAGTCCGCCCACTTGTGGTAGCTCGACCACGATACCAGCTTCTCGAGGTTGAATTGCTCTCGATTCTGGCGCGTCTTTCTCCAACGCCAGATGTGTTCGTGAGTGTTCGTAGTACTCGAAGTACGCTTTCAGAATATGCCGCAAGGCAGCTTCATTGAAGACAATGATGTGGTCCAGGCACTCTCGTCGCAGGGAGCCTATGAAACGCTCCGCATAGGGATTCTGCCAGGGGCTTCTCGGCGCTGTCAGCACTTCGCGGATGCCCATTTCCCTAACTCGCTGACAGAATGCTGCTCCGTAAATGCAATCTCGATCATGTAACAGATAACGGGGCGCGCTATCCCACGGAAACGCTTCCGCAATCTGCCGGCCCGTCCATTCAGCTGTGGGATGCGCCGTCACGTTGAAGTGAATGGCGTGACGTCGCTGATGGCCCAATACTACGAAGATAAACAACAAGCGAAAGCTGATTGTCGGCACGCCAAGAAATCAATCGCCACCAACTGTTGGACGTGGTTATCAAGAAAAGTGCGCCAAGTCTGCGAAGGTGGCTTTCGCTGATGCACCATGTACTTGGCTACCGTCGCTTGAGAGATCTGTATTCCCAGTTTCAGCAATTCACCATGAATCCTAGGCGCACCCCACAGGGGATTCGCAGTGCTCATCTGCCGGATTAGCTCTCGTATTTCCAGGCTCACGCATGGTCTACCGGACTTCCCTGCCCAACTCTTCCAACGCCAATACAAGCGAAACCCTTTTCGCTGCCACCCAATCACTGTTTCGGGCTTGACGATGATCAGCGCTGAGCGCCACTGTCCCCATACACGCGAAAGCATAACCCAGAGCAAGCGATCCGCGGTTCTGAGCCTCGGCCGCTTGGTAGTCCGCCGCTGCAGCACAGCGAGTTGATGACGCAGAGCAAGAATCTCCAGGTGCATACTTGCTCGTGTCCGGATGCAGGACCAGAGCACAAAAGGAAACGACGATAGAACAGCTTTCATGGCCGGCGAGGTTAACAGCCAAAACCTCAAACTTCCAACGATTTACGAGCCGGATTTAGTTTTTGGTAGGCACAGGGATTCGGCGATCTGATCTCAGTTGATATTGACCACCAAAATGGTGAGCTCATTTTCTCAAGAGGTTCGAGAGGCCACCGATCAAAAAACGCACCTCTGAGATCGACTTTGAACAAATTACCATGTCGCTCATTGGGCCTTGGGCGGCGTATTCGAGAATGCAACCCGCGTAGTTGGTGGTGCGTGAGAGGTTTGTTGCGGAAGGTTAACTAACTGTTAGCTTGAGTTACTTCCACACCGCTTTCAGTGGGGAGCGTAAACAGAACTACGGTGCCCCAAGGCTCGTTTGGTGTTGCCCACATTCGTCCCCCATGATTTTCGACGATTCTTCGACTGATTGAAAGTCCGAGACCCATACCCTCTTTTTTGGTAGTAAAGAAGGGCTCGAAGATCCGCTCAGAATCTTTTGCATCGAGCCCTTTGCCAGAATCCTGCACCGTCACTAGTACGTCACCAGATTCATTTTTTCCTGATCTAATTAGCAGCTCACGCGAATGTGTGTGCACCTCACTCATAGCGTCTCGGGCATTCAGTATCAGATTCAGGATGACCTGCTGCAATTGAACCTGGTCTCCCACGACTGGTGGGAGATCTGCCGCAAGTTCGGCCTGTAACTTGACCTTACTCTTGAGCACCTCGCTGTTGACCAACTCGATTACCTCTTGAACGGTTTCATTAATATTCAGTGGCGCCTTTTCGAGTGGAACCTTATGCAAGAGATCGCGAATCCGCTTAATCACTTCACTCGCTCTCAAGCCGTCATTGATCATACGACTGATGACTTCGCGCGACCTATCCACATCCGGGGTGTCGCGAGAAAGAAGGCGAAGGCACGCACTGCCGTTGGTGACTATGGCACCGAGTGGCTGATTCACTTCATGAGCTATCGAAGCTACCAGTTCGCCCACCGTGGTCACGCGGCTGACATGTGCGAGATCAGCTTGTACCTGGCGCAGCGCTTCTTCGGCTCGCTTGCGTTCGGTGAGGTCCACTACCGCTCCAACATACTCGAGTTCGCGGGACGTATCTCTTTCAGCATGGCCCACGACATGGACATGTTTGACGGAGCCATCCGGCATCAACAATCGATGTTCTAAGTCAAGATCCATCGCATCCTGCGACGCGCGGTCGATAGTCTCCTGCACAAGAGCCCGGTCATCGGGATGAATGCGTTGGAATATAAGATCCAATATGGGCTTTGCCGCTCGATCGTATTCGAAGATTTGGTAGGTTTCCTCTGACCAGTGGATTTCTCCGCTCTTAACGTTCCAGCTAAAGCTTCCGGTCGAGCTGATGCTCTGCCCTTCAGCGAGGAAAGCTTCGCTGCGTTGCAGATCAGAATAGAGGCGGGCATTCTCCAGCGAAATAGCGGCTTGCGAAGCAAGCATATCCAGCAGTGCGACCCGGTCAGACGTGAAGGCGCGCGGAGTCAAATTGTTCTCCAGGTAGAGCGCGCCAACAAGCTTCGTTTGTTTGACGATAGGCAGGCATAGGACGGATCTCGCCCGCCTCGCCAGCACATACTCGTCCTCCGAGTACAAGTCCCCGACCGACGCGTCATCGAGGACCAACTGCTCCCGCGTTCGAATCACGTAATGAAGTGCGGATAGGGCGAGCTCCGATGGTGTGATAGCTGCCTGTCGAACGGAGACCTTCGTCGTGCCGTGACCTGTAGTGGCCTCCGCCTCTATCTGTGGCGTGTCGCCTCGGAGAAGGATGAGCAGCCCCCGCTCGGCCCCGGCATGCTCCACCGCGATTCGCATGAGCGTCTCGATCAGCTTGCTAAGGACAATCTCGCTTGAGAGGGCCTGTGAGGCCTTGACCACCGTCTCAACGTCAAGCTGCCTCACGGGCGCGCCCATCGTGGCGGTGGCAGGCGGAGTGATGAGGTCCTCGCGGAGCTGCGGGTCCAACTGCTCGAGCTGCTGGACCTTGCCCTCAGCGCCCCAGCGGAGATAACACTCCCGTGCGTTCCGCCGATAGGCGCGAGCGAACGTCTCGAAGCCGCGCGCCGCGTAGAACCGCGCGGCCACCTCGTGGGCCAGCGCCTCGTTGTGGACAAAGCCGTTTGCGCGTGCCGAGCGGATGGCCTGTTCGTAAAGGTCCATGGCGTCGAGCGGGCGGCCTTCGATGCGGGCGATCTCCGCCCCAACCAGCGCGGCGCGGTTCTCGAAATTGTCCGGGCAATTCGCCGCCCAGAGCTGGAGTTGCTTGTGATGCGCAGCGACAGCGTCCAGGTGCTGCTGCCACTCGCCTGTTGCAGCGGTGTCGCAGGAGGCGGCTAGAGAGAGCGCGCCGTAAAAGCAATGTTCCGCGATTTCAAAATTTGACGGCGATGCCCACAGCAGCCGTTGCGCCTTCAACGACGCATCGACGGCTGCAGCGTAGTCGCCGGCAAAGAAGCGCGCCTGCGCCTTTCGGATCCAATACCAGCACTCGGCGCGCGCCAGATTCGGGTTGCTGGAGAAACGACGCTCAACCCGCAGCTCTTCGAAGTGCTCATCGTCGAAGGAACCGAATTTCGGGGTCAACCCCCGTAGCGTTCGCACAAGCCCGAGCTGCGTGGCCGTAATATCGATGACAAGGCCGAACCCCATCTTCTCTGCGAACGCGCGAGCATGCTCGGCTTCGCGTTGCACATCGATTAGCGGATCGCCTGCCGCGAGGAGATTCGTGATCATCACGTAACAGGCGTACGCCGCATCAGTGAGGTCGCCCATCTTGTTTGCGGCATCGAACGCGCGGCGCAGCGGATCGCGGCCGGCCTGGATATGTCTCGTCCACGGCACGAGACTTCCGAAGTTCAGGTAGGTCCTGGCTTGGAAGCGTCTTAACCCTCGTTGTTCCACCAGTTCATAGCCAAGCTGGGCGAATCGAAATCCGGTGTTGTAGTCGCCGAAGCGCGCGCCGGCGACCGAACCGAGCCACTCATAGGCGAAGCACGAACCGTCGCTATTGCCACGTTCGAGACTGAGATTAACCGCCCTAGAGAGAACCAGGAAATAGAGATTCACGTCCGTGAATCCTGCAGGCGCCCCAAGCTTGGTTAGAACATCCATGGTCGCAAGGGATGCCTCGTCGGTCATCACAGGCAAGTGGATCAGATCCTCGATTGCGCGGCCGCCGAGCTGCGACCGGATCCGCTCGTATTCGCGTCGCGCTTCCTCTTCGGTTGGATGCGGGGACCATTCAACTCCCAGGTGCCGGAGATAGTCGAGGCCGACGGCGACGGCGCGGCTGCTCTGATCCAAGGTTGTGTAGAGATCCACGCGCAGGCACGCGACGGTCGCTCGCTCGACCGTATTGACGGCGCGGGCAGACAGCGCCGTCAAGCGCTCCTCTGCGGCCGGCAGCGCGCCGGTGAGGAACTCGCATTCCGCCCGGCGCAGCTCTAGCGCAAAGATGAGCTCGTGCCGGCGCTCCCATGCGCTTTCCGGCAACAGTGCCGCACCGGCGGTGAGATAGTTGAGCGCCGAGGCATAAGCGGTCGATGCCTTCGCCCGCTTGCCCGCGATCAGGTTGATCTCGGCCAGCTGCTCACGCTCGTCGCGTGAGGTGATCAAATCGGCGCCGCGATTGAGCTGATTGACGATCTCGAAGATGGCCTCTTCGCGTTTTTCCGCAGGGGTGTGCGCGGCGAGCAGCCTGCCAACGCGGAGGTGCGCCTCGGCGCGCAACCTTTCCGGTATGAGCGAATAGGCGGCCTCCCGGACACGGTCGTGGATGAACTTGTACGAGCCTTCCAACTGCTCGACCAGGTCCAGACGAACGGCGTCCCAGAGATCCGAACGGACGTCCTCGTTCGATTTCCCGAGAACGATCGAAAGCATCGTGATTTCGGCGACGTTGCCTAGGCAGGCGAGCTGCTGCAACGCAGCCTGGGTCTCGACGGGCAGGCGGGTCAACTTCCCGACCATGAGGTCCGCCACATTGTCGGTGTACCCCTTGGCATGAAGCCGATCGTCCCAGCGCCACCGCGCCGCGTCATGATCGAAGCGGAGCAGCCCCTCTTCGGCTAGCGCCGAAATGAACTGGATGGCGAAAAACGGATTGCCGCCCGTCTTGTCGTGCACCAATCGCGTCAGCCGCAGCGCGCGCTCCGGCTCGGTATGCAGCGCATCCGCTACGAGTTGGCCCACATCGTCGACCCTAAGAGGCGCCAGTACGATCTCGTGCACACGAGCGCCGGCACCGCGAATCCCCTCCAGCATGCGCCTGAGCGGGTGTGAGGGACCGACCTCGTTGTCCCGGTAGGCGCCGACCAATAACAGGTGTCGTACATCAGGATGCGTACCGAGACGCTCAAGGAGGCCGAGCGTTGCTGCATCCAGCCATTGCAAATCATCGAGAAATAGCGCGAGCGGGTGCTCCGGACGAGCGAACGTGCCGAGAAATCGCCGGAACACCAACTGGAAGCGGTTTTGCGCGTCATCCGGCGGCAGGTCTGGAACGGGCGGCTGTTTCCCGATGATGAACTCCACCTCTGGGATGAGATTCGTGATTAGCTGGCCATTCGGGCCCAGTGCTTCTCGAAGAGCGTGACGCCAATGGCCCACCTCCGATTCGCTCTTGACTAGGATCTGGCGGACCAGCGTTTGGAAAGCCTGTGCCAAGGTAGCGTAGGGAATGTCGCGCTTGTACTGGTCGAACTTGCCGGATGCGAAAAGCCCGCGCGGAGGGATAAGCGCCTTGTGCAGCTCGTTCACCACAGAGGATTTGCCGACGCCGGAATAACCGGACACGAGCACGAGTTCTGGCTTACCCTGGACCATGACACGATCGAACGCCGCAAGCAGAGACTGAATCTCGCGTTCGCGCCCGTACAGTTTCTCAGGGATCAGCAAGCGGTCTGATGAATCGTGAGCCCCTGGCCGGAATGGATCGATGCGACCATGCGACTGCCATTCCGCCAAACACCGTCGAAGATCGGCTTCCAGGCCGGAAGCGGTCTGATAGCGCTCCTCGGCGTTCTTGGCGAGAAGCTTCATGGTGATTGTAGACAAAGGCTCTGGAACTGCGGCGCGATCAGCGGGTGATAGGGGCTGGCGTGCGATGTGGCAATGGACCCATTCCAGTGGGTCGGCGGCTGCGAACGGTAGCGCGCTCGTAAGCATTTGGTAGAGGATGACGCCCAAAGAGTAGAGATCGCTGCGGGCATCAGTCGCGCGATTCATACGGCCAGTCTGCTCCGGTGCCATATAGGCGAGCGTGCCGGCAATAATCTCGGGAGGAACAGGCGACTGACGCTCGCGCGGCAATTGGGAAGCAATCCCGAATCCAGTGAGCCAGACGTTGCCGTCGTCGTCGACCAGCACGTTCGCAGGCTTGATGTCCTTATGGATGAGTCCATGCCTATGGACCTTGCCAACCGCTGCTGCCAGGCCAATGGCGATGCGCAGGAAATGCGTCAGATCGAGCGGTCGTCCCTGGTCCCGCTCAAGAATCAGATCGAGGAACTCACCGCCAGGGTCCTTGAGTACGAGGATTGTGCTTCCCTCGTGACGCGTTAGCGCCATAGGCTTAGCAGCCCACGCGGGATCGAGTTCGGCTGCGAGCGAGTATTCATGCTCAAGCCGCCGGAGAATCTGAGATGACGTATGTTCCGTGGTGACTGCGATCGCCAGAACCGGCGATGAGTCGTCGTGGTGTCGGCCGCGGTAGACAGTAAAGTCCGCACCTTCCCGGAGGGGCTCCAGCACGTATCCAGAAGGCGCTATCATCGAGGACCTCCTTGTCGCCATGGCTCGGTGCTCGGCTGCAGAATGCTCGGCTACGGCGAACCTCCTTGGTCGTATGCCAGGCGACTTTGATTCAGCACAACTAGAATTCCAGTTTTAGCGCATATTGCATGATTACAGCGATGTCTGCGATGCGTTGATCAGGGCCCCTCAGGATATTTCTCCCGAGGCTGCCGAATATTGTCCCGCCCGAAACGGGATATCTGCCCTCTATAAGGCCACCATCGGGAACAAACGGCGCCGGAACAAACGAATTTGTTTTGAAGAATTCGTTGACACGACTGCTGACGCTGCCACTTTGACTGGCATCCCTGAGAGTCGCACCCGGAGCCAAATTTCGTGTTGTGTACAGGGTTGATGGGCCAAACAGCGTACCGGCGGCATTGTCTAGAATGCTGAATGGACCTCGCCCATAGTGCGCGTCGTAGAGCGAAGTCTGGACCTTGAACTCCTGAATGGTATCCGGAGCGGGAATCGCGATCCCCGCTCCACCGAAAGGAGTGACCTCGGTGAGGTTGGAGCTATAACTGTTCGCATCCACTCGGTTGAGCATGAAATTATTGTCGCCGCTGCGCGCACCGTTCGCCCGCATCTCCTGGCTTCCGGCACCAAGTTGAGTCGCATCCACAATGTCTGTGTTTATTCCGGCAGTCAGGCCGAGGATCTCGGAAAAGTTGCGATTGACCAGCGGCAATTCTTCAATGGTGTTTCGATCGATCACTCGTCCGAGAGTGGCATTCTCAGTTTGAAGGAGAGGAGGCTTGGCGCTAATCGTGATCTGGGCCCTGGCGCTGCTGATCGTAAGCTGAATCTTCAACCTGCTCATCTCGGTGATGCGAACCTGAACACCCTTCAAAATGAGTGGCTCAAAGCCGGGTGCTCGAACCGTTAGATCATAGTTGCCAGGCGGCAGAAATTGGACCAGGAAACTTCCATCGGCATCCCTAGTGAGTTCGCGTTGTTGCTGTGTAGCCTGATTCTTGACGACTAACGCCGCACCCGCGATCAGAGCTCCAGTGGCGTCGCTCACGGTGCCGGCGATCGCTCCGGTGTTGGCCGTCTGGCCTTGCATCTGCCGAGCGCAGACCGCGAGCATAGAGATCCAGAGCAAGGTGCGGGACGCGTACATCGAGATCTTCCACATCACCTCGCTCCTCCAACAGCATCAAAGCAGGACGAAGGACGACTTTAGTATAGTGTGGGATTTAGGATTCACTTCCGTTACTCGAGCTCTCTGCGGCGATCAGCGGGCTTCTGACTGCTAATCAAGGCATGACTGTTCAGCCTCTTTGCGCCTGAGGGTGCGCCTCAAACACCATGCGCCTTAGCTTCTGAATGTATTATTTGAGTGAGAAAGTTGAGCGCTTTCTGGATCGCAAGACTCCTTATTTCAGAAAGAGGATGATCTTGCTTTTCAATAAAAACAATCACATTGACTTCCGGGTGGGGGCGACGAGACTCATCAAGAAAATGGATGTGTACCTCCATTTCCATGTCTTCGTGTGGCACGATCTTATTAACTGTGGTTTCCATGCAAATCTCCTTTAACCTACTCCAGCATCTACGCACAAGTAGGAGATCACAGTTTAAGACTATTCATCCTATAAAGCCTGCTGGGCAGCACCGCTCCTGGAACGAGAGCGCGCCGTCCGTCTGGCATCAATTAGATCTTTGATGTGCCAG
>Ga0070708_100001038_pt1 | contig 21127 bp, 24 predicted proteins | sample KBSK5503metaG_FD_65469 | JGI IMG/M metagenome (GOLD analysis project Ga0070708, IMG submission 65469) | Corn, switchgrass and miscanthus rhizosphere microbial communities from Kellogg Biological Station, Michigan, USA - KBS K5-50-3 metaG | ecosystem: Host-associated > Plants > Roots >... | reverse complement strand
AATATGTGGAATAGATCTGTCAAGGGTTATCAAGCTGGTTTCTTTCCAGTTCAGCAAGACGCTTTTTGAGTTCGCCGATTTCTTGTTTCAGCAAGCGGATAGAGACATTGCGCGCATCTTGCTTCCCTTTTGCTGCTAACTGTGCCTCCAGGTCTCTCAGACGGGCGCGCATCTGATCGAACTCACTTGTGCTCTGGCTGCTGGGTCCTGCAATATAGGCAGCCACTTTTTTGTTGAAATGAAAGGCCGCGCTCGGAATGGGAGGTGGAGAAGGGACCTCTCCAACAGGGGAGCCTTCGTCCCGCCTGGTGAGATCTTCGACCAACTGCTCCGGCAATGGAATCGGCACAGAGATGTGTAAGGCGCCGGGTCGTCTTTCGATGACTTCAGCCAGCTCTGTCTCGATGTAGGCGGCACACTCGGCACATTGGAGCTGATGGTAGCAGACGCGGAAGTTGGGATTGCCGCACATGCGGGGGCGTCCCTGTGCACTGTCCGTCAGATAATAGAAGACACAGGGCTCCCCACGGCCAGCGGCATCCGTATCTAAAAGGGCATGCACGGTCCTGTCGAGCGGATTGGCTTTGCGGTACATGCGCCCCAATTGGTGGAGATTTTCCTTCAGATACCAGGGCAAGGTCCTGTTCGGATTCGTGTGCCCCAGCAGTTTGCCAATATCATAGGGCGTCATTCCCATCGCCTTGAGGTAGTAAGCGGTTGATGAGCGGGCTCGATGGGAGGTAATGGGCCCCATGGCATCCTTGTACGGTTTCCCAGGCTCGGAAGTCAACCCGGCTGCCTTGCAGAGCAATGGAATGAGATGATCAGTGATATAGGCCTCGCCGATCTTTTTTCCTCTGTATTGAAACAGGTACGCAGTGAGTTTTCCCGTTTTGCGGTCTTGCAGCAGGGGCTGATTTTTGGGTCGGACGGCTTTCCAGGCCAGGATAGCCTCTGCTGTGTACCGCGGGATGGGGGTCCAAAAATTTCCACGATATTTGTTACTTGGAACGTGCAGGTACCAAAGATGCTCTGCCTCTTCAAGCTGGACTCCCTGTTCATCAACCATCTCTGGTGCCCACTCACTGCGCACACAGTCAAGCGGTAAGCGGCGAATTTCATCACTACGACGACATCCTGTGACCCAGACCAGCGCCACCGCTCGCTGCAAGAGTAAGGGATAGGTCGTTCGAGGAGCTACCTCTTTGACCATTTCTGCATTCAACGTGCATGCGGTCCACACCAGTTTGAGCCAGGCCTCCTCCTCAATGTTGCGAGGATTCGGCTGAATTTGGGTCCTCACCTGTTCTGGCGTGGCGAAGAGATCAGCAGGGTTCCAATTGATTTCAAGATGCGGCTCCAGGCGGCCATCAATCTCATAGGAATACTTTTGAAGACCTCGAAAGAAAGCTCTCAGACCCTGAAGACGCGCGGACATACTTGCAGGCTTTAACAGCTCTCCCTGCCTTTCTTCTAACTTCTTGGCCAACCGCTGCCGGAGCAGCGGAGAGGCGTAATCGAAGATGGTCGCTTCATTGCAGACGTAAGCGACATAGGCTAAAGCGATTTCCCTGGTCCATTGGCTGGGTTCAGTGACCTGCGGGTAATGTTGAGCTAACCAGCGACAAGCCATTAACACATGACCAGCGATCTCGGTGCGATGGTGTTGAGACAGGGGTGTTTGTTGCCAAAAAGCACGGAGCCAGGCGACCCATCGAGGATGGATGTCCCGGACAAATTCATCCTCAAACAGCATCGTGGCTGGTCTGGTTTCTGTCTGCTGCAACCCGTCGTCAGAGATGATAGCTAAATCCATGAGAACACGGTGGAGCTGTCCAAACCGATGCGCTAGGTCTTTTCTGAGGTTCAAGGCACATGCCTGCTTGAGCACGGAAGCAGTGAGGACCTCTAGAGAAGGATGGTGATTGACCAGGAGTGCCAGGATCAGGACATGAATGAGATCCTCCTGGTTTCTCCCCCTGTCCGAGTACCCTGTTGCGAGCCATGGTCCCTTCACCCTGTCAATAGCTGCCTGCACCAACGAGGGGCCAAAAACGATCTCGCCGAAAGCCAGGACTCGCAGTGGCTTTTCTCTCGCGAGGTGAAGCCGACCTGTCAACAGATAGGCAGCAAGCTGCGTTAGGATGAGATCTGGGCTGGCGCTGCTGGTATGCCCAGGTTCTCTTCTCTGAGCGACTTCCTTTGGCCGCGTGGGAATAGTCTGGATCACCGTCTCCCACATACTGCTCGACCACCCCCAGTACAGCGTGTTCGTTTGCAGCACCTGCCCTAAAAGATGATCAATGAAGTGCTTGCGCGACACAAGGCTCTTGGGACGCCGTTGTTGAAAGAGCATGATCACGTCAAGGAGTGGTTTGGTGATCCGCTCCAGGAGTGCCAGGTGTTGCTCAAATGCCCTCCATTGCCAGGAAGAGAGCGAGAGCAAATGCTCAATGCCCCTGCGTTCCTCTTCTGAAAGGACGGGATTGCGGTCAGGATAGTCGAGCGGCGAGATGGGCATGCGCCACTGGAGATCCTCAGGCGAGCCTCCAAGAGGAGCGGTTTTAGCTGAAATCATCTGGAGCCTCCCGCTGTTTCTCTCGCTGCTGAAAGAGCGTCTCTAGACGTTGCCACTGTTGCTCGTGGATGTGGTTCACCTGACGGGCAAGCCTCGAATCGGCAAGGTGGAGGTAGATTTCGGTACTGGCAGCCGATCGGTGCCGCCCGTAGCGGCTGACCTCATACAGGTCCAGGCCATTGTCCATCAGATGGGTCAGCATCAGATGTCGCAACTTGTGGGGGGTCAACTGAGGCAAGCCGAGCGCATCCCTGATCTCATCGAAGATCTTCGTAATGGACCACTTACCGATGGGCTGTCCAGCGTTCTGGTTTGATTCGGAGAGAAAGAGCGGGCCAGCATCCTCAGCTCCATACGCCGCAACCAGGCGAGCGCGGTCCTCCTGGAGGTAGTCTTGCAGGATCTTCCAGGTGGTATTGGAGAGCACGATTCGGCCTGGCATTTTGTTCTTGGTCAGTTCGTGAGGAATCTTGATGGTATGGGTACGCTCATCTATGTGATCTTTTCTGAGAAAGGTGACTTCTTCTCGTCGCAAGGCACCATCATACAACACCAGGATCAACGCCTGGTTACGGAGCGACATGGTGGCAAAGACATACAAGAGGAGATCAGCGAACTGACTTTCGCTAGGAATCCAGGCAGCTGCTGGAGCGTAACTGACGAATCCCCTTTCCTTTCCACGCACCCCTCGCGGAACAGGATTCAGCTGAGCTCGTCGTTTGCGAACCCGGATGCACCAATCGTAGAACACTCGGATGGTGCTCACACGCCGGCGGATCGTATTGAGGGCAAGTTTCGCTCCGGTCACGTAGGTAATTTTCTCTCTCGACGATGTATGTCCTGAGCCACGGCGCGCAGGACGACTCCATAGACCATCAACATAGCGGGCGATCTGACTTTCATCGGCTTCAAGAACGGCGGGAAATGGAAGGTCGCTGAAGGCCTGGAGGAAATCTTCGAGATCCCGGCTGTAGTTGTCGATGGTACTTGAACTTCTTCGCACCTGAGCTAGTTCCTCGATAAAGGCACGGGTAACCGAATTGTGTGCGACAAGTGGGTAGAGCTCCCATCTTACCGTCTGCATCTTCACGCCTCCTTCGTGTGTAACTCTGCAGATTCTCACTTGGTCAATAACTACGTGGGCTCTGTGCTCTCAAGGCTGTGCCTCCCGTGCAGGAACGCCCATTGTACCCTGCCGGTCAAGACCAAGGCGAGCGCGCCCGCACCCCTCACTCTTCCTCCTGCGCGGTCTTGACTCGGCAGGGTCAGGTGTGCGTAACCTGCACCGGGAGTCGGGGACGCGGTGCAGGCCGCGGCAGACGTTGGCGTGCACACAGGCTACGGCAAACTGCACACGTCCAGCAAAAGGACGCATCGGGGACCGCTTGGGCGACTCCGTTGGCAGAGGCCCCAGCTTCACCTGCCCCTCCTCCTGCTCTCTGGTAGCATAGCACCTCCTATTTCTACTCCACTTATCATCTAATAAGACGCCCACCTGGCAGTTCTGGACCTGGCCCGTCGTTCCGCAATACTGGAAGCCAACGCCGGCCGACTTCTTGCCCCGTTTGGGAAAGCTGGTTTCATCGATGGCCAGGATGGCGGACTCCTGACCCAGGTGCTCCAACGCGTAGGAGCGCAGGTCATCGCGCACGCCGTCGGTGTCCCACACGGATCTTCCGAGCAAGCGTTGCATCCCATCGGGGCGCGCTTCTCGGGCGTGTTCGGCCAATTGCCACCCATTTTTGCGCTCCGTGTCACTCAAGATGCCTTGCAGGTACGCCAGCGCCCGCCGGCGCGGCTCTGGACGAGCAAAGCGTGGGGCAATCCGTGCATGCAAACAAGCAAGGCTTTGGGCCCAGCACCAGACATCGGCAGGGGTTGTCTGGCTTCCGGTCAAGGTGGTATGCTGGTCTTGCTTCAAGATCTTCTCCTTTCAGCTAGTGCATTCTGGATAGCATGTTCACTCTCCAGAGTGTCACATCTGAAAGAAGAAGACTATGCGGCTTCTCCTACCTTTTTCAAGCTACTACTACTGAGTTTAAAAGTGCGACTGTAGTGTTCGCGCCGATTGCTCACTCGTCACCTTAAAACCTGCTTACTTGTCACCTTATTTACCATCGATCATTGGGCTTAATTCCGTCGAACATTGAGCCAAATTACCACGAATGATACGCTTGTGGTAATAAGCGCGAAGGGTGAGCAGGTTTTAAGGCGAAGAGTGAGCAGTTTGCGTGAATGTTGAGCAGCACAACCATTGACCACCTGAGAAACCGCTTCTGAAGCGGATTGTTGTACGCGATAGTTGTAAATTCGGGTGGTCAGAAGGAGCGCATCTCGCGCTTTACCTGCATCAGTCCACACAGGATCTGTTAGATGCGCGGAGGTCCTTGTTTGATACGGGCGAGTACGACATCCAACCCGCCAGGGATATCCCACATCGACTCGATCCACCATGTTGCACCTGCCCTGGCGTACGAGGAAACGATTTCAACTCCTTGCCCAGGTGCATCGAGCGGTGTCACTCCTTCGACCACAATATCGAAAGACGTTTCTTCCATACGCTGCTCATCAGCAAAGCGCTTGATATCTTGGATATCAGCGGGTGTTGATGGGAACACGGAGCCATCTGCATGCTTTGTCACTGCGATCAATCCATCATAGCGCAACGCACGCAGCAGCGACTTTCTTTTGGGCCATGCTCCTACCACCCAGATGGGAATCCTGGGCATTTGGACTGGGGTGTAGGACCAGTTTACATCCCAGTGAACATGGTAATATCTCCCATCGTAGTGGAAGGGTTGCCCGCTCCAGAAGCTGGTCACGATTTCCAGGCATTCGTCAAGGAGTTGCGCTCTTACTGCTCGATCCGTCTGTTCTCCTACCTTATCAAAGCCGGTATCGAGAGCTCCCAGACCGACTGGAAGAACAACGCGACCACGAGAGAGGCGGTCTAACGTAGCTGCCTCGCTGGCCAACTTCCAGGGTCGCCGTCGCGATGCGGGTGTTACCAACGTTCCAAGGCGAATATGTTTGGTGTGTATTGCCATGGCTGCAAGCGAGATCCACGGATCAGTACTGTAGACACCATCTGCGATGAAAGCACCATCCCATCCGGCAGCTTCTATTTGCTGGGCAACGTCAATGAGTGTTTCAACATCACCGCCAGGAATGACAAAACCATAGTGCATGCCAATCTCCTCTTTCAAAATGGTTCTCCTCAAGAGACATCAATGGCTATTCTACTCAAGGATGTTGACATCTTGTGTCATATTTTCCTGGCGCTCTATCAGTATGCTTCAACTTCCCAGTTACCAAGATGAAAAACGTTTTTTCTGAGGAAAAGATCGTTCGTTGCTCGTCCCAAGATCTCTTCGCGCTATTTTCTCTAAGTAATTCTGAAGCGGATTGTTGTACGCGATGGTTGTAAATTCGGGTGGTCAGACGGAGTGCATCTCGCGCTTTACCTGCATCAGTCCACACAGGAAAACGGACTGAAGGTTCGACAGAAGTTCTCGCGCCTTCCATTTTGTTCAATCCTTCGGTCTCTTTTCAGCCGAGATGTGGCGGAAATTTCCCGACCATTCTGCTGCGAATTTACAACTGCCAAGCGCCGCAGACCGCCTCTGGAGCCATATTCCCAGGCGAGGACACACCACTGCTCACTCTTCGCCTTAAAACTTGCTCACTCTTCACCTTATTTACCAGCTTGCTCCCACAGCGCGGCCTTGATCTCTTCAAGATCCGTTGATTGCATTAGTCACCTCCCTTTGGGTGAGGGATCGCTTGGGGGGCGGTGAGAGTAAACAGACGGGCATATAGAGCTGGCGGACGGAAGAAGGTGTAGAGATCGACCAGGAGATCCGTTGCCAGTTCGAGGGCGCAGGCGACATGGTAGACAGTCTGTCCTGCATCGTCGCTCATGATGAGTGGATACTCAGCAAAAGCTGATCCACAGTAGGGACACGGTTCGTTCAGGCTGCACACGCCTGCCAGTATGCGGTGGTCATCATTGACGATGAGCATGGCTTCTTCCTTTCTCACGAGGATCACCCCTCTACGTGTCGTGGGTGAACGGCTCAGAAAAGTATACCTGCTCTGCCCCTACAATGACTTGCTCAAACGGCTTGTTTTTCTGCAACGAACGGGTGCAAGTATGTGTAGCCTAGGTCTTGAGCAAGTATCCTGAGGCGGATCGTCCAGTCAGTACCTGGACGCCACGCGAATTGGCAGAAGAGGCGGTCAAACGCGGCATTGTCAAGCAGATTTCGCCCCGCACGGTGGAACGTTTTTTAAAAGGTGAGCGCTTTGCAGCCCCATCGCAAGCGGTACTGGCTCACTCCACCACCCGACGACCCCACAGAGGTGGCCGAGCAGATCTGCACGGTCTGTCAGGTCTATGAAGCCACCCCAGCGCTTGCTGCGCAGGGCACCCATGTGGCTCCGCACCGATGAGATGACTGGCATTCAGGCCTTGGAGCGATTGCACCCACGTGTTGTGCAACGAGCTAACCTCAAGAAAAGTGGTACACACACGATCGGCATGAACTCAGCACCAAAACGAAGAGGGAAAAACGTCCATCTAATTGAAAAGCATCAATAGAAGAACCATGGGCTGATGTGGTGATATTGAGGGATGAGATGAAACAAGTGGGGCGAGGTCAAGATCAGGCAGCGGCGAGCAAATCAAAGCCAAAGGCAGAGGCAAAGGGAGCTGGGAGTCCGTGAAGGGTGACAATGAGCCGGGGAGCATCTGCTGGACGAGCATTGCGAGAAAGGCGCTGGTCCCAGGAGAGCCGCCAATGGGCGCGCTCCGCTCGGGTCACAATTTTCTCGGTGGTGCAAGGGGTGCGAGGAGGAGAGAGTGGAGTGGAGCTTTCCAGGCAGACCGTTTGGCTACGGACCACTTTCAGCCACGTTCGCCGGATGCTGCACCGTGGCCAGTCACGCCAAAGTACCGGAGCAGAAGAGGGTGGTGCGATGGCTGGATCGGGAGGCGGCGAGGGATCTGCGTGAGAGGAGGAGAGCGGCCACAGGACCGCACTCACCCGTCGCGGCTTGAGCGTGGTCCTGCTCTCCTGACGCTGTGCCCGCAGCAGGCAGGAACGGCAATGACCAATGCGCGCGGCATACAAGAGCCGCAGGGAACCATCGCGTTCGGGACGCCGCTCCTGGAGATAGAGCGGATGGTTCGCAGGGCAACACAGGCTACCATCGGGTTGCGATGTAAACGCGGAGCCAGGGAAGCCGTGCGTAAAGGAGCGGCGCGCCCATTGGGGAGGACCATAGATGACCGCAGGAGGCGGTGTTGCCGCAGGTTCAGGCTCGCCGGTTGAAGGAGGTTCAGTCTCATGTGCAGGAGCAAATTCGGTTGTGCGCAACTCAGATGGCGAGAGCTGTTGTCCCAGTTCTAATCGAAGATTCCAAATCCATTGGGCCAAAATTTGGGCAAACTCCTGGCCACAGGGAGTATGGGAGTACCAACGATCCATCTCTTGCTCCTCATCCTCATCGGCCAGCACGGTCTCAAACGAGCCACGATGCAAATACAGATCGAGCACGTCCGAGGCTGTAAAGGCCGAGGGGGGAAGCGTGCTGGCAAAGAGTTCGTAGATAGTGCCGTCACGATCGACGCCAACGGTGGGATCGGAGGAGGTTCCCGCGTGCGTCGCGATGACTAAGCGCACGGTGGGTCCGGCAGCAGTCAACGGGACGGAGGCACAATCGTAGAGAGAGCGCTGCATGCCGCTTTCGGGGTGGATACTTACCTGGTCTGGAGCAAGCGAAAGGCGCTGTTGGATGGCTTCCAGATCCAGCAGATGATAGGCCCGACTTCTGGTAATCACAGTGAGATCTGCCGAGAGGACATCAAGCAGAGGAGCTGCGTCGCCATACAGGCCGTCTAACCGCACGAGGATGGAGGTAGGAGCAAGCCCGTGTTGGGTCGCATAGCGTTTGATCACCCCGACTGTTCGTTGCAATTCGCCGCGGTAATCGCCGTTGCCAGCCCCACCAAACGTCCCGAGGAGTTGATGCGTATGTGTCTGGAGAATCACGGTCCTGGTACGAACCACTTCCCCTCGCTTACGGCCCTGATAGCCTGGCGCGCACACCCGATCAAGCCGACGATGGGGAGGAGGCAAGGCATCTGTTTGTGGAAGGGCACGTTGACGGGCAGCTTGTCGGGTTCCGTCTACGTCGATGACCATCCACTGCCCACCAGCCCGATCAACCAGGCCGCCGGGAGAAGGGAAGGGCTTGCGAGCCAGGACCTCCTCGTGAAAACGGGTGCGCAGGGCCTCCACCGTGTTTTGGTCAAGAGCCGCCAAAAATCGGGACAGCGTGGAGCGATGAGGCAAGCGGTTGCGGCCAAAGAGGGCCATGAACGACGAGGCAAACGGCGCCAATCGTTCGTAAAACGCCAGGAGCGTCGGCTCCCCGGAAAGCATATAGCCGATGAGGACAGCGACGAAATCGATCAACTCGTAGTGGCCGAAGCGGGCACGGGCAAAGCGTACCTGCTTCTGGATCGATTGCAGCATCCCTGTCTGATTGAGCACTTGCGCAAAGGCAGCTCCTTCTCCCATCCAGGATGGCATGGCAGGCTTTGATTCTGGTGTGATCTGGATCGTGACCGTCTTAGATGAAGTCTCCAAGGTGGACCTCCGCATGCCGCGTGTGTTCAATCAGTGTGCTGCGTAGTATTCAGCAACGGCCTTGAAGGCCTCTTTCGGCTCCCATGTCATATCAGGGTAAGTTGTGCCATGACTACCATCGTCAAAGTATTTCACTAAGCTAGAACTTGCCCTGTCCAGATCGTATTTCGGGGTATCGCTATATGGGTAGTGCGAGAATATGAAGGTATCTATAAACGCACCGCTAAAGCCGGCTTTGTCGAGCAGCTTGAGATTGTCTGTTAAACGCTTAGCTTGCAATGCTTCATCACGTTCGTTAACGACCTTGAGCTTCGGTCTGACAAAGTGTCCGACAACGGGTAGTTGGTGCAGAAGTATTGAAAAGAAGGGAAGATCGCCTAGCGTTGACGCCATGCCAACAACAGGCGCATTGGTCGTATTGAAACCGAACCCCGTGTTAATCACTGGCTTGCCATAAGTGAACAGGGGCTTCACCATGTCAATGTAACGGTCTTTTATTTTTTCACCCCAATAGTGGTCAATGCCAATGAGGTCAAAGTTGCTCCAGTCAACGTCCTCAAACGATAGCGAACGATACAGCACTGGCCCAGCGAACTCGCTACGGACTGCTTTATTCGCTTTAACTAAGAAGTCATTGAGCGGTTTATTGTGCTTACCAGACTTTATGTAACCGGCGCTAAAGGCTGTTCGTATCCTCTGTATAAAGTTTTTGCCAGGTACGATGCCTTGCATAAACAGCGTAAACTCGGAACCAACACTGAATACTACTTTACCTGGGTAGCGTTCGTGCAGTGGTTGAGCTGCCTTGGCTGCTTCGGTTATATAGGTGAGTGTCGGTTCGGGTGGTTTATTAATCCAATCGTCCGGATTTAGCCACGCTTCAAGCCCCTGGTTTAAGGCTGCTTCTGCCGTTAACATCACACGGCCAATATCCTTGCCGCTAATACCGATGGCGTTGCAGTGCAAGTCGTTCTTAATAATCTCAAGTTCTCGTTCTACGACTTGCGGATTATAATCCGGGCGCCAGTTGACGCCCATTTGAGTGCCGACATCGTAGTTTATGCCTCTATGTTCTCTCATGATTACTCCTTTGTCTCTTGTGCGTTGTCAGTGTTCTTAAAAGCGGCTTCAAATTTCACGAGGAGGGTATGAAGTTCATCGAGCTCTTGTGGGGTAAACTGACTCTTTAACGTATCCTGCTCAATTTGTAATGGCACTTCTGCCCGTTCCTCTCGTTGCTTCCCCTCAGTGGTGAGTCGTCTATCGGGTGTACAGAGCAGCTTGATGGCGATCAGGGAAGCGGCCATCCAACCAACTAACGTTCCGAGCCGCAAGAAGAGTGAGCCCCCGACGAAAAAGGATAGGATGAGAAGGACAGCGCTTGACAGGCAATAGAAAGCCCACCAACGCTCCTTCCGCTCGAGAAAGAACCGGACAAAGACCCCCAAGGCCGCTGCCAGCATAGCGAAGAGGAAGATGCCGGCGAAATCATGAATAGCGGCGTGCCAGGAGAGACTCGTTGCGGCAGGAACTCCCGGAGGAAACCCATTGGCAGGATCGTCTCGAAACACCCCGCCTACCATCAGACCAAGCCCATACGCTCCGATCAAGAGCGGTCCCCATGTTCCGGCTCGTCCGGGGTGCAACCGCCTCCAGAGGCCAGCAGCAAAGAGGAGATTGAGCACTCCGGCCAGCACAAAGTTCCCGATCTGAACCCATCCCCAGTCCCCGAGCGAGAGGAGGCTCAGCTGGACGAGCCGCGGGTCAAACCCAGGAACCGTGTAATCCTGAATGAGCACTGTCAAGAGAAAGAGGGGACCGGCGATAGCTCCGCAGAGCAGCAATTTACCCGTCAACGGCCGGGTCTTTGGGGTGCTGCGTCCACCCGATGATGCAGTCATGAGTTTCATCTCACTTTCTTCTTTGTTCGAGGGAATCAGGAGGGCTTGAGCATGCCCTGGATGATGCTCGCATCGGGAAAATGCTGCTGGAAGCGCTCCGGGTCGATGAGCGCCAGCCGGGTTAACCCATCCAGAGCCGCCATGACCGCCGTCACCAGTTGGTCGGGATCGGCGGCGCGGACCGCGCCTTCAGCCTGGCCCTCAACGATCAGACGCCGCAGCAGGTCGTGAAACGCCTGGCCGTACCTGAGCACCTGTTCACGCAGGTCCGGAGGTGTCGCTGCATCGCTCAGTACCTGATAATGCACCTGCGCGAATTCGGGGTGGTCACGGCGGGTCTCGACCAGCCGCGAGATGAGCCGGTCCAGACGCTCCCCTGGCGTCTCCGGAAGCGCTGCAAAACGCTGCAAGGCGGCGTTCCCAGAGTGGAGGGTCTGTTCCACCAGTGCTTGCAGAATGGCCTCTTTGCTGTCAAAGTAGCGATAGGTCAGCCCATAACTGACCTGGGCGGCAAGAGCGACATCCGCCATCGTCATCGCCCGGCCTTTTTGCGCGAAGACCTTCCAAGCGGCTTCCAGGATGTTGGCGCGCTGCGCATCACGAATCTGCTGATTGGCTTCTTCCGTGCGTGGCATATCCATTCCTTTCTTTATGATTGATGAAATCGGTCATTGCTAAGAAGAGTATAGTTGTGCGAGGACAGCCATGTCAAGGGTGTGGATAGAGCAAGCCGAGCGAGCACGCACTCCGCTGAGAAGAGGAGCAGAAAACCCACAGCAAAGCACACGGGAAGGCTCTTGCTGGATCGCATCGGCCTTCTTCGGGGAAGCGATTGGCGAGGACGAGGGGGATGCCTGACTTTGCAGACACGGTGGTGCCAGCTTTCATCATCGCTCTTCTTGCTCAGTGAGAAAGCCTCGTTGCGCATCCCGTGGGTTGCATCCCTGCTTGCCGATGCTGCCCGGTCACGTGGAGCGGCAGGAATTCGAGTACGAGCGGCATGGTACCCTCAGCTTGATTGCCAATCTGGAGGTGGCCACCGGACAAGTCATCACACCCAGCCTGGGACCCACCCGCACCGAAGCCGACTTCGCTGCCCACATCAAAAAGACCATCCAAACGGATCCGGAGGCGAGCTGGATCTTCATTACCGATCAACTCAACACCCATCAGTCCGAAACGCTGGTTTGCTTGATAGCCCAGTTGTGTGGTATCCAGGAGGAACTGGGGGGCAAGGGTAAAAGTGGCATCTGGCCTCGATGAAGACGCGGGCCGCCTTTCTCTCCGATCCAACCCATCGCATTCGCATGGTCTACACGCCCAAGCATAGTTCCTGGCTCAACCAGATTGAGATCTGGTTCAGTATCCTGGTTCGCCGTTTGCTCGCTCGCGCCAGTTGGACCTCTGTGACTCACTTGCGCCAGGGCATCCTGGCATTCATTACTTACTACAATCGTCTCTCCACTGGTCCTTTTCGCTGGACCTATCAGGGGCCGGCTCGCCCCTAGACTCCTGGGGTATTTCTGCATGGCTGTACTAGATATTTGCGGAAAACTCCATATCTGTAGAAACCGCAGAGGCAGGCGCGATTCAACCCGTTACAATTTGTAACGGGTTTGCTAAATGTCAACTAGAAACGCACATTATGAGAAGGAGTGGAGAGATGGCCAAAGGTGGACAAATCTAGGGGCATTAACATGAACAAGTTTCACTTCCAGCGTCGCCAGATAAGATCAAACCTCTCCTAGAGGGCCACTATTAGGCTCTTGCACCCAGTAATACTATTTGATATTGGGCGCGTGTGAGTTATCCCGGCTACCTAAATTATCCGTTTAGAAAACAAACAAAACGTTCATGTAGCAGCTACACCACCCGCAATGAAAACGCCGTTTTCAGAAGAGGATCTTTGAGAAGAGCAGATCATGATAGGTAGGAGCAGTCAGTGAGAGAGCACTGGCCGCAACTGTAGGTTTCAACACAAACGTTAGCACGAAGAAGGTATATCATTTCAGTGCAGTCACGAAAGAAGTCTGTTGAACGTGAATAGCCTTGCCCTAGCTCTGACCAAGTGGCTAAGGACTGGATCTGGCTTTCTCTTTTGGATGCCAATGATGCACATGATAGTAATACGGCTCCCGTGCCTCCAATACGTAGCCGGCAGCCTGTAGATCTGCGTGTCCTAAAACGAAGCTGGCTTTGCGGTTGATGAGTACCCCCGTTTTGCTGATTTCCCCCTGATACTCGAGTGCAAAGATCTGCCATCCTCGCTGAAGTAAATCATTCAAGGTAAATTCCTCCGCTTCACGGAGCACGGACTCTAGCAAGGGCAGTTGTAGCTGTTTTTCCACCATGGCTTGTGATTGATAGTCCGGTCCTTTACGGGGGATGAAAGCTCTCCGGAAAAAACTATCCAAGGCTTCCTCGAAGCTACCTACGAAAAATGGGCAAATGTGGCCTTCATCCAACCTCAGGTGGCCAGCAACGAGCCGCCTGGAGTAAAACCACCAGCCTTTGTACTCCTTGAAGTCATCGTCCCAGAATGCGTTTTTCTCTCTCCAATCACCAGGAGGGGGATTGATCCCATCAGAGTAGGCATAGGTAACATGTCCAGTGATGTGATCGCCATCATTGACGAAATAGGATGGCCGGTGCTGCATAAGATAGTTGCGCACGTTCTGTTGCAGTTCATCCACGGTTTCTCCATAGATGGAGACAGCATGTGCCTGCGCCACATAGTCTCGATTTCGACTCACGCTCACCTTGAGTCGTACTTCCCATTGTCTTACAGGTGTGAGCATAGCGCAACCTCCGCTGGAAAAGAACTTCTACTCACTCGATCGCGTCTCCCTATTGTTCCACAGCTTTCAGCAAGCAGTATTTACACCTGCTTCTGTCCCATTAGGATAGAAGGGGACAGCATGCACGAGACTACTTTTGTACACCGCATCCCACAGAAGCCATCGAAACTCAGCATCAATCCCAGTCTGTAAGCTGTAGCGGAATGGGCAGTATGCCGGGCAATACGATGAGTATAGCATATTTTTATGAGATTACAAAATAATAAAAACGAAACATACTCATAAATTATGTGTAGCAAATAGTCTATACTCATGCGTAATGAAAATGAGCGTCCGACTATCCCTGGATATGTCACCATCAAAGAAGCTGCTAAGATATTGGGCGTTTCAGCCAATAGAGTGTATACCTATGTCGAAGAAGGCCGTCTGCCTTCAGCGCAGGCCGCACACGTGATCATGATTCCTCTGGAGGCACTCAAGGACTTTAAATCGCAACTTTCTGGGCGTCCGCGGACCACTATTCCTATCTGGCGCATCTCGCCGGAGGAAAATGCCGTACTTACTACTTCCATCGTCGTCCGGATACGACCGAATCAACATGCCAGGCTCCTGGCCAGATTAGAAGAGGTGCGACGAGAAAGGCAGCATCTTTTCCCAGGCACTATCGCCCGGTATGTTATGGAGAAGAGGCTACATCCCGGACATATCGAGATTTTACTCATCTGGAGGGGCACAGCCATGCCGGACGAAGCAACCTACAGCCAATGGCTCGAAGAGCTTCGACAGGCGTTAAGTGATGTCTTAGAGTGGGATACTGCGGAGTATGATAGCGGGAGAGTTCTTATGCATACATGACTTCCTACAGGAAGCAATATCTCCTTCTCGATCAAGTACGCTGATAGGAACTCTCTCCTGAGTAAGTATTAATGTTGAGCTGATCAACACGTTTGGCTAATTGCTCGATAGATGGCTGGCTGTAGAGTCGCGTTGTGTCTAATGAGCTATGCCCCAGCAACGTCGCTAACCCGACGACATCACCAGGATTTTGCACCAAATAGCTGCGCGCGAAGGTATGGCGCAGTGTATGCGCGCTCGTCTCTTCTGGCACCAGTTCTCCAGCAGCTTTCACGAGTTCGGCGATCATAAAAGTTAAGTGAGATCACTTGCCCTTGTGAACACAAACATGCGAGATATGGAGGGGCGGGAGGTCCTCCTGCTGGAACCGTCAGATGGTTCCTGTCCGCTTCTTTCCTGCCGACCGTACGATATCCCCGACTCCCGTGCGGGTTGATCACACCTATGAAGTAGTGCGCGATCGTTCCTGGGAAGAGCTGTCGTTTATCCCACCGCATTTCTTCTAACCTTGGGATAAGTCTGGTACGTTGAGGGGAGCGCATCTACACAAGAATAGAGGTGGCAGTTACTGTGTTTTCCTCAGGTGACATCCACTTGTACGAGGTCGTTCAGAAAGCAGTGGCTTAAAGTCCTCGACTGCTCGTAACGGTATCATAATCATATGAGCCGCTTTTGCCGAAGGAAGACGACCTTCTTCGACACATGCATACACTCTGTTCACTGAAATGCTCAAGATCTTGGCAGCCCCTTTGATAGATATGTATCCCAGAATATTTGAACGATCATCCTCATTATTCATGAGTATAGGGAATTTGTTACTTATATTTTATGAGGATGTGTGATATTTATGACTTTGTAATCTCATAAAAATATGCTATACTCATTGCATCGCCCTGCCCTCTATCCACACAGACCAAGCTTTGTTGGACAAAGTGGCACGAGAGGATTTCTATGACATTCAAAAGGAGTATACTCAGAGGGAGAAAGTGTTGACATGAGGGCTAGTCTCGAATCTAAATCTGCTCCTGCTATGCTCTTTTGATCAGTGTGATGCGTTCCATAGTTCAATCGGCGTTTTGTCTCGGACGAGCTTTCATACTGATACGGAGTTGCTCACTTAGCAAAATTCTCCGTGGTTCTCTTTCATGGAATACTCGCTCATGCACTTGAGTGAACGGAGAACTGACTTCCTGTGTGTCCATCTCCCTTACACCATCTCGAGAGATGCAGCCTGAAATGGTACAAGTACATATGTAGCTCGAATGAAAACGCTAAAGCAGCAAGCAAATGGGACTAGTGAGCAGAAGCTAGTATGCAGCGGAGGTTGCACAATGCCAGCGCCATCGAGAAGATGGGAAGTGAGCATCGTGGTGAGTATAGGCCATACTCCGAACGACTTTGGCCATCCCTCTGTCATCTGCCTCTATGGAGAAACTGTGGATGCATTGCGGGCTGAAGTTAGCGCCTATCTCAAGGCACATCAGCCATCCTACTTCGATAATAATGGCGATCACGTCGTTGGGCGCAAAATGTATGCGTACTCGAATGGACAGAGAGCTCTTCCTCGCGAGTGGGAAGCGGCAATGGAAGATAGCAAGGAATCTTACAAGAAATCTTTCAAACAGCAAGTGGGATGGTGGGATTTCTCGACACGGCTCGTCTCAGGCTACGAGAAGTTAGATGAGATGCTACCATACCCCTCTCATCTTGGAAGTTTTGAGGATGCCGTAGAAGACTTTCTCAGCGGCGCACTTATCCCCCGAAAGGGACCGGACTATCAATCACGGGCTATAGTCGATAACCAGCTTCAACTCCATTTGCTAGAAACGGTTCTCCGCGAAGCAGAGGAATATTCGCTCAACGACCTACTGCGGCGGGGATGGCACATCCTGGCGCTGGAATACCAGGGCGAAGTAAGTAAGATAGGAGAGCTCACTCACCGTAAAGCCAATTTCATCTTAGGGCATGCAGACCTGCCAGCCGCACTCTTTACGCTCGAAGCGCGGGATTTCGCTTACTATCACACGTATACTTAACGCCTAGAGGAACAACTAATCCTACTACAGCGCTTAGGCAGCCTGGCGAGCTGCTCGCCGTTTGATATGGGAGTGTTTGGCCCTGGCTTGATGTCGCCTGCGAAAGCGTGATCAGGTACGCCGATATGGAGGCTATATGCCACGATTAACCTAGAAAGACTTTCTATGTCAAGAGCAAAAAGCCCATCAATAAGAAACTGAGAGGGAAGCCATGAAGGGAGGGAAACGAGGGGTACCTTCAAGTGAGCATGAGGAAATGTACCATGCCGCGTCCCGATGTCAAGCCGCTTCGCTTTCCTGGACATCGCGCCGCTTGCATGGCCTGAAGAAAGCATGCTCAGTTGAAGGCAAAAAAACAGGCGGTTTTGCCTCTCAAGCCCCAGTGCCTCTACGCTGCATGGCGAGTGTGGAGACGCTGAGCTGCCTCAAAGGTGGCCGAAGCATACGGCTCATGCGACTTGAGCAGGGCGAAAATGATGCGTGCCCAAATATTGGAGAGAGCTCGGACAGCCACCGTATGGCTTTTGCCTTCTGCCCGCTTGCGTTCGTAGTAGGCTCTGGCCCAGGCTTCTTGTTAAGTGCTTTGCCAGGCGAATTGATGCAAGGCGCTGCGCAGCGGTTTGATACATCCCAAGCGGCGGTGAGGCTTGGAGTAGGTTCCGCTTTGGAACAAGACGGGCGAGGTGCCACCAAGCGCTTGCAAACTGGCGGCCGTCTCATAGCGAGCAGGATCGTCGCCAATCTCGGCGAGCAGGCGAGGGGCCAGGCGTTTGCCCGCGCCGGGAAGAGAACGGAAGACCTCGTTGTCTTCATGGCTCAAAAAAAGCTGCTCGATCTCCTTCTCATAGGTAGCAATCTGCTCCACCAGGGGCAGAAGTTGGGCGATCAGGGCGAGAGCCAGCCGCGATTTCGTCCTGGTCGTGACGGTGGTCGCCACCAACTGCGGCTGATGCAAGCGTTCAAAGATCTTCGGCGCCACTTTCCCTGCCGTCGTATGACCAGCGGACTGCAGAAGCTGGGCGATCTGTTCGATCGAGGCCGTCTGCGCTGCTTGAGGCGTGGGGTAGCTTTGCAGGAAGATCAGGCTGGATCGCTGCTGCAATTTGCTAAAGAGCGAGCGCGCCACTGGGTAATAGGCTTTGAGACAGGCGGTGAGTTGGTTGACCAACCGGGTTTGCATCTGGATCAAGCTCGCTTGGTCGCGGGTGAGTGCTTTGAGTTCGGCCACCGTCTCGCTATCGGGCAGGAGTCGATGCAAATCGGCGAAGTCGGCTCGGCCCGTTTTGGCGAGCAAGTAGGCGTCAATCGCATCGGTTTTGGCTCCAGAAGCAGAGCGACGGCGATCTACAGTGCGCGGGTTGACCGGGTAGACCGGCCAGCCTTGCTCCAACAAGAACGTGATGAGCAAGCCGTGAGTCGTCTCGATAATGCAAGCCATCTGATCTCGACTCTGGTCGCCAAGGAATTGCGAAAGCCAGGCATCCAGCTTGGCAAGCCCTTCTGGCGTATGGGCAACCCGGATGGTACCCAGTTGCTGCCCTGCTTCGTCCAGCATCAACGCATCGTGCTTTTGGTCTGCCCAATCGATACCCGCATAGTACATGTCATGACTCCTTCTGTACAAACAACGTTCCTGAGTGGCTGTGCCCTTTTATTGTGGCGCTCGAAGCGCGACTTTCTCATCACCAGTTGCTCTCAGGAACAGTGCCAGGGAAGCGCGAGCTTTCTGAATCGGTCGAGCCGGGTGGAAAAGAGAGCCTTTCCTTGGCATGTTCAACAGTCATCAAGAGCAAGTGTACCGCTTGCTCAGGCCCTCTGTCGAGTGGGCTTGATTTGATATTACTATAAAAGGCAAAGACGTGGCCTCGAGCAGCAGGCCCTGAGGCGATTTAAGGAAATCGCTAGCCGTTACTCCGTTCCGGTATAGTGGGCAGGGATTGAATAACTGGATAGCGCGTATGGGTCAGTCTTATTTCCAGTTTGGGGACCTGAGAGTTGATTTGCCTGCGTACCATCTCGTGGTCGAAGTGGAAAGTGCTAGGGGTGTCACGAACCTAGTAAAATACTGGTACTGTATTGAAGAAGGTTTTATAACGAAGTCCATAAAGCTTCTCCACCTATTCGCACAAGGCAGCGAAAACGATTATATTCGGCATTTGCTACCGTGGAACTCTCTTCAGGCAAAGATGAACAACTCTCTGGGCGAACGAACGATTCGCTGCTGAGCGGTACATGTATCGTAACTCAACAGAGCTCGAAGGCATCGTAAGAGTATTCGAGCGGTATTTGATCTCACAGGTTTAATCAGTTGATGAGGCTAAGGCTTATCCGCAACGTTTGTGCTTTGGGAGCCTTTCATGATCTTGTGCTATGCAGATTCGCTGCTACAGACAAGCAGTGAATAAGTGTGAAGCATCTGAAAAGCCCATATTATATCTGGCGGAACGCTTCCGCGACCTGGCCAAGGAGGGGACCCTTGGCCAGCCGCCGAGAGTGCCGGCCGAGAACCAGCCGGGGAGATCTCGCTACCCGACAATGGAGGAGCTGCTGAACGGGGCGCTGATCAAGATTGATTGCAATAACCTGACCCAGCGCTTCGTGCCGCGCATTGAGGACGCGCTGCAGGACCTGCAGCAGAAGAGCATCGTCGGACGAGTGGAGCCGGTGACGCCAGTAGACAAACGACAGTCACACTGGGGGAAAGCGTGGCTGGGCGCGCCGATGCCCATTCAAGCGCCTGACAACCTGGTCAAAGAGTACCGGCTACTACAACCGGAGCCCGCGCTTCCCTCGAAGGCCGCGAGCAGTTGCAAACGGCGGGCCCAGCCAGGGCGGTAGACCGCGCGAGCGGGAAGCGTCGATGCATTTCTATGCGCCTCTTCCCCCACCACTCGCGGGTGAATGTTTCGCCTCGCGAAACAGCCGGATCCACCTGTATCCAGAGATGAGTGAATAATAGGAGATGTATTGCAAGCGCCTTCCACGGCAAAACCGGAATTTTTATACCCGCACGAAGAAGCGTTTCCAGGCGCAACCTAGCGAGTATTATCTGTAAAGTTTCGCGGTTCGGACGAGTACGATGCGCAATTATTTTCAGGATGTTGCTATTCTGCACCCTATGCACCAGATAACGTCGCGTGCTTGTCACTTATGCACTCGATAACGTCGCGTGCTTGCTGGTAAAGAGCATGAAAGAGAAGCGTGTTAGAACCGGAGATGAGGAAGAGCACAGCTTGTTTCGCCAAGCGACGTCATGATGCCATTTCCCACGAGTAACGTATGCACCAGATAACGTCGCCTCTGTTCCTACCATGAAGCAGTAAATTTTCCTCACCGTAACCAGGGCAGAAGTACTCTTTTCTCCCCCACCACTCGCGGTGGAAATTAAGGTGGCCCACATTGTTGAATCTTAATAAGCTATAATAGGTTTGGGACTCAGGATCAGGACCTTATAACAATTATCAGGTTATATATCTAGAATGTAAGAATCAAGTTTGCATTCTCGTTGGATTCTTGGTAAGAAGAAATCATAGCAGTGAATTCTTTGCGTAGCGTTTTCATTGTCAGAACTCCTCCCTGAGAAAAGGCCGTAAGATCAATGAAAAGTATGGGGATCTTGAGGTAGGTGGCTAAATGAAGTTCTAGCCGTACCCACTCCGAGGTAAAAAAGTGAGGAGTGACACAAGCACAGAGCAAATGCACTTGCCGGAGCATCGAGACGACATGCTTTTGAGGGCTCACACTGGTATTGTGAAGAATATCTATATAAGGATTTCCAAAGTCTCGTATAATCTCCTCGATTTGACGAAGGTGCCTCACTGTGAAAGTAGCATCACGTAAGGTGTAGCTAATAAATATCTCTATCTCTTGTATCCTCTACTCTAGCTACCTTTCAGAGGTCGAATAATACCCGATAAGAAGGCCAGCAATAAGGCAATATCTAAGATAATCAACACATAGTAATACCACATTGACTGATTGAAAAAGGATCGCCTCCACCGTGTCCTCGGGTTTCTAGATCCTAGTGGTTGACCAACTCCAAGATCCTGATTTTTGATCCCATGCCTTTCTCTGACTTGACGAAATAACCGTTCCATCGTGGCGCGAAGTTTTTCCTGGTAATAGTAGTTATAACCATCTAAACCCCAGAAGAAGAAGATGATCACTATACCAATGGCGAATACTGAGATGCCATCCCGAATGTTGTGTAGCGGTGTAGAGCAAGAAAGCATGGAAACGTGCTTGGCTAACGTATGCGCCTGAACAGACAGGAAACCATCAAACTGCCCGTGAAGTCAGCAGCGTG
>Ga0070708_100001036_pt1 | contig 21180 bp, 22 predicted proteins | sample KBSK5503metaG_FD_65469 | JGI IMG/M metagenome (GOLD analysis project Ga0070708, IMG submission 65469) | Corn, switchgrass and miscanthus rhizosphere microbial communities from Kellogg Biological Station, Michigan, USA - KBS K5-50-3 metaG | ecosystem: Host-associated > Plants > Roots >... | reverse complement strand
CAGCAGAGCCTCCAGCGGCAAGAACGCAGCGCCCTGTTCTTCCGCGTGCACCGCCACGGCGGCAACGTCATCTTGCACCACCGCCACATCCAGCCCGTCCTGATCCGCGACTGGTCACCCAAGATGGACGGGATCACCGCAACCATCTGGGCCAGCCGAACCACGCTGCCCCTCGGGCGCCACGACCACCCCGGCATCGCCGAATCATGAGCCCGCTGGTTCCACCCGGCGCCGAGACGTGTGTTCCTTCTTTCGGGGTGGGTGGCGAGGTGTTGTTAACCTTTCAGGTCCCCTGGGCCTCTATTGGAGTGTGGGACGTGCGCGGCAAGGGGCCAGACCCGGTACGGCCGGGTACGGCGGTCGACTACGAGCAGGTGTTTCGGGATGCCGCCCCGGGCCTGTGGCGGACGATCTACGCCTTCACGGCAGGTCGCCGCGCCGTGGCCGACGATGCTGTGGCTGAGGCCTTTGCCCGCGCGCTGGAGCAGGCCGGCCAGATCCGCGACCCGGTGCCCTGGCTGTATCGCACCGCGTTCCGGCTGGCCACCGAGGATCTTCGGCGGGAGCGCCGGGAGCCCGAACCTGAATCTGACCAGGCTGCTGCCTCGGCGGCCGGGCTCGGAGCGTTGGTGCCAGCTCTGCGGCAGCTGAGTCGTGCGCAGCGCGCCGCGGTCGTCCTTCATTACGAGGCCGACCTGCCCATCCAGGAGATCGCCCGGCGGATGGGGACGTCGGTGGGGGCGGTGAAAGTGCATCTGTTCCGGGGGAGGCGCCGGCTGCGCGAGCTGCTGGGGGATGAGGAGGTTGACGATGCCTGAACGCTGGCAGCAAGAGCTCGGCAAGCTCAAAAGCCTCCAACCGCCGACCGACCTGTGGGATCGAGTACTGCGAGGGCCCCGGCGCGAGCCACCGCGGGCGCATCGGACATGGCAGGTGATCGCCCCGATCGCGGCCGCGCTGGCTGTTGCGGTGGTGGTGGTCGGCGTGTTTGGCCTGGTTAGGGCGTTCGGCCCGGCTCCCGGCAGCCCCGGTTGGGAAGCCAACCACCGGGCCGGGCGTTTCGTCGATCCGCTCTTCGGGTGGTCCATCCGGGTACCGGCGGGGCTGGGGGCGCGCCATTTCCAGGTCCCGTGCCTGCACAGTCCCGTCGCCGGCGTCCGCGTCACGAGCTTCGCACCCGACCTCCAGGCCCCGAGCACGGGTATTCCCCCGATGGGCTGGCTGCGCAGTTTCCCGGCCGATGGGGTGGCCGTGCAGATCTGGTACGGCTGCTCGCTGCCGTTCCCCCCGCCGCTGCGCGACAGCGCGTTCCCGTTGTCACCTGCGTCGTTCCACCGGATCAGGCCGTACGTTGGCGGCGCGGAACCCCATCCCTGGTATTGCGACTGCTACGGGGACGGGATCGGCTTCGTCGCCGCCGTCTGGATCGGCCCGCATGCCAGCCGCGCCGAGCAGCACGCCGCCTGGGCGGTGGTGCGGTCCCTGCGCTTCCCGGCACTGCGAGAGGGCACGATCTATCCGGCGCTGCGAGCACGCAACCTCTATGGCGACAGCTACTACGTGCTCGGCCCGGCTTCGCGATACCCGATGGGATCGGTCGCGACGTTCCCGGCCTCGTCCCTGCCGGGCAGCCGTGCGATAGCGGCCCACGTCCGGGAAGGCTTCTACATGATCCACGCCCCCCGCGCCTTCTACGTCATCCCCCGGCTGTCCCAGCAGCCTGCGAAGCCATACACCCAATGCACGCTGGCCTTCGACCCCAAGGCCCTCCAGTTCTACTGCCCCGGCACGAACCTGCGCTGGAATCGCGTCGGCCAGCCCACCAGCGCGCGCGCAGGAAGCGGACCGGACTGGAACCTGCCGCTCGTTCCGGCCACCGTGGCCCAGGACGGGCACATCCTGTTCAGCCCGTTCTGGGGGGATGTGCTGCCGGTCGTCCTCAAGGGGAGTCCGTGGGGATGACCTCTTCAGACACCGAACCCGGCTGACAGCAACGAGGACAGAAAACCGCTGCAACCCCCTGGCCAGCCCGGGCACCCCGGCCACGGCATGAATCCCCGGGTCATCGATCCAGTTCTCATGCATAGTGACCCGCCCGGCGCCTCGCCCGCCGAACCGGTCAGGCCGACCGGGCAGGTCCGCGACCTTGCGGGCCGGAGCGTGGCGCCTCAGGCCCCGGCGCGAGGCGATGCACACTGGCGGCCGGCCGTTGCCCATGAGCCAGGCTCTGATGAACATCATGGTCCCCTGCGGAGCGCGTCCACCGAAATCGCAATCTAAATCTGGACACCATCCCGCCCAGATGTCCAGACCAATCTCGCGAGCCCCAGCAACGGCGGGTAGCCCCTCGCACCTTCAACTGGACAGGACAACAAGGGTTGTGACAAGATCAAGTACTGGAAGGTGCTTGAAGATCGGCCGGGCGCCCTGGGCGGCCTGGAGGACGTAACGGGGGGCGCATTGGCAACCTTCCCCCGGGGCCGCGCTCCTGGCCCCGCGCCGACTACGGCAACCGTGCGGATGATCTTGACCCCGGCCTCGGCACGGCAACGGGCCCGAGGCCGCTTCTCCACGGCGACGGGCCCGCGCTAGCGGATGATCTTGGCTAGCGGCGCACCTCCCATGCTTCCTCGGGGAGCGGCGGCAACCCGGCCAGTACGACGGTCTCCACGTGTTTACGGCCGTAGGTCCTGACCGCCTGGTCCATGATCAGCCGGTGCCTGGAGCCGTCCCCCAGCTGGCCGATCTCCCAGCCCCTGTGATCGCCCTCAACGCGGCGCCACTCCCCCGGCTCGGGTCGACCCTCCAGGATGTCTGCCAGCCTGATCAGGTCGCGCGGGGTCATCAGGACCGTGGTGTCTCCCTGGCAGTCCGTCCAGGACGCGCCCGTGGTGATCATGCGGTAGATCGTCCGGGCCGCACGCGCCAGCTCCCCGGTCCCGTGGGGGATCGCCAGGATGACCTGTGTGGGGTCGTCGGCGGCCATCTGGCGGCCGTTGACAGTGACGTTCATCGCTGATCGCTCCCCCGCTCCTCGCGTGCCCGGGGCAGCAGACTTGAGCGCTGGAACGCTGGCCGGTCATCCCGGGCCAGCTCGGTCACCACGTAGGGCCCGGCCCGCTTCACGGCCGTGACCGTGTAGACGACCTCACTGTGCACAGTGCGGGTGATCGGGTCTTCCTCGCGCCGGACGAACTGCCCCAGCGTCTCGGGGGCCTCGCGGCCAAGCCCCAGGGCCCTCTCAGCCTCACCCAGCAGGGTCTGAGCAACGTGCATGGGCATCCCCGGGAACTGGTCCACGAGGACCTGCCCGTTCGCCACGGTGGCCACGGTATGGCGATCGCTCATCGTCGTCACTCCCCGGCCTCGTCGCGCTCGTAGCCGGAGACGTACCAGGACGGTGGCTCGTAGGGCCTGCCCTGGTTGTCCACATACGCCCAGCCCTCGGGCTCGGTGCGCCCAGGGTCCTCGGGCTCGCCGTCGCGTTCCGCCTCGGTGGTGACCTCGTCCAGGCTGACGAATTGCCGGTCGATCATGTACCCGAGGTAGGTCTTCTGCGGCTCGGTGCCGGCGGCGGTGTGTTCCACCTCGTAGACCGACCATGAGGTGTACTCGTTACCCGCGTTGCGGGTCCGCTCGGCCAGCTCGGCCACGTCGGCCCCGTAGATGATCTGGCCCTCCGAGTCGCGGGCCTCTAGCACTGCCATCGTGATCAATCCCTTCTGCCCGGGACCCGAGGGCCCCGGGCCTGCCGTGGTTGTCAGGCGGCCAGCTGCCCGGCCATTTCGTCCTGGTCCTGGTCGTCGGCCACGGCCTCGCCAGTGATCAGGTCCACCGCGCGCTGTGCAGCTGCGGCGGCCTGGGGAACGAGCCGAACGTCGGCCTTGATCGTGTTGAGCCAGCTGGCGAGGTAGGCGGCCGACCTGGTCACCTCGCGGTCGGTCTCGGTCCCGGTGATCGCCTGGAGCATGGCGCTTGTCATCTGGGCCACAAGCTCCTCCCGGCCGTACCGGTCGGTGCCGAAGTGATCAAACTCAGCGATCCCCTCGCGGTTCAGCCGGTCCGGGTGGCCGGTGCTGTGCCCGGCCTCGTGCCAGACGATCCCCCAGTAGGCCCCTGCGGTCGGGAACTGGGAGCGCTCGGGCAGCGTGATCATGTCGGCCCGGCCGTTGTAGTAGGCCCGGTCCTGGGGAAGCCAGCGCACGCGGGGTCCGCCGTTGCTCAGGTACTTCTGGAAGATCTCCTCAGCGTCGGGGATCTCCTCCAGCTCGGTGGCCCTGTCGTCGGGCTCTCCGTAGTACCTGGTGGGGAGCTGGTCGGCCTGGGCCGCGTTGAACACCGTAAACAGCCTGGCCAGCAGCACGCGGCGAGTGACCTTCTCCCCGGTGTCGGGGTCGGTCTCGGCCTTCCTGCCGGACTTCCAGAGCACGATCTGGGTCCCGTGCTCACCCTTCCGCACGCCTCGGGGAGTACCGTCCGGGCTCACCCAGTAGCTGTGACCGGTGCGGGGGCTGGCCCGCTTCACCATGCCCGACAGTTCTGCGATCTGGTTGTAGGTCCCCCACCACGGCGAGACGTACCCGGCCGCTGCGGCCTCGTCCGACAAGATCAGCCAGTTGATCCCCTTGTACGTCTGGCGGGTGGACATGCTCCGGGGCCGGGCCCCGAACAGGTCGGCGACGCTCCCGGCTGACCTCCAGGGGCGCTCCCACGGGACCGTCCCGGCCTCCAGGCGCTTGATCATCCGGCCTGTGATCTTCTCGTAGACTTCGGTGTTGCTCATCGGTGCTCGGTCCCTCCGGGTAGCTGGTGAGTGTTCAGTTAGGGCCCCCGGGCCGGGGGTGCCTCCTCGGCCCGGGGTAGTGGTTAGTGCTGCTCGGCCCGCGCGGTGAGCAGTGCCTGGAAGGCGTCTGCCAGGCTGGCGCCCCGGGCCACCTCGCGGCTGTTCTTGTGGACCTGGAGCGGGTCCCGGGCGGCGTAAGCGCGGTAGGTGTAGACCGTCTCTCCCGCGATGATCTTGCCGTCCGACCGGTACATGATGCCGATGAAGGTTCCGCCGGGCAGGTAGACCTTGAGCAGCTCCCCGGACCACTTCGCGAAGGCCACTAGCTCGCCGCGCTTCTCGGCCTGGTAGTGCCGGGCCTTGGAGTTGAACACGACCCTCAGGGCCTGGTCCTCGGCCAGCTCGGCGGGGTCCAGATAGCCGGGATCGGTCGGGTTCCAGGCTTCCCCGGCCTCGTCCCGGTGCCACGCGTCCTCCAGGTTGCGGTACGCGCGGGTAACGTCTGTAGCGTCCACCAGGCCCGCGTCATAGACCTCGCGCCAGGTGCGCGGGTCGATACCGTCGCTGAGGTCGGGCGCCGCGTCCAGGGCCGTGATCATCTCGTCAACGGCCGGAGCCGGCTTGGGCTCAGCCTTGGCCGTGGAATGAACCCCGGTCACCTGGACCGTGCACGGTCCCCAGCCGTCCATGTCGCGGAGCTGACAGGTCCTGGCATCCAGGCCGCTTGCGCCCACCCAGCTGGCCGCGTCGCGCACGCTCGGGAAGTTGACGATCATCACGTCGTGGACCCCGGGGTCGGTGACCGTGGCCCCGTACATGGCCAGCACCTCGGGCGTGATCGCCTCGGCGGGAGTCAGGTCGGCGGTGACGGGCCCGGGGTCCGCCTCGGGCTCGGCCACGGTAACCGTCGTGATCCGGTCGGGAGAGACGCTGTATTCGAAGCCCCCGGCCGTCACCAAGACCGAGGTCCCGTCGTGGCCGGTGACCGTGCCCAGTCCGGCGGGGATCACCACGGCGTCCCCCACCTTGTGCTCGGGGTGGGCGTGGGGCTCGGGGTTCTCCGCCAGCCAACGGGCCTTGATCTCCTCGGCCAGGCGCGCGGCCTTGGCTGCGTCCTTGCGCGCGGCGCGGGCGTTCAGCTGGGTCTCGGTCTCCCAGGTAATGACCAGCTCGCTGTTGCCGCCCATGCGGTGGTCGAGCCGGTAGTCCTCGGCCTTGCTGGCCGAGGTGCTGGCTGGCATCACGTGGAAGGGCTCGGCGTCGAGGTAGTCTCCGTCCTCGCGCCAGGCGTGGATCACGTACCGGCCGCGCTCGGCCTCCTGGCCCTCCGGGACCTGGCCCTGGGTCGTGACCTTGCCGTAGCGGTCGGTCGTCCGTGCCCAGAGGCCGGGGCGCTTGCCGCTGCCAAGCCAGCGCATCCGGTAGGCGCCCATCTGCCTGGCCTCGCTGTCGCGCCACTCAGTGGCCATGACGCGGCGGCCGTCCGGCTCGAAGATCTCCAGCTTGATCATCTCGGGTCTCCCTCGGTGTCTTGGCTGATGTCTCAATCCTACAACTTAATAGCGTGCGCAGACTGATAACTATGCTCAGGAGATCATGATTTTTAAGAGATTTCCCGGGGTCTCAGAGATCGATCGGTAGCGTGTCCTGCACCCCCGGCATGCCCGCCTCGATGGCACTGCGGATCGCCCGGTCAACGTCACGGCCCTCGGCCTGCGCCTGGAGGATGGCCGCGCGGATCGCCTTGGCCCGGCCCCCTGCCCCCCTCTTGTCGCTGAGAGGGCTAAGGGGATCCCCCGACCGCTCGCGGTAGTCCGCCGCGTTGGCCTTCGCATCCCCCGGCACCCAGCAGCTGGGCCGGTGGCACGACGCGTTGTCGCAGCGGTGCCTGATCAGGGCGACGCCGTCGCCGTCCAGGACCAGGGCGCCGTAGACCAGCTGATAGCCGTACAGGTGGCTGGCTACGGTCTTGCTCCCGAGAGACGCGGGGACACGCAGACGGCCGTGCCCTGAATCGGACAGCGCACCGGTCCAGAACCAGTGATCACCGACGCGGCAGACCCTGGAGTGGTATGCGGCTTGCATCCCAGCGTCCCCGAGGTAGCGGCGCCACTCGGCCGAGGGCAGACGCAGCGCCCGGGCCCTCTGGCGCGGGGCCGGCTGGTAGCCCATCCGCCAGTTAGTGGATCTTGTGGCGACCATGCCCCCAGCATCCCCGGCCCGGGTAAACGATCACTGCTCACAGGCCCCGGAAAATCTTGGTTCAATGACTCCTGGCACAGAATATTAACTAGTCTGCGCACGCTGATAATAGTAGACTGACACTGATAGCCGAGCGAGGGAGAGCCAAGTGAGCGAGTACCTGGGAGCGCGAAGGGTCAACCGGTCGGCGTTCGCGGTCAAGGAGGCCGACAAGCTGACGATCTACCTGGGCGTGTGCGAGCGAGACAACCGCCCGGTGCGGTTTGAGTTCCCCCGCGACATGGGCCCCGCGGCTGAGATCCCCTGCTTTGCGGGCTGCACGCTCCCGGTGAAGTGCGAGCGGCTCAACGCGGTGACGACTCACCTGGAGTGCGACGGCTCGTGCCGGGGCGCCCGGGGCCCGGTCTGCTCATGCGGGTGCGGGGGGATCAACCACGGCAACACCTGGAGCAAGGGCGCGCTGCTGGACCGGCGCGAGGTTGTCGAGTCGGCCCTGGCCGCTTACCGCGCCGAGCAGGTCAAGATCCGTGAGCGCCGCGAGGCCAGGGCCGAGGCCAGGGCCCGCGCCGAGCGTTCGGCTTTCGACCGGTGGGCGGACGGGGAGCGGGAGCTGATCACCGCCCTGGACCCCTGGTATGAGCACCGGACCGACGATGCCTGGCAGCCCCGGCACTGGGGCTCGCACATCCTGGTGGACTTCGCCATCCAGACGCACGGCGGGTGGAACGGCAAGCCCAAGCCCCTCTCGGACAAGCAGGTGGCCCTGGCCCGCCGGATCCTCGCGGAGATCACCGCCCAGGCCGAGCGGGACGCCGAGCGCGACTGCGAGCGGGCCGAGCGTGCGGCCCGGCGCGCTGCCAAGCCGGGCTCTGGTGACCAGTCCCAGCTGGTCCCCGGGGTCTACCGGCTCGGCGCGGACGTGTTCGTGGTCAAGGGCAACAAGGCTTACCTGAGCTGGCGCAAGCACGACCCCCAGGGCCCGCGCCCGGACGAGGCCCGGCTGTACGCCAAGAAGCTGGTGGAATCGGCCCCCCGGCAGACCGAGGCAGGGACCGAGATCCCGTTCGAGCTGGCCTACGCGCCCGGCGTGATCTACGACCTGGCGCTGTCGGACCGGATGCCGCTGGCCGAGGCCGAGCAGCTGTCCACCCGCTACGCCGCGTGCATCGTCTGCGGCGCCCGCCTGAAGGCCGCCAGGTCGGTGCGCTCGCTGATCGGCCCGGTGTGCCGCAAGTACTTCGGGCCCGTCACCGGACGGGCCGCCTGAGCCCGGCCCCTCCCCCCGTCGTCGCTGATCAACACCCCCAGGAGGCAACCATGAGCCAGATCACTCCCCGGCTGGCCGACGCCAGGCGCGCGCTGGACGCGGCCGACCGCGTCCGCGCTGACGGAGAGGACATGGTGCACGCTGGCCGGTCGCTGGCCAAGCAGGGCAGCGAGCGCATCCGCTCCGCTGACCCGCAGTACTGGACGGCGGCCCGGCTCGTGCATGACGAGCTGGCCCAGACCCCCATCACCCAGCAGCAGGCCGCCGACATGCTCGGCCGCTCGCGCAGCTACGTCTCCCGGCTGTACTCGATCGGCAAGACGTTCAAGGGCCGCGACCCCCAGGCCGAGGGGCTCACCTTCGACGCGGCGTACCGCCAGGCCCAGGAGGTCTCCGACTACGGCATCGGCCGCGAGAAGCTCGCCGCCGTCCTGCGCTCGGCCCTCTCGTCGCTGACCCAGTCCGACCTGGCCGGGCAGACCGGCCTGGCCCAGTCCACCGTCAGCGAGTACCTCAAGCAGATAGTCAGCGAGGGCCTGGTGCAGAAGGGTCCCGGCCGTCCCGCCCGCTACGAACTAGCGCCGGATCGTCCATCGGATGTTCGGCGCGAACAGCCGATAGAAGACGACCACCCCGGGCCCCGCGACGGTACCCCGGCTCCAGCGCGCCCCGAAGACCGGGCGCGCGAAGACGCCGGCGGCCAGCCTGGCGGGGAGCGGATGGCCGGTCCTGAGCCGGCGCTGGAGGACGCCGATGGACGACGTCGGCTCGATGTGCAGGAGATCCTCCGCTACCTGGACGGGCGCATCCTGCGGGAGGCGAAGGCCGGGCGCCTGGTCCCCGCGCCTGATGAGCGCCGGATGCTGGTCGACGTCCTGACTGCGTCGGCGGCGGCGTTTCGTGATCAGTCCCAGATCACCCGCGTTCCCCCCGATGGCAGGCCCGATGCCGAGGCAGTAGCCGCGGCGCTCGTGCCGCTGGCCAGGCAGCTGCGCTGGGCTTCGGCCTCGGGGCAGCACGCCTATTTCACAGACGGGGCCACGGTGTGGGTGGTGGTCGCCAGCACTCGCGCTGCGATCATCCGCGAGCGCCACGGCAAGATCACCGCCTGCCCGTCCGACGTATCCGCGCACTGGCTGCTGGCCAGGGCCACGAAAGGTTAAGCCGTGACTGTTCAAGCCGAGCAGGCTAGGCGCCTGGAAACCATCCGCAAGCTGCTGGCCAAAGCCGAGGACCAGGCCACAACGACGGCCGAGGCTGAGTCGCTGAGCGCTAAAGCCGCAGAGCTGATGCAGAAATACTGCATTGACCAGGCGATGCTCGACGCTGTCGCCGAGGTAACCCGCAAGCCCCAGACGGTGGGCAAGCGGACCATCGTTTTCGAGAATCAGGATTTCGTACCCGTGCGCCAGCATCTGCTGCACGTCGTGGCCGACCATAATAACTGCACGACGGTGATCATCGACCGGGCACAGCCGCCGAAGTCGGAGGTATTCGGGTTCGAGTCCGACCTTGACGTGACCGAGATGCTCTACACGTCGCTGATCCTCCAGGCAGCCAACGCGCTGATCGCTGAGGATGTCCCGTTCGGTGAGACACCGCGGTCGTTTACCTCCGCATGGTGGCGTGGTTTCGCCGGGCGGGTCGGCACCCGGCTGTATTACTCGCGGCTGAACGCCCGGAAAGACGCCGAGGCGGCAGAACCCGGTACGGCGGTGGTCCTGAAAAACCGCCGTGACGAGGTTGAGAACGCCTTCCGCAAAGAGCACCCGAACACCTACACGAGGCGGGCCGGGCGCGGCGGCCGGTCCCGGGCAGGCCGTGCTGCCGGCGACGCGGCTGGCAGCCGGGCGAAGCTGACCACCCCGGGCAACATCAGCGGCGGCAGCGCCAGCCGGGCACTCGGGCGATAGCCATGGCCGAGAAGGCGCCACAGCAGGTGCCCGGTGAATATCGCCGAGCGCGGGGTACTGCGGTGCCGGGCAAGCCGGCTCCGTCGGTGACCCGTCCCGTGCTGTATGACCTTGGCTGCGGCGCGGGCGGGATCGCAGCCGGGTACCACCGCGCGGGCTGGCAGGTGATCGGGTTCGACATCGCTCCGCAACCGCGGTACCCGTTCAAGTTCCACCGCGCCGACGCGCTGACCGTGGATCTGTCCGGCGCTGACGCTGTCCATGCGTCCATGCCCTGCGAGCGGTGGGCGCTGGCGTCGCGGTACACGACTGGCAGCAGATGGCCGGACCTGATCACGCCGCTGCGGCCACGGCTGCAGGCATCCGGCAAGCCCTGGGTCATGGAGAATGTGCCCGGCGCCCCGCTGCGGCCGGATGTGAAACTGTGCGGCTGCTATTTCGGCCTGGAAGTACCCGGCACCGGCCAGCTATTGCGTGAACGCTGGTTCGAAACCTCCTGGCATGCCGTCGCCGGCTTGCCCGGCCACGATCATCATGCGCCGGCCATTTCCATCGCCGGTCACGGCACGCCGGCCTGGCAGCGCCGGATCACCGGGCATGTGCCCGTCGCGGTCTGGCGGCAGGCCATGGGCATCGACTGGACCACCCGCGAAGAACTAGCCCAGGCCGTGCCGCCAGCCTACGGCCTGTTCATGGGCGCATTGCTCATGCGACAGCACCAATTCATGCAAGAAACCGCAGCGGCCTAGCTCAAGCCGCACGCCATTCGTTTAACGGAGGTGACGATATGACGCGAGAGCCAGTGAACGCGCCGACCTACGCCAAGGCGTCAGATGTCCTCAATCCGGTTACTGCCCGCCAGCGGTATGAGGAACTGACCGAGCGGGACCTTTGCGCCAGGACCGCCGCGCTGCTGCGTCAGCGCGGCGAGTTCGACCCGGCCAATGCCGGCCACCAGCTGATGGCCGGGCGTGAGCCGCTGACCGTGCCTGAGCAGCTTGAGCTGATGGCGGCCGGCGAGGTGCTGGCCCGGTATTACCGGCACCCGGCGATGCTCCATCACGCCGTCAAGGCGGGGGCGACATGGGAGCAGATCGGCGCCGCGCGTGGCACCAGCGCCGGCCAGGCCCGCAACGACTACCGCGAGTGGGCTGACGGGCAGCACAGCCTCCTGGGCTACGGCGACGGCAGGTTCGGCATGAGCGATGACGAGTACGCCAAGGCGATCGCCTGCGCCGCCGAGCCCTGCAACACCGCTGCCGATCGCGAACCGGAGGCTGGGTCATGACAGCCATGGAGCAAGGCGAACGGAAAGGCCCTGTCTGGGCTGAGACGGCCCGAGTGGACGTTGGCTTCACGGGGCTGGAACCAAGCGCCGCTCTATCCCCAAGTTCAGTTTCTGGCTCCGCGTTGCCGGGGCCGGCCTGGTGGCCGAGTTCACCTATGAACCGAAATCCCGGCCGGCGCCGGGGTCCCTCTCGGCGGGTGCTGTTACCCGGCTCGTCCGCAAAGCACTGGAGGACGGTAGCAATGGCGATTGAGATCACGGGCTCCCGTGAGCGGGGCCAGAACATCACAGGCTGGCAGGACGGCAAGACCCAGGCCCGTATCTGGTGGCGGGGTACCGGCGATGACCCGGACGACCCCGGGGCCACCTGGACGGAATACACGGCGATAGCAGTCGGTGAGCGCCAGGCCCTCATCGGGCTGGGGCACATCGCGGCGTTCGTGAACGTGGAGCTGATCTGCGCCGAGCTGGAGCCCCTGGGAGCCGTCAAGGCGTGCCCCCGCTGCGATCACGTCCTGCCGGACTGGCTCTATGCCCCGTGGTGCCCCCGGTGCCGGCGCCACATTACGCGCCAGGAGCTGGAGGACGCGGCGAAGGTCAAGGCCGTGACCGAGAGCGCTATGGACGTGATCGACAAGGCCGTGTCAGACGGCACCCTGCCCGGCTAAAGGGGGATGATCATGCACCCCCGTTACCGGCGGTTCGAGGGCTGGGGCTGGAGTCGCAAGGACGAGCGCCAGCCCCGCTACCTGGACGTTGCCCCCGACGCTGACCCCGGGGGTACCCAGGTCACCATCGTCAGCCATGCGGAGACCGGCATGGGCCACATGGTGCTGCCCGACCTCCAGGCCAGGCTCCTCGGGCTCCACCTGCTGAGGCAGCTAGCGGATGATCTTGCGGCGGTTCTTCCCCTCGCCGCGCTCCGCAGCACGACCGACGCCCAGAAGGCCGCGCTGAGACGGCTGTGGTCCCTGGCCAGTACCGGGGGAACCCCGGCCGGGGACATGGCCGCCCTGAGGGCGGAGGAGGACAAGGCGGACGATCATGAGTGAGCACCGATCTGCCCGCGTCACTGGCTTCGCTCGCCGGCGCACCGGCAGCCGCGCGGCGAGCCGGATCGAGTGGACCGGCATCACCTGGAACCCGGTCACCGGATGCGACCGGATCTCCCCCGGTTGCGACCACTGCTACGCGCTCACCCTGGCGCGGCGGCTCAAGGCCATGGGCCAGGCCCGCTACCAGAACGACGGCGACCCGAGCACCTCCGGCCCCGGGTTCGCCGTGACCTGCCATCCCGAGACGCTGGCCCTGCCCTACCGGTGGCGGGCGCCGCGGCTGGTGTTCGTCAACTCGATGAGCGACCTTTCTGGCCTGGTAACGATCTTGGTCAGCTCATTTCCGCTGGTCAAAGCCTGTGTACGAAGCGTTTTCTGTGTGCAACGTGTGTCGGGCACAGAAATCACCGCGAGTGGTCGCGGTCAGAAGGGGAGGCGGACCTACTCAGCTGCTGGCAAGCGCATTCCGGAGAGCCGCAGCATGGCCTGCCGAAAGTGGGAACTCGACGTAGTCGCACTCTTCCGGGGTTCCGCCGTGCGGTCCGACGGCGAGGTTGAGCATGAACTCCCCGCCAGCAGCACGGCTGACTGTAAGCACGCCGGAGACGAGCCCCGGCTCGCCATCAATGGTCGTGCCCGGCCAGGACTCGCGGATGGTCAGAACCTCGTCGTCCATGCCCGGAAGCCTAGTAACCGCGCCGGGAAGGCGGCTGTGTGAGCACGGCGACGAGGATCGAGTGGACTGAGGTCACCTGGAACCCGACGACGGGGTGTGACCGGATCTCGCCCGGGTGCGATCACTGCTATGCGCTGACGCTGGCCAAGCGGCTGAAGGCGATGGGCCAGGCCAAGTACCAGCGCGATGGTGACCCGCGGACCAGCGGGCCGGGGTTCGGCGTCACTTTGCATGCGGACGTGCTGGCGGAGCCGCTGCGGTGGCGCACGCCGCGCAAGGTGTTCGTGAACTCGATGAGCGACGTCGGGCATGCCCGCGTCGGGCGCTCCTTCGTGGCGCGGACGTGGGCGGTGATGGCGCTGGCCCGGCGGCACACGTTCCAGGTGCTCACCAAGCGGCCCAGGCGGCTGGCCGCGGTGCTGGCCGATCAGGCGTTCGTGCGCCAGGTGGGGGAGGCGGCCACGGAGATCACCGGCGGCACCCCGCATGGGGTGTGGCGCATCGATATGACCGGCTGGGCCCCGGACGGCGGCATCGAGGAGAGGGTCTGGATGCCGCCGTGGCCGCTGCCGAACGTTTGGGTCGGCACGTCGATCGAAAGCGACGAGTACACGTGGCGGGCTGATGAGTTGCGTCGGGCACCGGCCGCGATCCGGTTCCTCTCGCTTGAGCCCCTCCTCGGGCCGTTGCCGTCCCTGGACCTGGCGGGCATCGACTGGGTGATCGTCGGCGGGGAAAGCGGCCCTGATTTCCGGCCGCTGGACCTGGGCTGGGTGCGTGACTTGCGGGACCGCTGCGTCGGCATGCGGATTCCGCTGTTCTTCAAACAGATCGGCGGGCTCACGCCTAAGGCAGGTGGGCGCCTGCTGGACGGCCGGACCTGGGACCAGTATCCGGCATGAATGAGGCGAAGACTCGTTGTTACCGGCCGCACTATCTGGAATCGGGCGGCAGCATTCCAATGAGGACGAACAGCCGCCCTCATTGGTGATCGTCGCCCTGGGGCGACCTCCACCGGGTTGGCTGCTCAGGCGGACGGTCACAGACGGTAGCCGCCTGCTCCTCCATCCCGCCGATGGGACCTCTCGTAGGGCACCGGACGAACGGCTTAACCACCGTGCTCGCCGATCCTCCCCGTCACGCGAACGGCGGGGCAAGTTGCCGAATCTGAGCGGCTGAGAGCCAGGCTGACCGCGCAGGCGACCGCAGACAGATCATCCCGTTCGGCGCGGTAGTGGCCCCTTTCACACGATCGACCGCTCTCGGCGTCGGCCACGGACCCCCCCACCCTCGTGACGCTCAGGCCGCGCTGCGCAGGTAGGCGAGGACGGCGAGCACGCGGCGGTGAGAGCCGGGGTCGGTGCTGAGGCCGAGCTTGAGGAAGATCTGCTTGACGTGGGCCTCGACGGTGCGCTCGGTGACGAACAGGCGGGCGGCGATGGCCCGGTTAGAGAGCCCTTCGGCGACCAGCGCCAGGACCTCGCGCTCGCGTCCGGTGAGCTGGTCGAGGGGGCCGGCAAGGCGTTTGCGGGCAAAGAGGCGGGCGACGATCGTGGGGTCGACGACTGTCTCGCGGTCCGCGAGGCGGCGGAGGGCGTCGGTCAGGTTCGCGACGTCGAAGACGCGTTCTTTGAGCAGGTAGCCGACCCGTTCGGGATGTTCTTCGATCAGCCGCATGGCGTAATGCGGCTCGATGTACTGGGAGAGGATGAGCACCCCGGTATCGGGATGCTCGGCGCGGATTTGCTGCGCGGCGACCAGGCCCTCGTCGGTGTGGGTGGGCGGCATGCGGATGTCGACCACGGCGGCGTCCGGCTGGGTGGCGCGGACCGCGTGCAGCAGCGAGGCGGCGTCACCGGCTTCGCCGACCACGTCGACGCCGGCGTCGGTGAGCAGCCGGGTGATGCCCTCGCGGGTGAGCATCACGTCCTCGGCTACGACGACGCGCATGGGATCTCCGCCCGGCACGCCGCCTCCATGATGTACAGGCTGCCGCCCAGCGCCCCGACGCGGTCGGTGAGCGTGACCATGGGCGCGTCGCGGCCGGTGCCGTTGTCCTCGACCGTGACCACCAGCTGCCCGCCCTCGTGGGCGACGGTCACGGCAGCGCGATCCGCGCCGCGGCGGGCCGCGTCGCCGATGGCCTCCGCCACAACGAAGTACGCCGCCGCCTCGACGGGGGCCGGGTAGCGCCGGTCGTCGGCCCGGAGGATCTGGACGGGCAGCGGGGCGGTGTCGGCGAGCGTGGCCAGCGCGGGTGCCAGGCCGGCCTCCGCGAGCACGGCCGGATAGATCCCATGGGCGAGTTCGCGCAGTTCTTCGAGCGCGGCCCCGGTTTCCTCCATCGCCGTGGCGAGCGTCAACTGGGCCGCGGTGTCACCGTCGGCCGCGGCGCTGGTGCGGGCGAGCCGGATGTCGTAGGACAAGGCCAGCAGGCGCTGCTGGGCGCCGTCGTGCAGGTCTCGTTCGAGCCTGCGGCGTTCGGCGTCGGCATCCTCGACGATACGAGCCCGGGACGCGCGAAGCTCTCCGAGCTGGGCGAGCAGTTCCGCTTGCAGCCGTTCGTTTTCCAGGCCGAGCGTGATGGCAGGCCCGATGTGGCTCTCAAGCCCGGGAGAGGGCCCGGCGTGGGAAACGGCCGCGACCGTGCGGCCGTTTCTCATCAGGCGCGTGACCGTGCCTCCGGGCTTTGCTGCGGGTTCTGGCACCGCATGGCCGCTGGTGTTGACGTACCGCCGCGCGCCCGGGAGCCAGTAGGCGATCCGGAGCTCTGGATCGTGCAGCGCCTCCGCCAGCGCGGTCTGGAGCGATCCCGGGGCAGGCGCCTCGCCCAGGTTTACCGCGATCCGGGCGATGGCGCGGCGCTCCGCCCGGGCGCGGACAACCCCCGATATCAGGCCGGTGGCCAGGAAGACGATCGCGGCGCTGGCGACGGCGAAGATCGCGAACAGGGCAGCGTTGAACGGGTCCTCGACCGTGGTCCGCTGCAGCGCGACCGCGCGCGCCGCCACCGCAGCGGCGAACATGATCGCGGGGACGGCGACCGGCAGGAGCCTTCGCCGGGCGGGCCGCCATCCCGCCACGAGCCGCGCCGCGCAGATGGCGATGAGCCCGGCCGCGGCGGCCGCCGCGAACCAGCGGTCGGCGATCCCGGCGGCGTGGGCGAGCGATGGGAGGGAGCGGACGAGGAAGATGTTGACGTTGCAGTTCGCCAGGCAGCTCGGGTCGAGGTAGGGGTCCCGGAACAGGGCCAGGACCGCCGCGGCGAGCAGCGCCTCAACGTAGGCGGCGGCGATCAGCGCGCGGGCCGGCGCCGGGCTGGCCCGGCCGGCGGGGTAGGCGAGCACCAGGTGAACGATGAGCGGGAACGTGAACCCGCCGAGGGCCATCGCGAGGCTGGGGATCAGCGGTGGCCCGTTCTGCCAGGCGGCCCACACCGGCGCGAACCAGGTGAACCCCGCCAGCAGCGCCAGGTCCCCGGTCCGGCGAGGCCGCGGGCCGAGGCAGATCACCAGGCCCGCCGCTATCAGGGCGAGCCCAGCAGATAGGGTCAGCGCGGCCCCGGCGGCCGAACTCCCCGCGTACGTGGTGGAGCGCCCGGGCCTCTCCGCGACGGCCAGGGCCCCGGCGGCTGCCGCGAGCCCCGCCAGCCCGGCGGCCAGGCGGGCGGGAGCGGCCAGGCGCGAAGGAACGGCCAGGGCCGGGCGTGCCGGAACGGCCAGCCGGGGCCACAGGCGTTCCATCACTCGATTGTGGCACCGCGGCCGTGGCAGCATTTCCGTGCTGGCCACAGTCCCGCCCTGAGGGCAGCCCTGATGCGGCCGGGTGCCACGACGGCCTAGCGTCCATGATGACTTCGGCACACTAGGGGGAATCATGCAAAAGATGACAAGCCGTCTGGCGGCTGCCGCGGTCGTGGCCGACGTGGCCGTCCTGGGCGCCGGCTGCGCCGCGAACGCCGCGGCCCCAGCGGGCGGGCATCCCAGCGCGGCAGCGGCCGCCTCGCCGGCCCTGCCGAACCCGTTCACGATCACGGCCCGGTACAGTGCCAAGTCGCTCGGGCTGGACCATCCCGACGCCCTCGCGGCCGGCCCGGACGCCAACCTGTACGTCACCGACCTCAGCCAGCGGGTCACCGTGATCTCGCCCGGCGGGAAGGTCCTGCGGCGGTGGGGGAAGCCCGGGACCGGGCCTGGCGAGTTCAAGTTCATCTCGGGCGATCCCACGGATCCGACAGACGTGGCGGGGAGGATCGCCGTCGGCCGCACCGGGATGGTCTACGTCTCCGACAGCGGAAATGGCCGGGTCCAGGTCTTCACCCCGCAGGGAAGGTTCATCCGCCAGTTCGGCAGCTACGGGAGCGGGAAGGGCCAGTTCTTCTCGCCGGGCAACCTGGTGGTCGACGGTTCCGGCAACGTCTACGTCGCGGACAACCAGAACCAGACCCTGGCCAAGTTCTCCCCCTCGGGCAAGGTCATCTGGCGGATCGGCGGCAGCGCTTCCAGCGACCCGGACCTGCTCGGCAGCAAGGAGCCGGGGAGCATCGACGCGCACGGCAGGATCGTCATGGTGAACGACGACCAGGGGAGGGTCTTTTACGTCGATCCCGGCGGCCACAAAGTTGACGCCTTCTCACCCAGCGTGCCGCCGGGCGGGCACGTGTGCGAGGTGACGGTGGATGCCGCAGGCGACACGTATGTGTCGGGCTGCGGCCCGAACCCCCCCGCGCGGGTCTATGACCGGTCGCACCGGCTGGTCGCGGAGTGGCCCGGCTCGACGTACAAGCTGCTCAGGTCGCCCGTGTTCGGCCCGAACGGCGAGGTGTTCGCACTCGCCACGGACGGGTCCATCCTCCGCCTCCGCATCACGCTTCCGGCGCGGTGACATCATGCTGAGGAAGACAAGCGCGCTGCTCGCGCTGATCTTGGTATCCGCGGTTGCGTCGGGCTGCGCCGGTGCCCCGCCCGGCGACAAGGCGGGCGGGTCCGTCGGTGGCCCGGTGGTGCTGCGGATGGCCAGCACCTACGGGGGCCCGGACTCCATCCCGGCAGTGGAGGATTTCATCCGGCGCGTAGACGCGCTGTCCGGTGGCGCCCTCCAGATCAAGGTCATCAACCAATGGGGTGATGGGGCGCCCGACGCCGAGGCGCAGGTGGTGCGCGCCGCCGCAGCGGGGACGGTGGATCTGGGCTGGGCGGGCAGCCGGGTCTTCGACTCGATGGGAGTGCCGGGCTTTCGGGCGCTGTCGGCGCCGATGCTGATCGACAGCTACCCGCTCGAGAACGCCGTGCTCCACAGCGCCATGCCGGCCCGGATGCTCGCCGGGCTCGCCGACGTGCACGTGGCCGGCCTGGGGGTGCTCGGGGAAGGGCTCCGCCTGCCCATCAGCACCCAGCGCCCGCTGCTCGCCCCGGCGGACTGGCGCGGCGTCTCGTTCGGCACCTACCGGTCGCAGGTCCAGCAGGAGGCGATCCGGGCCCTGGGCGCCACCCCGGTGGTGGCCTTCGGCCCGGTCCGCAGCCACGCTCTCGGCACCGGCCAGATCCAGGGATTCGAGCTGGACGTCAGCCGTTACGTGCGCCTGGCAGGGCTCGCCACCGGGGCGCCGTACGTGGCCGCGAACGTGGCCCTGTGGCCCGAGTTCGACGTGCTGATCGCCAACCCGAGCCGGCTCGCGTCGCTCACCGCCCGGCAGCGCACCTGGCTCCGGCAGGCAGCCGACGGTGCCACCAGGGACTCGGTGGGACAGGCAGCCAGCGGCAACGTCACCTCCATCGGGCGAGCCTGCGCGATGGGCGCCCGGTTCGTGACCGCCACCCCAGCGGACCTGGCGGCGCTGCGCAAAGCGCTGTCCGTCGTGTACCAGCACCTGCAGGCCGACCCGCAGACGCGCGCGTTCATCCAGCAGATCCAGCGCCTGAAGAACACGACCCCGGCTGGCCCCGCGCCCCAGATCCCAGCCGGGTGCACCCGCAAACGGTGAGCCACCGGCACGGCGGCGCCGGCGCCGCGGGCAGTTACGCCGGACCGGCGCCGTGCGGGATCACCGCGACCAGGCGTGTCCCGCGGCCCGGCGGGCTGTCCACGGTGAGCGTCCCCCCGAGGGCCTCGACGCGGTCGGCCAGGCCCCGCAGCCCCGTCCCCCGGCCCGGATCGGCGCCGCCGACGCCGTCGTCCTCGACCTCCACCGTGGTGCCGCCGGGATCTGAGCGGACCGAGACCGCGACATGCGAGGCGGCCGCATACTTCGCCACGTTCACGAGCGCTTCGGCGCACACGAAATATGCGCACGCCGCCGCGGCCGGCGAGTCGCCGGCCGCCGATACCGCCAGCTCGACCGGCAGCGGGACGTCCCCGGCCAGCGAGGCGAGCGCGGCCGCCAGCCCGCGCTCGGACAGTTCGCGCGGATGGATCCCGCGGGCGAGCCGCCGCAGCTCCTCCTGCGTCCGGGCGAGCTGGATCTCCGCCCGGGCGAGGCGCTCGTCCGCGCCGCCGGCGGCTGGGCGCCGGGCCCGCCGCAAGGTCTCCGCCACCTCGTCGAGCCGCCGCAGCGCCCCCTCGCGCAGGCGGCGCTCCAGCCGGCCGCGCTCCTCATCGCCCGCCTCCAGGATGCGCCGGCGCGAGGCGCCGATCTCGGCCAGCCGGGCGCGCACCTCGGCCTGCAGCCGCACGTTAGCGGCGGCCAGCCTGGCCGCCGATGACACGGCCTCGACCAGCCCCGGATCACCCAGGACCGCGGGATCGTGGACAAGGACCGCCAGCGGCTGCCCGTCCCGCTCGACCATGGTCATGGACCGGCCAGAGCCCGGATCAGGGACCCGGACCGGGCGCCCCTCGGAGTCCACGAAGCCAGCCGACCGCGCAACCCAGTAGCCGACCTGCAGGCTCGGGTCGCCCAGCGCACGCGCAAGCTCGTCCCGCAGCGTCCCGGAGCGGGTCGCGCCCAGCTCGACCACCAGGTCGGCGACGTCCGCCCGCTCCCACGACCCGCGGAACAGGCCCACGAGAAGGCCGACCGACAATCCGCACAGCGCCGCCTGGTAGGCATGCAGCGTCGCCGCGAGGGCGGCCTGGCCGGGCGCCGTGAGGCGAACCAGCGCGACCGCCGCCAGGACGGCCGCGAGCACCGCCGTCGCCCAAAGCGCGGCCAGCCGCATCCGGCGCTCGCGCCCCGCGGCGCGGACATAACCGCGGACGGCGACCGCGACGAGCAGGGCGGCCAGGACGATCGTGGCGGTTTTGCTGCCCCAGGCCGGCGTGATAACAGCCACCGCATAGCCAACGGCAACCGCGACGCGATCCAGCCGCCGGACCAGGCGGCCCGGCGGATAGGTGAGCACCAGGTGAACGAGTGGGCCCCGATACAGATACAGCGCGTGCGCGCTGAGCCAGCCGAGCGCCGTCACGCCGGTCGCGGCGAAGTTGGGCGCGAACCAGGCGAACCCCGTCGCCACAAGCAGCGCGCCCGACCGGCTCTGCGGGCGGCGCGACCAGCCGGCCAGCCCGCATGCGATCAGGGTCCAGCCGGTCAGGAGATCGGGCGCCCAGTTCCGAGGGTCCGCCCAGCCATACAGGCGCCACTCTGCCGTGACGCCCACCACAGCTGCGGCCGGCCATAGCAGCAACCACATCTGGCGCGGGAACGGCTCAGCCAACCAGCGCGGCCAGCGACGCACCGGAAAGCTCCCGCTTCGCCAGGAACCCGCAGACCGGCACGGCGTCCAGGCGCGGCCCGTATGCGGCCGCGTCGCGGCTGGAGATCAGCACCACCCGCGGCGGGTCCGGGGCCGCCGCCAGCCGCTCCGCGACCGCGAAACCGTCCACATCCGGAAGCTGAACATCCAGCAGCACCACCTCCGGCCGCAGCCGCCGCACCGCCGCCAGCGCAGAGGCGCCGTCCGCGGCGCAACCGACCACCGCGAACCCCTCCGCCTCCAGCAGCGCCCGCGCGGACTCGCGGAAGCCGCCGTGGTCATCGACGATCAGCACGGTCATG
>Ga0070708_100001034_pt1 | contig 21190 bp, 32 predicted proteins | sample KBSK5503metaG_FD_65469 | JGI IMG/M metagenome (GOLD analysis project Ga0070708, IMG submission 65469) | Corn, switchgrass and miscanthus rhizosphere microbial communities from Kellogg Biological Station, Michigan, USA - KBS K5-50-3 metaG | ecosystem: Host-associated > Plants > Roots >... | reverse complement strand
AGTCGGCTCGTGCACTTCTTCCTGAGAAGAACGCGCGATCTGGTTGGGTTGCGTGAGATGCCAAAGTTCACCATCGTCTTGCTAATGGCGTGCATGCGTGACTTGTGGTGGACAGTTGGGAAAGAACTGGAACAGGCTGGCCGGCTGGAAACTGCCGCAGAGGTCTTCTTCCTCTCGCTGCCAGAGATGCACGCGGCACTGGCAGGAGAAGATAGGCAGAACACGGTGCGCGATCACCGCACAGCCTACGACTTCGAGATGCGCCGCCGCCACATCCCGCGTGTGCTGCTCTCCGACGGCTCCGAACCCAGCGCTGTTTCTGCGGATGCTGCGGGCTCGTCTCAAGGCGTGCTGCGGGGGACGCCTGCATCGCCAGGAACAGTGACAGGATCTGCGCGCGTTATCCTCGATCCAACGGGTGCGCATCTGGCTCCCGGTGAAATCCTGGTCGCCCCCTCCACCGATCCGGGCTGGACCCCCCTCTTCCTCACGGCTGGCGGGCTGGTCATGGAAATGGGCGGAGCCATCTCTCACGGCGCTGTGGTGGCCCGCGAGTATGGCATCCCGGCAGTCGTCGGAGTCGCAGGAGCCACAGAGCGCATCACCACCGGAAGCCGCATCACCGTTGATGGAGCAGCCGGGAAGATCACCATTGAGGAAGATGCCCAGACTCCTGAGCAAATGCTTGTTGAATGATCTGTAGCAGCACAAGAACAGGCCATTTCAAGCGGCAGGAGACCAGGAGCTGATTGCAAGCAGCATCCCGTCTCCTGCTTTTACAGGAGCGGGACCTGAACGACCAAAGGTCTTCATTACAGGAGACATGCGGTTGTGCGTAACGGAGTCGGAAGCCGCTCTTCACCCCATCACAGGCCACTACAACATCGAGACGGCAGGGATGCGGAACCCCTGTACACGCTCTGGCATGCGGAGGGACAGGCGCTGTCTCGCCAGGCACGGTCGACGGGCGTCGCCTTTCTGTATGCTTGTCTCTCCTTCAGATGAAACAGCTGGTCAGGCTCCCTTGCTGTTCATTCGACTATGACCGTGAGGTTCATGTTCTGATGGATCGGGCAGTACAGCTTGAAGGTCCCGGCCGTCTCGAATGGAGGAGTCGTTGCGCTCCCATTTGCCGGAATGTTCAAGTTCACAGAAGGCGCTCCACTTTCAGTCCCTGGCTGTGCAGCCCCATCTTTCCACGTCCCATTTGCGATCACGTGAGGCGAAGTCGTCTCATTTGTAAAGGTGATTGACTCCCCTTTATTGATCGTGATCGTGTCTTGAAGAAAGTTGGCTGCGGCCAACTTAAGAGTTGAACCAGAAGGGGGGGCTGCCTCCCGAATACTACACGCAGCAAGTACGATGGTCAACAGACCAAGCAGGAGCAATCCAATCACTCGTTGCTTATACATAGGTGTCCTTTCCTTTCTGTTTTGTTCACGAGACGTGGCTGCCCAGGATGTGCTGACACACTTCCGGGCAGCCTTCTTGGGTGAAGATGCTCTCTATCAGAGGGCGCGTGAGCGTACCAGTTTCCCCGTGCTGTACAGCTCGACAGGACGATCCACGGGCCGCCCATAGGGATCAATTTCATAGGGAGCATAGGAGCCACTGGCATCGGTGTTGATCCCTGGCCCACGCCGCCCATAGTGATAGAAGCCGGTCTCAGCCGGAGCCGGCGGGTACTTCCCGAGCTGTGAAGCGCCACTAATATCCGGGAACACTATCGCCCCTAATGGCCGGGGCACATGGTAGAGTTCGCCGGGAACCTTGGCATAGCCTCGCTCGGCAAGCGTTGCCTCCCGCACCGCCAGCCGGACGCGCTGCCCCTCGACTCCTTGTATCAGCGAGAGCGGCACATAATATGACCGCCGGAAAATCAACCTATGCCCCACCAGAATATAGCGAGGGAAGCATGCTGTGATCTTCCCCACTCGCTCTCCTGGGCGTCGTAGACGTGCTGCCCCGCCGCCACCTGATCGGCAAGAGGATGGGGGCGGAGCGATGGTCTTTCTGACCTTTCTACAACGGGCGTACAGGGCATGCCGCGCTCCTGGTCATAGCACTCATAGACCATCTGATCGATGCGTGTAGCTATTGGTTTCATCCCGGGCGAGGGCGAGGTGGCCTGTGGCCCAGGGGAGGAAGTTGGCCACTGCGGGTAGGGTGGTTTCGGCCGGCGCTGGTCGCGTCTGGGCCGCACGAGCGTTTCTGTCGCACGTTCCGCCCCCGTATCAGGGCCTCAGCCGTCTCGACTACCAATGTGTCTGTGCGCTCTCGTAGGCGGGATTCTCTTGTATCCTCCGGCACTCCTATCGTTGCGTTCTGTGTTGACATGTCTCTATCCTTTCCTGGGAAAAAACGGAGGAATGACGAACCGGTTCCCTTCCTCCCTCTGCCTCCATCATCGGAGGAGGGTAACAGGTATGCGGTTGTGCCTGTCAGCCCTCCAGCCACATCCTTGTCCTCCTCCCTACAACAAACATAGCATGGCTCTATGAACCCACCCTGTGAGCGTGCTGATACACAGCTGAGAACGCAATCATGTGTGCCACCCCACCGATCATGCCCACTGGTTGATCTGTTCTGCTTGATTCTCAGTTCGGTCTCAGTCACTCCACAGTGCCAGTTCATTTGAGTGTCGTATGCTTGTGGTGAGCAGATAATAGATCATAAAATCCCTCAAGTCTCTCTGGCTCGTCGCGCATCAGCATGGAATGACGAGACCGCCAAATGGTACCCGCAAAAGGGGTCATCGAGCCAGCCTCTCCTTCGCTCTTTCCAATGATGCCTCGCGTGGTACAAGCGAGGAGGGCGTCTCCCGGAGCAAGGCTATGAGCAAGGCGGTGAACGCGAGCGCTGCGAAGACAGAACTGGCAGCATGGAAGCGATCCCAGGCATCACGTATCTCGTGCCAATTGGCAGGCAAGCTTTGGGGAGTCCAGGTCGCAATCTGCTGGTTCAGTGGGTTGTTGCCGAAGGCAAACAGGGCCAGCATGCCCGCAAAGCTGAGGGTCGCCATCAGTGTCAAGATGAAGCTCATTCGTCGCTCACGTAGCAAGGCGAGCAAGACTCCTGTCGAGATGAGACCCAGCACTTCGGCTATCCCTCCCACAATGGCGAACCCCCCGTAGAAGGTGTGTTGCACGACCAACCACTCCGCGCCACTGAGTTGCTGTTTGCCCGGGATTTCCAGGTCGTGTGTGAGTGTGAGCTCCAAGGCCAGGGCAGCGCAGAAGAGACTCACGAAACGAGTCGTTTTCAAAAGCATGTGCTCTCTCCTTTCCACCTGTGGAAATAGCTCAATGAGCAATGTTTACTAGGACCTAGACATACCTTCCGCTGAGAAGTCTCGCCCTTTTTAAGGACTGCGGAGTGTCGCTTTCTCCAGATTGTTCACCATGCGTTGGAGGACATCCAGAACGATCGCATACTCCTGGTCGGTAATACCTTGCATCGCCCGTCTTCTCACCTCACGCTGCAGCTTGAAGATGGTGTCGCGCTCGGTTTTGCCTGCGTCAGTCAGCATCACTGCTGTCGTGTCACCATCGCTCCGCCCAACCAGCCACCCCTGCTTGACGAACCCGTCCAAGATTTCGTCGAACTGGCGTGCCTCGATGAAGGTCTTCATGGTGTTAAACACGTCCTTTCTTGCAATGGTGCCTGCCTCATAGATAATGTTGAGGATCTGCCAATGGAACCGGGTGAAGCCCTGCTCACTGAGAACGTGATTGGCATGCTTCAACCAATACCCGAGAGGCGGTTGCTTTGTGCGGTCTTGCTGTGCCATCTCTGAGCCTCCTGCTTCAGGACGTGGAACGTCTTTCTTTTGCCTCTGTGATTGAGACCTTTCTTGCGCAATGACGAGATATGCGCATGCAAGGCTTGTTCCATCCGCCCTATATGAGTGCTCATGCTTCTCCATCTATGAGTGATGCGTTTGACTTCACATCTAAACGAAAGCCTAGCAAACCCAGATGAATTGATCCTGTGGCGTGGCTGAGACAGAACTGAGAAGACACAAAGGCATTCTTCAGCCCTTCTCAGTCTCATCTCAGCCATTACACAGGCCCGATTCATCCTGGCAGGCTATGCTCTAGCTAGACGTTGCACTTGAGCAAGGCACTTCATCTGCACGAGAGCAGACGTGCAGGGATTTAGCAGAAACAGTGGCCTTGTTCGGACACCTGAAACCGTGTCATAGAGGCTTCAGCGTGTCAATGGAGTGTCTTATACGAAGTGGCGAACAAAGTGAGCAGTGCGATGAAGTTTAAACTCTTTTGTGTCTATGTAGACGACCAGGACAAGGCACTGAAGTTTTATACGGAGGTGTTGGGTTTTGTGAAATAAAGCGACGTGCCGGTAGGGGAATTCAAATACGTCACCGTTGTCTCGCCTGAAGGTCCAGACGATATTGAGTTACTGCTTGAGCCAAACGACAACCCGGCTGCCAGGACCTACCAACAAGCGCTTTTTCAGGCAGGGATCCCTCCAACGACATTTGCTGTTGAGGATATTCATAAAGAGTACGAACGAATGACAAAGCTGGGCGTGGTGTTTCGGACTAAGCCAACAACAACGGAATGGGGAACTGAGGCCGTCTTTGAAGATACATGCAGGAATCTCATCAGTCTCCATCAGGACTAATCACGGCTGTCTCAAAAAGCTCGTGCAGCAATGAGAAGGAAGGAAGAGTGATCATGACGCTCAAACGGTTTCTCTTTGTCGATTGGGAAGGAGGTGGCAATCTCCCGCCTGCTCTTGCCGTCGCACGCTGCCTCGTGGAACGCGGGCACACGGTGCGCTTTCTGGGTGAACCCTGCAATCGGGATGAGATCGAGGCGATCGGCTGCGCCTTTGTTTCGTATGTCCACGCCCCCCATCGAGACAAGAAATGGCCGGAGAGCGATTTTATCCGCGATTGGGAAGCCCGCACACCCTTTGAGGCATTTGCCCGCACCCGCCAACGGCTGAAGTTCGGGCAAGCCTCTACCTATGCGCAGGACGTGCTGGAGGAACTAGCGACCCATCCTGCCGATGCCGTCGCCGTCGATTTCCCACTCTTTGGAGCACTGGTGGGCACAGAGTCTGCGCACGTTCCGACCGCTGTGCTCAATACCACCATCTACCGACTCCCGGCCCCAGGGCTGCCTCCGACCGGTCTCGGCTTGTTGCCTGCCGCTGGTCCATTCGGTCGCGTGCGTGATACGGTGCTCAATGCGATCGTCTCCCGCCTGTTTGCACAGGGACTGCCTGACCTGAACACAGCACGCCGCAAGCTGGGATTGGCCCCGCTCGCCCATCCGTTCCAGCAACTGGGGCGCGCTGAACTGTTCCTGGTGCTGACCAGCCCGGCCTTCGATTTCCAGGCCAGCAGGCTGCCGCCCAATGTGCGCTATGTGGGTCCGCCGTCCGATGAGTTGCCCTGGGCGCAGCCTTGGTCCTCGCCCTGGCCGGCGAATTATCCCGATCCGCTGGTCGTGGTCAGCCTCTCCACAAGCTTTCAACACCAGGAAGCACTACTGCAGCGCGTCATGGATGCGCTTGGCGGGATGCGGGTGCGCGGGCTGGTCACGCTGGAACCAACACTTGCGCAAAAGCAGTTTCACGCGCCCGCGAATGTGGTCATCCGCTCCTCTGCTCCGCACGGACAGGTCTTTCCGCAAGCAGCCGCCGTAGTCACGCATGCCGGACATGGGACCGTGATGCGTGCGCTGGCCAAAGGGCTGTCCCTGGTCTGCATCCCGATGGGCCGTGATCAGAACGATGTAGCGGCACGCGTGGTCGCACGAGGAGCGGGCCTGTGTCTCTCGCAGAAAGCCTCCATCCCGGCCTTGCGCCGCGCCATTCAGCGCGTGCTAGACGAGCCTGGATTTCGCGCACAGGCCCGCCACCTGGCGCAAGCCATTGCCGAGGAGACACGCCGGCCACTGGCCGCCGAAGCGCTGGAGGAGCTGGCAACGCACGGACGTGTTCGCGTTCCCGTGAAAGGCTAAGGCATACTGTCTGCTCTCTCGCGGACGCAGAGGTAATCACTAGAAAAAAAGGAGTAGATACGATGGCAAGACACGTCCTCTTCATTCACGGTGCCGGCAATAAGCGGCATCCCGATGGCAGTGGCAACCTGATCGCCCATCTCCAAGAGAAACTCGGGAGCGACTATGACGTGTTGTCTCCAGACATGCCCGACCCTGACCATCCTCAGTATGAAGCCTGGAGGACTCAGATTGAAAAAGAGCTGGCTGCTTGCCTTGAGCTCGGCAATTCCATCAGCAGTGCGTCGATATGGCCAGTCGTGACCGGCGTTCGCATAGCGCATGCATCCGCTGTGCGGATCGAGGATGCCGTAGAAGCAGGTCACGAACATACTGGCGGGAATGCTGCTGTGCAACAGATCGTTGACGCGTGCCAGCACCTCACCCGGTGCCGAATGCTCCTGAGCGGCGACGCGAAGCATCGTGCAGGCCGATGCCATCACCAGAGCCGCTGGAACTCCCTTGCCAGAGACGTCCCCAATCACCAGCCCCAGCCGTCCCTCACTGAGCGGGAGAACATCGTAGAAATCGCCCCCCACCTCACGTGCCGGCTGATAGAACGGCGCAAGCTGCCAGCCGGGCAACGCCGGTACCTCTTTGGGCAGCAGCGAGCGCTGGATATAGCGTGCGGTCTGCATCTCCTGCTCCATGCGAGCGCGCTCCTCTGAAGGGGTCTTTTTGCATTCCATGTCTCTCGGTCTTCGGTCTTTTGGAGCGGTCTGTCTCCTTCTCAGTCACGATTCATCTATGTTACAGGTCCATCTCATCTCGAAGCAGTATCATTGGTTATAGCGAAGCGGTGCTTCCTCCAGAGCAGGAAGATCAGATCTTTGCCTGGACAAGCCTGGCTTCGCATGAGCAGAAATCACGTTGGCAAAACTCACTGTAACGAAGGAATCGAAGGAGGAGCGATGCAAACAAAACTGAACCCCTACCTCAACTTTCAAGATAATGCCCGCGAAGCGATGGAATTTTCATGAGCATGTCCCTGAGCGGTGACAACGAAGCCGAATTGAAAGCGTACTTTGAAAAGCTTTCGGCCGGCGGCATGGTGACCATGCCACTGGAAAAAGCCCCATGGGGCGACTCGTTTGGGATGTGTACCGACAAGTTCGGCGTTCAGTGGATGGTCAACATCGCGGGCCCAAAGGCGTAGCACTGCGATACATCTTCTGCGTACATGGAGCATCGTCTTTTGTGTGATGATGGTGACATTGGATGAGCAAAAAAGAGCAGGAAGAAAGATGGAGATGAAACTTGAACTGGTGCCGGTCCCGGTTGCTGATGTTGACCGCGCCAAGGCATTTTATGTGGAAAAGGTCGGATTTCGCGCGGACCATGATGTTCGGGCTGGGAACGGGAGAGTGGTCCAACTCACGCCATCTGGATCGGCTTGCTCGATCGTCATTGCGGCCGGCCTGCCCGATATTGAAATGCAGCCTGGATCGCTCCGGGGCCTGCATCTGGTCGTAGCGGACATACGCCAGGCTCGCGAAGCGCTCGCCGACCGGGGCGTTGAAGTGAGCGAGGTCGACGAACACCCAAGGGGCATTAAGTACGTGTACTTCAGCGACCCCGATGGCAACACGTGGGCCTTGCAGGAAATGCCAGCTAACCAGTAACGAAGGTTGTAAGGCCGCCGAAAAGGCCCGTGAGGTACAACGGAACGGAAAAGTACGCTAAGGCCATGAAGAAGCTGTATTACAGTCAATAGTTGCAAAAGAAGCGCCTTTTCAGGCCATTTTGTTGGGCCTGGAGCGTTCTTCCTCCTGCCAGCGATCAGCTTGGGAAGCGTTCTCACAGCTTAGCGTGAGTTTTCGTTCGGCTGTTCCTCACGGGCCGAGATAAGAGAGGTTGAAAACTGATGAGTAGACAGCAATCTGAACGGGATCAGCAAACGATTGGACGATACGAGGTGTTCATGCATGGTCAGGATGTGGTGATGTTTCATACCGGCTTAGATAGCATACGTACCCTTAAACCTACCGAGGCATTGATGCTCTTGGAGTGGCTCAATCAACATCAAGAGGATCTGTACAAGACAGCAAAAGAAGAGGAAGGTAAACTGGCTTTGGAGTGAGACGTGGGATCACGATAGTGATTGTTTGGACCTTAGTAAACGAGAGTAAGGGAAGGAAAAGCAGTCTCTGTGCAGTCGAAGAAAGTAAAGGAGAGCAAAAATGGCAACGACAAAGAGCGAGCCAAAGGCTGAGCAAAATCTCGATGGCTATGGTGCGCCGCTTATCCCTTGGGCGAAGATACGCAAGCGCCTGGAACAGGGGTTTACTCAGGTTCCGGGATCGGGCGGACCTGATCGGCATACCTATTGGTTAGCAACAGTGCATCCAGACGGTAGACCACACGTCATGCCGCTAGGAGTCGATTGGATGGATGGCGCCTTGTACTTCAGTACTGGAGCAAACACCCGCAAGGCGAAGAACCTGGCACACAACCCTCAGTGTGTCATCACAGTCGCCACTCACGATTTCGATATCGTCGTGGAAGGCAGCGCTACGAGGGTGACTGACCCAGCACTGGTGGCACGCATCGCCAGGATGTACCAGGCCCAGGGATGGCCCGCGACCGTGAGCGACGACGGGGTCTCTCTTACAGCTGAATACAGTGCGCCGAGCGCAGGGCCGCCACCTTACATCGTCTACGAAGTCACACCCAAGACCGTGTTTGCCCTTGGGACGGCTGAGCCATATGGTGCAACGAGCTTTAGGTTCTAATGCCTCGTCACTGCTAGCTCCCGCCTCAGTCGACGCAGTTCCTCTTCTTGAGCCGTTTATCGTTGCTGCGAGGCGCTTTGAGCAGGATGAAGGGGCGTTGCCAATACCTTGTCCACACGGCGACCATCCATATCCATGACCTCAAAGCGCCACCCCGCCCATTCAAAGGAATCAGTGACGACGGGAACCAGAAGGTCCTGAAGTTCCTGCAATGCGAGGGCTCCATCCAGCAGCCACGATCCATCTTCTCGTTGCACTGCCTCTTGCTCGACTGGTTCATCGGCTGCCGGCAAATCGCCGACCAGCGCTTCCAGCAGGTCTGTGAGGGTGATCACTCCTTCGATCTCGCCATATTCCTGGACTATAAGAGCGATTGAACTACCCGTCTGTTTGAAACGTTCGAGCAGACTGAAGGCCCTTGTACTATCCGGCACAAAGAGGGCCGGGCGTATAAGGGCTCGTAGATCCAGTAGTTGTCCGCTTGCCAGTTGCACATAGAGATCCCTTGCATGGACGATGCCCAGTACGTTATCAAGGATGCCCTGGCAAACCGGAAAGCGCGTCCGCGCACTCTGGAGAATCAACTGCTGAATCTGGTCGAGCGAGTCGTCAATATCGATCCAGCTAATATCAGCGCGAGCTGTCATCAGCGCGCTCACACGCCGGTCTCCCAGGCGTAAGACCCGCTCGACCAGGTCCTGCTCTGTTTCCTCAAAAACCCCGGCCAGTCTGCCCTGTTCGATCAAATTTGTGATCTCCTCCTCGGTCACGGGCGGTTCGGAGGATGGGCGCACGCGCAGCAGGCGGAGAACGGTTTCAGTGGAGAGGCTCAGAAAGGCGATCAGTGGAGAGGCCAGCAGCGAGAGCAAGCGCATGGGACGTACGACAGCTGTCGCAATCCGCTCTGGGGCGTTCAGGGCGATGCGTTTGGGCACGAGTTCGCCAATGACCAGTGACAAATAGGTGATCACCGCGACAACGATAGCAAGACTAAGTGTCTCCGCGTAGGGAGCAAGCCAGGGGATTCGTCCAAGATACGCAGAGAGCGACAGAGCAAGAGTAGCCCCGCCAAACGCACCGGCCAGAATGCCAATGAGGGTAATGCCGATCTGCACGGTAGAAAGAAACCGATTGGGTGCGTCCATCAGATCCAGAGCTGCTTGCGCATTGGCATCACCGCTGTCGGCTCGTTGTTGCAAGCGTGCTTTGCGAGCAGAGACAAAGGCTGTCTCTGACATCGAGAAGACACCGTTGAGAAGAATGAGCAGCAGGGTCACAATAATTTCAATGAACGATCCAGCCATGACAACATCACCTCCTGAACAAGAGCACGAAACCGCTGGGCGAGGCTGTGATACTCCGTACAACACACCACTTATTGCAGGCAGATAGTGCAGAGCAGACCTCTTTATGAAGATGAGCCTCTATCCGGTCGAGAGGCATGAAACTTCACTGAAGAACTGCACTTCTCGCTCTGCGCCGGGCCTCCCTGCGCTTTTGCTGCATACGATGCCACATGCGCTGTCTAAAGAAGCGCCAGGCGAGAAAGAGGAGCACAAGGACACCCAGGAGTACCCAGCCCGCTCGCTCGATCAGCATCTGCAGGTGGTCAATCTCTGCTATTTTTTAGGCATGATCTCCTCGTCAACTTCTCCGCGCGCCTGTGCCTCAGGCTCGGCGTTTCTGGCAGCAAGACGCCGGGCACGCACGATTGAGGCAACCACGGCCACGGCAAGTACGACGGCACCTGACGGGTCTTTATGGGTGCTTACGAGTAATCGAGATGGACGTGGTAATCCTGCTCCTGATGATGATCGCATCCTGCGTCTGACGTTCTGAACAATTATCTCCTATCGTCTCTTCCACCAAGCAAGTGGAGCAGGCTCAAGAACAAGTTCAGAATATCCAGATAGATGCTGATAGTCAGCAGAATCGCCGCCGACATCGTATCCTCCGTGAACTTGATCCGCTGGATATCGTAGACGATGAAGCCGCTGAAGAGAGCTACGCTCACCAGAGCGATGATAAACGACAGCGGGCCGCTCGCGAAGGACAGGCTAAGATGTGAGCAACTGCAAGCCAGCAAACATGCCGAGGCCTGCCATCACCAGAGAGAGGCTCAGCATCATCAACACCTTGCTGAGCAGCGATTGGTAGGCAGCACGATCACCGACAGCGCTAGTATTCGCATACCAGGGTTGCTGTTGCTGGTACGGACTATATGGCTGCCCTTGATTGCCATAGGGATGGTATGGATAGTGGTTCATATCCCTTTTCTCCTATGGTTTCGTCCTTATCAGCTTCCTTTTCCATCTGTCTGAAGCCAATTCCTGGAGAGGGCAGTGGTGTGGCTGACGACGCTGTCAGCCGCACCACTACATAACAGTCAGCAACTGGCAGATGCACTACGAGAACGCTTACATGTCGATTCCGCCGAAATCGCCACCTCCAAAGTCTGCGCCCATATCCGCGAAGCCTCCTCCATCTAAGGAGCCGACATCGACCATGCCTGGATCATACCCTCCTTGATCGAGCGGAACCATCTGGTCTGAGCTGGCAGACTCGCCATCTGAAGCCTGCTGGCTCTGCTCGCCTGCCATCTGGCCCAGGTGATAGCCCAATAGCCCGCCGCCCAGCGCACCCAGACCTCCGGCAGCCCAGGGACCCATCCCCGATTGAGGTGGATAGCCCGGGCCGTACATCGGCCTCCCATATCCGGCAGGGTCGTAACCAGGGCCATAGGCAGGTCTCCTAGAGCGAGGATCCCCGTAACCCGGGCCGTACATCGGCCTGCCGTAGCCAGGGCCATCATAGCCTTGATCTGGGGGAATACTCTGACCATAGTCATCTCTTGGACCATATCCCGATTGCCATGGCATTTCCATGGGCCGGTTCATCATGTTGCGCCGGTCAACGAGGCGCCGAGCGATCAGGAAGCCTCCTCCGATCAGCGCCACCAGCAGTAGCCCTGTGAACACATCTATCATTTTCTTGTCTCCTTCTACATTGGGAAAGTGACTCTGCTCCTTCGTGACTTGCAAGCCTCTGCAGCTTTCCCATGCATAGTCTAGCAGGTGAGGCTGTGAATACTCTGAAGCAAGCCTGAACCGCACCTGAGGATCGTTGTTCTTGCCGTCTCAGGTTCATCTCAGTCACGCTTCAGGGAGCTTTCACATTGAAGGGCCAAAGTTTAGTTATCCAGGCAAGGACGATGCCTACGTGCGAGAGACGAGGCGTGACTATCGCCACGGAAGATGGACGGCAGGAGGTGACGTTGGATGGTGAGCTGTGTGGTCACACTCCACTAGAGGCCCGCGTGGCCGATGAGCAATTGCAGCTGGTCATCCCCGCGTCATCCAGAGCGCCTTGACAGGCGAACAAGCATGTTCCGTGTGGAGAACTACTTTCTGCCACAGGGCCTGAGTTCGGCTCCTGTCACGCAGGGTGATTACCTGATGGGACTCATTACTCTGGCAGACATTGTGCGCGTGCCGCGAGAGCAATGGGCTTTCACCCCCAGTTGGTCACGCGATGTGCCAGTTGGAACAGGTCTACACAGCTTCTCCTGAGCAACCCTTACTCGAGATACTGGAGATGATGAACGACCAAAATATCAACCAGGTGCCGATCGTGCAGGATGGACGTTTTGTGGGGGTACTCAGCCGGGAATCGGTTCTGCGCTACTTGCAGATACGACAAAGCTTATCAACCGAGAAGCCTCGCTACGCCGCGTAATGATGGGGACGTCCAAAGATGCGAGGAGACTGCCTTATCCAATCCAGGACAGTCCTCTCGCGCATTACTGAAGTGCTCTCAACCTCCACCTCTTGCCTCCCGATGGCTTCTCCTCGCCGCCAAAGGGAGCGCACGGCAGCACCATCGTTCTTGCCACCAGGTCATGCACCCCCTGTTTGCCAGCAGTCATCACGATGGCGGCCAGGTAGACGACGATCAAGATGTTGGCGGTGATCAGCCCAGGCGGAAAGCCACCTTGTCCATCCGTGAGGATGGGGGTGGGCAGGAAGAGCGAAAGGTGGGTCACCCCCCAGGGAATCAGCTTTACGATCGTCCGCAAGAGCGCTCGACCGAAGCCAATGCGGTTGCCAGCTATGTCAGTCACACGCAGACCCAACAAGCGCTTGCCAGGTGTTGCCTGATGGGTGGAGCTTTCGCTCAGGGCAAAGTAGAGGTAGGTTGGCAGGGAAACGCTCAGCCAGACTCAGCCCTCGATACGTAGGCCGGTCGTGAGCAGGCGAAAAGGCCATCCGCCCGTGAGGGCCGCCAGGCCAAATTGCGTGCTCACGACGGCTGCAAAGAGGAGCAGGATATCGACGAGATAGGCTGCCAGACGACGAACCAGGATGCTGTACGCAGGTCTTTTTGTTTCCTGCCTGTTCATGAGGATGCCTCCTATCGAACGGCACGTGCTCTGATAGCTCCAGAGGTTGTTGTACAGATGAGCACATGATGCAAAGGCACAGCCACTCTTCATATGCATACAGCACCAGCATACATGGCGCATATAAGTTGCTGCTGTGAATTGGCTGAGCCGGGTCTGAGACGACCCGGGAAAAGGGAGAGGAGGTGCAGTTAGCCGAAATATCAGCTACAATCTGAGGAGGTGCATGGCTCTCAGGTTCGTCTCAACTTCGGCTCAGGATGGCTTCATACCGCTATGCTATGCTCTTCATAGCAAAGGAGAACGACGAGGGGAGCAGCGCAGAGGTCTACCGCGGGGTGTACTCTTGCGACTGGAGCAAGCGAAATTGCTCTTCTCACAACTGGAGGAAGATCGATGAAGGCACATATTCTGGTCGTGGACGATGATCCACGCATTACGGAGTTGTTACGGCGTGTGCTTGCGTATGAAGGCTATAGCGTCGCCATTGTGGCCAGCGGCAACGAAGCCCTGGATCGTGCCTTGGAGCGTCCACCCGATCTGATCGTGCTCGATATTATGTTGCCAGGGCCGGAGGGATTGGAGGTGGCGCGGCGCATGCGTGCGGCGGGTGATATGGTTCCCATTCTGATGCTCACGGCGCGTGATGCCGTCTCTGACCGGGTGAAAGGACTCGAGACGGGCGCAGACGACTACCTGGTGAAACCGTTTGCTCCCGAGGAGTTAGTGGCGCGGGTCAAGGCGCTTTTACGCCGCAACCAGGAGGAGCGGCAGGAGGTCCTGCGCTACGTGGATGTCGAGCTGGATACGGGTACGCGCGTGGCCCATCGCGGTGCGCGTGAAATTGAACTCTCACCCACCGAGTACGAATTGCTGGCCCTCTTTTTGCGGCGTCCGCGCCAGGTCCTCACCCGCGACATCATTCTGGATCGCGTCTGGGGCATGGATTTCGAGGGTTCCTCCAATGTGGTGGAGGTTTACGTGGGCTACCTGCGTGCCAAGCTCGAGGCGGAGGGGGAGCCACGGCTGATCCACACGGTGCGTGGTGTCGGCTATGTCTTCAAAGAATGAGCCAGGAGGCGGAGCGCGCCTCTCGGATGTGCATATCTGCAGACACGACACGCGAAGGGAGAAGGCATGTGCGCACCATTGCATGGGAAGTGAGCAAAGACATGCGGAGACCGACCGCCCCGCCATCTGACCGGAGCAGGCCGCGGTCGCTGCGCCTGCGCTTGCTGCTGTGGTATGGCAGCCTCTTGATCGTGGCGCTGGGGGTCTTTGCGACGCTGATCCTGCTCTTGACGACCAATGCGCTCAATCAGAGTGTCGACAGCAGTGTGCGTACCGAGGCTCGGCTGGTCTCGGTGGCTCTCACACACGAACTCTCGTCTACCCCCCCATACTGGCCTGCGCAACTTTCCCTACCTGCCATCGACACGTATCGTGAGGCTGGCGTGGTGGTCGAGGTGGTGGATTCGCAAGGGGTAGTACGCTATCCCTCCACAAGTGGACTGGGCAGGAGTCTTCCGATCAGCGCTGAGACCAGGCGGGCCGTACTCGCTGGCCAGACACTCTGGTACACCACAACGGCGGAAGGTGAGCATGTGCGCATGGAAGCCTTGCCCGTTCGTGCGCCGGTAACACAGACGAGCGGAAATGGGGTGAACGCTGATGGGACCCCGCAAGGGGCTGGTCCGGTCATTGGCTTGCTCCTGGTCGCCAAATCGCTCAGTGATATCGATGCCAGCTTGTTCTTGTTACAGAGCTTGCTCCTGCTCGTCGGACTGGTAACGCTGGCAGGGACGCTCGTCGGGAGTTGGATTCTGGCCACGCGTGTGCTGCGGCCCCTGGCAGGCATGGTCGCCACCGCACGCGCCATCGCCGCCTCCACGGCACGTGGGACACGCTTTGGCAGTCTCAGCCAGCGCCTCCCTCGGCCGCGCAGACACGACGAGATGGGGCAGGTGATCGATGCTTTCAATGAGATGCTGGCTTCCCTGGAGAGCGCAACGCAAACGCAGCGCCGCTTTGTCGCCGATGCCTCCCACGAACTGCGTGCCCCGCTCACCACGATCCAGGGCAACCTGGCCTTCTTGCAACGGCACCTGGAGGACCTGCCGCCAGAGGAGCGCCGCAGCATGCTCGCTGACGCCCATGGAGAGACGCTCCGGTTGGCGAAACTGGTCGAGGAGTTACTGCTGCTGGCTCGCGCCGATGCGAGCGTGGACACGCCGTCGGCAGCCCAGGAGGTGGAGGCGAGAGCCGAGGGAAGGACAGGTCACCTGCCACCTGTCGAGCTCGATCACGAGGTGCTCCAACTGGTGCGCCAGCTGCGGCGGCGGCTCGTCATGGAGGGATCGACGCTCCAACTGGAGATCGGCCATATTGAGCCGCTGCGCGTGCGAGGCGACGAGGAAAGCCTGCGCCGCGTAGCGCTGATCCTGCTCGATAATGCGATCAAGTATACCCCCAGCAGTGGAGAGAACAGAGGCCGCGTGACCGTCTCGGTGGAACGGGTCGAGGGACAGGCCATGCTGCGGGTGCGGGACACGGGCATCGGGATTGATCCGACTGATATGCCGCACCTCTTCGAGCGCTTCTACCGGGCCGACCATGCCCGTTCACGCCAGGGGACAGGGTTGGGACTGTCCATCGCGCAAACCCTGGTCGAGCAACTCGGTGGTCACATCACCGCCGCAAGCACGCTGGGCAAAGGCAGCACCTTCAGCGTCTGGCTCCCGCTCGCCTGAACATCGAGCAACGCCAGTCGTCTTCCGATGTTCCCTCACATGGCCGGGATACATGCTGCATCATGCGATTGTGTCGCCGACCATATACCGCCTCACGCTCATTGTCAGATGTGGAAGTGGTGAATGGCGCCCGAGGAGCGATGAGCAAAATTGCATGCACAGGCTCATCTCAGACAATTCACAGTGCCATCTCACGCGGACGCAGTATGCTTTTCATGTGAGGGAAGGGGAGAGCACATGGGATGCTGATTTCCTTCTCTCACCATCTCCAGAGACTGGAAAGGAGATGTACGTCAGCGACCGCTCGGAGCAGAAGCATGCCAGAGCAGAGTGGAGGTGTATGAAAATGCAGCAACCTGATCTAGAGAACAATCCAATCAGCCGACCTCACGATGGACAGGCATCCATGCCTGGCCCTGTTCCCCAGCAGCCCCGCTCCAGAGGCGTGCGGACAGGGGCGATCATCGTCCTGACCGTGCTACTGGCGGTGGTCTTTGGTGTCGGCTTATTTGCAGGCTGGACGTTTGCAGTGAGTGGGGGAACCGGTACAGACGCCGTGCAAAGCGGAACCAATACAGGAGCGAGCGTTCCCCCTTTGACGGGCAGTAATATAGAGGTGGTACGAGAAGCGGTGGTGGCGAAGGTGCGACCGGCAGTAGTTCAGATCAATGTGGTCACCCCAAGTGGTCAGGGGCTGGGGTCCGGGGTAATTATTGACCGGCGTGGCTACATTGTAACCAATCACCACGTGGTTGACGGGGTGCAGCGCCTAGAAGTGGTCCTCTATGATGGCACAAAACTCCCTGCGCAATTGGTCGGCACCGACCCTGCCGATGACCTGGCGGTGGTGAAGGTGACGCCGCCGAAAACGGGCCTGATCGTGGCCACGCTTGGCGACTCGTCGAAGTCACGAGTTGGGCAAGAGGTGCTGGCGATTGGCAACCCATTGGGCATCACGCAGACGGTCACCAATGGCATTATCAGCGCCCTGGGACGTAGCGTCTCTGAGGGACGGAATGGGGCAACGATCCCCGACGCCATACAGACCGATGCACCGATTAATCCTGGCAACAGTGGTGGTGCGCTGGTTGATTTGCAGGGCAACGTCATCGGCATTCCCACGCTCGCCGCCATCGATCCGCAATTCAAGACGCCGGCCAACGGGGTGGGTTTTGCGATCCCCTCCAACCGCGTGCAGTTCACTGTGCCACAGCTCATCGAGACAGGCAAGGTCACGCACACGGGGCGAGCCGCCTTGGGCGTGACGGTCACGAGCGTGGATGCCCAGCTTTCCGCACAGGACAACCTGGCTGTCGATCATGGAGCGCTCATTGTAAATGTTGCTCCCGATGGCCCTGCGGCTCAGGCCAGGTTGCAGCCGGGGGATGTGATTGTGCAGATCGGGGACAAGGCCGTCGATGATGTTCCCTCGCTGGGCAATGCGCTCATCAGCAAGAACCCCGGTGAGAGGGTTTCGGTACAGGTCTACCGGGGCAAGCAGCACCTGACCGTCAACGTCACACTCGGCGAACTCCCTACCAGGTAGGAGTGCCGGGGCCGCGAGGAGCATTATATTCACGCTAGATTTGTTCATTCGGGAACGAGGATGAGCTTGCGACGAGCAGACGCAGCCTGCCGATCCCAGGCTGCGGCAACTTGCTCAGGCGGAACCATCTCCCTCTCGACCGTGCAGCGGCCTGCGGTGGCGTGTGCGAGGATTTGCGTGAGGGCCTGGGCTTTCTGCTCGTGGGTCAGCGCATTGTTGGGTGCTGCCATAGGAGATGGTGGATAATTTGACAAGCCCCTGTAAAGGCATGTCGGGCTGAATGTTCGTCCTTGGGCAGTCCGGACAGGCAATCTCACCCTGGAATGAGGCCCCACCGGACTTCTTCTGCTGGCACTTGCACCGTCTTCCTCGCGACATGACCCTACAACCGCACCTGGCTTCGGTGGCTCTTAAGTGGAAGCCGGCGGCAAGGGGGCAAGAGAGTACCTCGCAAGCCGTCCATCGTCGATGGGTTCTGCCGGCTGCCATCGCCGGAGTTCGCTGCCGGTAGCGTTGCGCCACCAGCTTGCCACCTTGCGCTCGCGGCTGCACGAGCACTACTCGCAGCGCTCTGTGGGGACGCACAAAATGATAGTAAGCGCGCCACCATTCCACGTGAGCGAGCAGATGTGGGGTCTGCTGAGCTGTGGCCCAGGTGCGGCGGGCCAGAGCGGAGACGCCATGACGCACCGTCAGATTCACCCGCTCAATAAAGGCGGTGTTCAACCGTCCAGAGAAGCCTAGTCCCTGCAAGGTGGCTGTGAGAGCGGCCTGTGTCCCCAGAAGCATGACGTGCCTGACGCGGACCAGCTTGCGCCGTCGGTAGCATTTTTTCACCTGGCCGTAGATCAGACCCGCCGCCACCTGCCACTGACGCACGTTCTTCCTTCGACGACTACCTGCGAGCCAGTCTCCAAAATGGGCCGTCAGAGCATAAAAGTACAAATTTAACCCATCGCTGGTAAAGAGGGGGAGGCAACCAGGAGCCAAGATCTGCCGCAGGGAGTGGATGAACAGGTGCGCTGCATGTTGTGTGCGTGGACCCAGATGGAGCACGGGAACAAGCTTGGTGCAGGGATCGATGGCGAGCCAGAGCCACAGCACCTGCTTGGCGTTGCGCAGCCGAGTGCGCAGTTCATCCAGCTGGAGGTGCGGGAGCTGGAGATGGGAGAAAAAGCGCTCGTGCAACGTCTGAGCGTGCTCGCCTGCGCGCGAGAGCCAAGTGGTGATGGTGGCTTGCCGGTAGCCGAAGACCCGTTCGGCCGCGGAAGCGTCCAGCCCTTCGGCCAGCGCCGAGAGCACCATGGCGATCTGCTGAGAAGGGGTTTTCAGGCGATACAGTGCAGTGTTGCGCCTGGCAGTGAACGTGGTACGGCAGGCCTGGCAGCGAAAGGTTTGGATCCGCTCGGCCTGCCCATGCTTGCCATCTCCAACCGGCGCATGAACGTGTGCATCGGTGATGCCAAAGTAAGGACATGTTCGGTTGGGACAGGCGTAGCCCTCGGTGTTCACGCGCTTGGGGGCTCCCCGGCGGCTTTTCACCTCTGGCCAGGGACGCACAGCAGCAGGTGCTGGCCCTCCAACTGACGAGGCAGGGGAGGCTAGACGACAGGCAGAGCAGTCATCTGGGGTGCGAGGCTTCAGCAGACGGTGGAGCGTGCTGCACATCTTGGCTGCTGCTCTCGCCTGGACAGGGCCAGGATGGGGCCAACACAGAGCACAAAGCAGGAGCAGGCACAGCAGGAGGAAGGACACGAGCAGGAGGAACAACACATGTTGGGGCATCAGGATCCTCGCTATTTGAAAATGGGAAAATGGAAAGGTTGAAGCAAGGATAAACAGGATCGAGCGGGATTGTCAAGCTAGTAGGAGAGAAGACTGATTTATCCACCATTGAGTGGGGCTGTACCCCTGGCAAGAACGCTCAACCTTCCACAGCAACACGTCTTCTGGGGAGTCTACCCAGCATATCCAGATCTGGTTGCCGTTGCCATTCGCTTTGAAACCAACGCGTTCTTCCCCTCAGCAGTCGACCCTCTTGCCAGAACCGTTACCTATCGCCGTCGAATTACCCCTGTTGAGAACGCGCTGGATAAGCTCCGCCATCATGTGCTTCATACCTTTTGTGGCTCTGCTGATGGAAACCAGGTGATGGTGCATGGAAAGCTTCTTTTTGGCATTGATGCCGCAGAGCAATTTAAACCTGAGGAGTAGGTTCATATCTGGCATCCTCGCTTATATGATGTATACTGGCCTGTGGTGGGAGGTCTGTAGAGTCCTATCCCTGGATGAATGTTTAGCGACACTCAGAGAAAAACCACTTTTCAGCCGTAGCCGAGTGATTTTCTCATCGTAAGGCCGAGATGATCTCTAAAAAAGTTGCCAGATGGAAAAATCAATGCTATGCTGGAAAAGAGCAGTTTGTCGTATCTTGATAATGGGAGGTATTCTTCATGGCGTACCAAATGACTGTCACCTTGACTGACCAGGAATACCAGGTGCTGGCTGCAGAAGCTGCCAGGAGAGGAGAGCCGCCAGAAACGCTTCTACGTGACCTGATACGACATTTACAATCAGCTTCTTCAGAAAAACGCCCAATGACTGGACGCGAACTTGCTGAGAAGCTCTATCGTGAAGGGAAGCTTGCGAGCCTTGCCACACAACGCCCTTTGACCCAGGAAGAACAGGAAGAGCGCGAACGTCTTGCCCGGTTGTTTGCCAGTGACAAGCCTGCATCTGAGATGGTGATTGAAGACCGAGGTCCGTATTAATGGCTACCTACTTCCTGGACACCTCGGCCATCATCAAACGGTACATCTTTGAATCTGGGCAAGCCTGGATCCTCTCCCTCTGCAATCCAGCACAAGGTCACGACCTATACATTTCACAAGCGGCACTCGTAGAAGTCGTCGCGGCGATCTGCCGGAGAGCGCGCGAGAAAAGTATCAACATCGCTGAACGTGATCGGCTCATTACCGTGTTTCGACAGGATAGCCAAGAGAGCTACAACATCTGGCCTGTGGCTACTGATCTTTATAATGCCGCAGGCGACCTCTGTCGCTCGCATCGCCTACGTGCTTATGATGCAGTACAACTCGCTTGCGTGCTTGCTCTACGTCAGTATACGTTAGCCAATCAAGCGCCAGAACCCATCTTTGTCTGTGCTGATGTTGGCCTCCTCGACATTGCTGCTGTCGAGGGATTGCAGGGTGAAAATCCCAACAACTATCCATGAGTAGAGAAGCGAAGTTCCTTTCAGGAAAAGCATCGCAAGTCTTATTTGTCTGCCTGTCACACTGTATGCTTGGAGATAATCGGACGCCCGTCGGTTCCGGTCGGTTCCGCGATCATGCCCAAGACCCGAGAGGAGTCTTGGGCATGTCTTGTTCCTCTCCCCTTGATCTCGGTTACGAAGGCTGTATGGCACATGCTCATGGGGGACCATGCTGGGGAAAAAGTCGCGCTTCTTGCTCAGCTGAGGCTGCCACTGGCAACAAGCTCGAATTACATCCCTCCCGACAAGAGAATCCTCCTCCCTGCTCCTCATGCACCTCATGCACTCCCATGTGCTCCTAGTGGAGGAACGGATGTCCCATGTAGCCAGTACAGGCAGTCACTTCCGTCCCGAACGATCTGGCAAGCTGCACTGCAAATGACCCCACACCACCAGACGACCCCGTTAATCAGGACCTGTTGCCCAGGTTGAATCTGTCCTTTGTCGCGAAGAC
>Ga0070708_100001033_pt1 | contig 21195 bp, 19 predicted proteins | sample KBSK5503metaG_FD_65469 | JGI IMG/M metagenome (GOLD analysis project Ga0070708, IMG submission 65469) | Corn, switchgrass and miscanthus rhizosphere microbial communities from Kellogg Biological Station, Michigan, USA - KBS K5-50-3 metaG | ecosystem: Host-associated > Plants > Roots >... | reverse complement strand
CTCACAGCGGAGACGCCGAGGTTGCGCAGAGTCTTTTTCCGACGGACTCAACCAGGGGCGCAGCCCATGTGTAACCTGAGCTGACCGGCGGGGCAATAGCCACCGCCTCACATCGAGCGGCGAAGCCGTATCCCTAAACGGCTTTGTCATACGACGCAGGACATGCAGCATGAATTTAGATGAGTCAAGTATGTTATTGCCCTAATTTGTAGGGGCGCCCCTCCGTGGGCGCCCCATTCTTGCCGATCTGTCATTCAAGAAAGGGCGCCCACGGAGGGGCGCCCCTATAAATTAGGACACTACTTGCATTCTCGAACAGTTTCGCTGACGTCGGGTTTTTGCGTTCCGGTTTCTGCGTTTTGGGAAAACAGTGAGAGACTAGACGGATGGGGAGAAATGGTGGAAAGCAGGACACGAACGAAGACCGTAACGTGAGCGAGACGAAGGGCAAGCTCGAGGATGATGTTGATGCGTTGTACAGGCTCCCATTGGCAGAGTTCACGGCCGCGCGCAACGCACTCGCCGCTCGGCTGAAGAAGGCCGGGCGTCGAGATGAGAAAGCGGAGGCCGATCGCGTGAAGGCGCTGGTCAAGCCTTCCATCTCCGCGTGGGCCGTGAACCAACTCTACTGGAAGCATCGCGAGGCATTCGACCGACTGATCGCGACAGGTGAGCGCTTTCGCCACGCCCAGACATCCCGTCTCGCCCGGAAGGTCGGGGACATGCGCGAAGCGCTCGACGCGCGCCGCGAGGCGCTCTCGCACCTTTCAGATCTGGCGACTGCGTTGCTGCGCAATGCAGGTCACAACCCGACGCCCGAGACTATTCACCGTATAATGACTACCCTCGAGGCACTGTCTGCCTACGCTACGCTTCCTGATGCTCTACGTCCCGGGCGTCTGACCCACGACGTCGATCCTCCGGGTTTCGATTCGCTCGCCTCATTGATCCCAGGCGCCGGCATGAGAGAGTTGAGAAAAGAACCGGCGCGGGTCCCGTCCTCAGAGAAGTCAGGACGTGCCGCCACGAGCACGAGACGAAAGGCGGAGCCGGCGGCCGACGTGCGCCAGCTTGCAGAGACGCGTCAGGCAACCTTAGCTGCCGCGAAAGTTTCACTGCAGGAAGCCAAGAGCTTGCTGATCGAAGCGGGAGCCAGGGCACAGAGTTTGGAGGCAGCGCAGAAAAAGGCTTACGCAGGGGCTAAGGAAGCCGAGAAGCAAAGACGAGAAGCCGAGGAGCGCTTCGAGAAGGCAAAAGCCGCGTCGGAAGATGCGGCCCGTCGTGCGCGAAGCGTTGCGGTCGAGCTAGAAGAGGCTGCGAAGGCAGTTCACGACGCCAAGCGCACTGTCGAAAAGGCATCCAAAGAGCTCGAGTTATTGTTTCGAGAATCGCCAAAAAGGTGAACTGGAACAGCTCGTTCTCAACGTCTATCAGTTTCTTTGACTCACCAGTCCCAAATCTCTAGTTATTAGGGTCCTAAAAAGGTGAACTATAGACTGTGCCAAGAGCAGCGTTTGATTTTTAGCCAATGCATCGATAAAAGAAGATTTTTCTTTCCTGTCGATTTCGCCAGTCGCCGTTCGACTTACTATTAAAGGAGCCGGATTTGCTGTTAAGTTACTAAGAAGGAGCGAAAGATGAGCAATGTACGAGTACTAGTAGGCACCCGCAAGGGCGCATTCATTCTGACCTCAGATGGAAAGCGGGAAAAATGGGACGTTAGTGGCCCTCATTTTGCCGGATGGGAAATCTATCACGTTAAAGGTTCGGTCGCGGACCCGAGCCGCATTTACGCGTCGCAAACCAGCGGTTGGTTCGGGCAGATTATTCAACGCTCCGACGACGGCGGCAAGACGTGGATCCAACCTGGAACGCCGGCCGGCGAGCCGACTACGACGCCCGAAGGGGTTCCCAAAGGCGAGAGCAACAAGTTTCTTTACGACGCTTCGGCTGAGACCGGCAAACCGCTCACTACTCATCAATGGTATGACGGCAAGCCGCATCCTTGGGAGTTCAAACGAGTCTGGCATCTCGAACCTTCGCTAGACAATCCGGATACTGTTTACGCCGGCGTCGAAGATGCCGCCTTGTTCCGCTCGACCAACGGCGGTCAGACCTGGCAAGAACTGCCCGGATTGCGTGGCCACGGTACGGGATCTCTTTGGCAGCCAGGCGCTGGCGGCATGTGCCTGCACACTATTCTGTTGGATCCTGGCAATCGGGAAAGGATTTTTGTTGCTATCTCTGCGGCGGGTGCGTTTCGCAGTGATGACGCCGGCGTGACCTGGAAACCAATCAATCAGGGACTGTACTCGCAATACATCCCGAATCCGACCGCGGAGGTGGGCCACTGCGTTCATCGCATTGCGATGCACCCCTCGCATCCAAACGTGCTGTTCATGCAGAAACACTGGGACGTCATGCGCAGCAACGACGCGGGTGACTCGTGGCAAGAGATCAGCGGGAACCTGCCGACCGATTTCGGGTTTGTGATTGACGTTCACGCGCATCAGCCGGAGACGATCTACGTCGTGCCAATCAAGAGCGATGGCGAACACTATCCACCCGAGGGTAAGCTGCGCGTCTATCGCAGCCGAACTGGCGGCAACGAATGGGAGCCGCTCACCAAAGGCTTGCCTCAAAGCAACTGCTACGTAAACGTGCTGCGCGACGCGATGGCCGTCGATTCGCTTGATTCGTGCGGCGTGTACTTTGGCACGACCGGTGGGCAGGTGTATGGATCGGCGGATGCCGGGGAAACCTGGGCTCCTATTGTTCGAGATCTTCCTGCGGTGCTTTCAGTAGAGGTCCAGACGCTGCCATGATTCTGGTTGTAATCCCGCCACACTTGCGAACGCTTGCGGGCGTCAGGGGAGATGTAGAACTCGAGGTTGACGGCGAAGTAACACGACGCTCGGTCCTCGATGCACTCGAGGCACGCTATCCAATGCTGCGTGGGACAATTCGTGAGCACGTCGCGGGCGAACGCCGGCCGTTTCTGAGATTCTTTGCCTGCGGAGAGGATGTGACGCACCAACCGGCGGACGCTCCGCTGCCCCAGGCAATCGCATCAGGAGCGGAGCCCTTTTATATCATTGGCGCAATCGCCGGCGGTTAAGTACATCCGAAACGAATATCGTGCGCAACTCGCGATTGCGAGGGATCGTATCCCGACATATTCCCTGAAGGCGGCTTGGTTCCGCCAGTAATGATATGAGGAAAAATCATGACAACAAGCAACACAAACACCATCCGACTCCACCGCGTGCTCCGGGCAACGCCGGAGAGGGTTTATCGGGCATTCCTTGATGCAAACGCAATGGTCAAGTGGCTTCCACCAAATGGATTCACGGGCCAGGTTCATCATCTCGACGCCAAAGTGGGAGGCACTTACAGGATGTCGTTCACCAATTTCACCACCGGGAAGAGCCACTCGTTCGGTGGAGAGTATCTTGAGCTGACGCCACACGAACGGATCCGCCACACCGACAGATTCGACGACCCGAATCTGCCCGGCGAAATGCAAACGACGATCACGTTGAAGCAGGTGTCTTGCGGGACAGAGTTGAACATCGTGCAGGAGAGAGTGCCTGGTGTCATTCCGGTTGAGGCTTGTTATCTCGGGTGGCAGGAATCGCTGACGCTGCTGGGAGAACTAGTCGAGGCTGAAATTCCGGATCAGACTTAAACTGTAGTAATGGAGTCGTAGGGTCCTCCATGCCGCCTTGGCGCCAGCTGCCCACCGAAGATTTGCGTGCTCTTGTTGCTTATGTCCAGAATAGTTTCGGCCTAATCCTTTCTGGGTCATTATCGGTGCGGGCACCCTAAGATTCTTGTTGGGAATGATTCTCTGGTGATTAAAGACGCGCTCACCTTAACCCTCCTGTCAAGCCTCGTGCTAGTCTTAACAAGCTGCGCGGCGACACATTCCCGCAGGCCTCTGTTAAGTGTGCCACCAAGCGCTGCCGCGGATAACGATATCTACGTCGCCGACGCGCAGGCAAGGATTCGAGCGCTACGGACTGACGGTTCAGAGCAATGGACATTTTCACTTCCTGACGAAATAGCGCAACGAGACAGTTCGGCTTCTCGCGACCTTCGAATTGATTTCCTGGCGGCCCGCTCGGGTGGCAAACTATTTGGGTTGGCGGCTCAACTGACAGGACGTAACGCAGGGAAAACAATACTTTTTGCGCTCGACGGCAATCACTTGCTGTGGCAGGTAGGAGTGCCGTATCCGGAGCAGAACAGTCTGCCGATCGCCATTGGGCCGAGTGCTGTATATGAAGCTGGCGATGACGGCGTGCTCTATGCGTTTGCCCGCTTGGATGGTCATGAGTTGTGGAAGTATCAGGTCAGTCAGGGCGCGCTCGGGTCTCCTACTGTGGGCGCTGATGGAACTGTCTACGTTACGGGACCTAACTATAATCTGCATGCGATTGCGCCGGATGGGAAACAGCGTTGGCTGGTTGATAGTAAATAGAACATCGAACAGGGTGACGTTAGGCCCTGCCGTGGATTGGTGTCGCCAATACAGTACCGCGAGCGAAGCGACCGGATGCTGGCACTCGATAATCCCAAGAACTCTTAAAACGGTGGTTGAGTGCCGGCATCCGGTCGCTTCGCTCGCGGTACTGTATTGAGTTGCAGTCTCGTTAGTCTTAAACTACCCGACATGTAGGCTCCCTAAGTAAGTCTAAGAGCTTACGCGCAGTGTGCAAGTTCCATGGGTGACACTGGTCGGGCCGAGTGAAACTGCCGATAAGACCTCCGCTTCTGATGTGACTTCGAAAACAGTATTCAATCGTGTGATTTCCAGCACCCAGCTCACAAGTTTCGTAACGTTCATGAGTTTGAAGTCGATTCCTTTTGCTTGAGTCTGCTCGCGCAGTTCCAACATCACGCCCAAACCGCCGGCATCTATTGTGCTTACCCGGGCCAGGTCGAGTATGAGCGCGCTGATGCGGGACTGGGAATGCACGGCATTGCGCAGAGCCTCGGCTTCACCCGTCACTATTTGCCCTTGCAGGCACAGGATGGCGACAGTCCCGATATTCTTAGCGTGTACTTTCAGCATTTGTTTCGTAACCCCCCTTTCAGTGCAAATCGTTGCTCGCCTTCACCAGTAAGTCGAATCACGCACGTCTGGATCGACATCCCCGCAAAAATTTTTCCAGCGGACTACTACGAGTCCTCGGTAGTGTCCTAATTTGAGATTGTCTTAGTGCGGACTCTGTGTTCTCCGTGCCTCCGTGGTGATAAAAGAGCCGAAAACCATCTTCACCACGGAGACACGGAGACCACGAACTCCGTGGGACGTGAAATTAGGACACCACGTAGTCCTCCCTAAACACCTGGAGCTTTTGCTTTGCGTGCTCGAAGGAAAGGAACCCATTGACATTCAGGCATTCAAGTCGATTGATTTTCCAAGTGCGACACTGGACCCGCGCCTTTGACATCAACACGAACGGCGACATTGTCGGGACATACATCGCTGGCAATGTACAGCACGCGTTTGTACGCAGCGCCAAAGGGCGAGGAAATCAATAGGAGAATGGGTATGGATAAGAAACGTGCCAACAGATGGGCATGACATAAGGCAACACTGTGAAATTCCGATTTGAAAATCTCACCTGTGACTCAAGCATGTTGCGCTTTCCAATATCGTCTTTCCATGCGCTTAGCCCATGCCCAAAACTTACCCTGCTTTATGTCTGGCGGATCCTCACTCCATAAATCTTTACGCACGAAGATAGAGTCAGGACCGGCCGCATCGATCACCAGCATCATCTGGTGATCGTAAACTGCCGATAGAGCATGCCCCTCAATCTCCGCAGCCAAGTTTTCGGCAGCAACCTTGCCTTGCCGCACGGCCATGTGCCCAAGCTTTGGGCCTTGGAAGTCCACGCAGTCGCCCACAGCATAGGTTCGCTCCATGTTCGACAGTTGCATGGTGGTATCAACGCGCACGTATCCGTCTTCCTCAGTTATTTCCGTGCCGAGCATAGCGCCAGGACCACGGAAAGGTGGGATGATCATTCGCAGATTGCAGTCCAACGCACGACCGTCATTCGCTACTACTGAATTTGGCGTTACCTGATTGATCGTAAAGTCGGACACGAATTCTATTCGATGGAAATCAAGCACATCACGCAATGCTGCCGACACCTTAGCTCCGCCGAACATTTCATCGGGCGTTTCGCTACTGAGAATGGAGATAGTGCAACTGTCGCGCTCGCCTTGCTCTTTGAGGAGACGCGAGAGTGCGAAAGCGGTTTCAAAAACTGGAATAGGAAGCCGTGCACCCGGACAATAACCGATTACCGCATGGCCTTGATGAAAACTTCGTATGGCATGGCCGAACTTCTTAGCAGCGTCGATACCCAGGAGATGATGGGCATTTTCGAAGAAGCCAGTGACTCGCTCGGTCGCCAATCGCCGACCCAATGCTAGAATCAGAAAGTCGTAGGGAATTTCTCCGACAAGGTCGCCGTGCGCAAGAGTGACGTGGCGTTCGTGGGAATTGATTCGCGCGACTTCGCCTTCGACGAAGCGAATTCTCCGATCGAGCATCGCTTTCCGCAAATCGAACGAGATGTCTTCGACGTGGTATTGCCCGAACGCAAACCGGACCAGCGCTGGATAGAAAAGAAACTTTCGGCTCCGAGACACTAATGTGATTTCGTGCTCGTTGCCGAGTCTTTTCGCCAGCGACTCAGCAGCAACTACCCCACCAAAGCCACCACCTACAATCAGCACTCTTGCCACTAACTTGCCTTCACTTTCTGGTTGTCATCGCGACGACGAACGACCTCAAATATAGTCCTCATAACGTTCGTTACCGGTCTCCCATTCCACGAATTTTGGAGCAGCCGCTAACCAGTTACAAGGCGACGGCTGCTACTTTAGGCTCAGTCTCGCGCCGGCATGACATTGCGGGCTTAAGCGGCCTGGCAACGAGGACTGGACAAGGCGCTTGGCGTAAAACGCGATCTACATTAGATCCGAACAACGTTCGCATACCGAAACCTGCCCCATGCGCGCCCACGCAGATGAGATCGATTTGATTCTTTTCAGCATAATTGAGTATCTCGCGATAAGGCTGACCCTCGCTGACAGCGTGCTTAATGTCGCACCAAAGATGTGCTTCTGGTGGAACTGCCTTATGCAGACGGTACGCTGCTTTGTGATACGTTCCTTCGCGGCCGAGTAGGCACCAAGAGATCTCCGATTCATTTAGAGTGAAGGGCGGCAGCACGTGCAGCAAATGCAACTCTGACTGATACTCTTGCGCAAACGACAACGCATAGTTGAGCGCCAACTCGGAGTCGTCGGAGAAATCGTATGCTACGAGAACGCGTTTGAGTTCGATCTTGGTGTCAGAGCCAATTCCCCAGTCGCGTTCGTCGGTATGCATCACCAGAACAGGGCAGGGTGCAGTGCGCGAAACCGACTCGGCGGTCGATCCCAACAGCGCTGCCCGATGTGGTCGGCGGCGCGAACGCATGACGATCAGATCAACGCCGTGTCTGGCAGCTTCGCTGGCAATCGTTGCGCCAATGTCATCACAATTGACTATAAGGCTTCTCCAATCTAGTCCAGCCAGGTCTTTCGAGCCCGAATGCTTCTGGAGGGCCTCATTGATCGCCTCAGCAGCTTCATCGCGGGTCCCTGGTGTCGCGTGCCCGTTATCGGTCATGTCACAATGCAAAAGAAGCAGTTCCGCCTTATATGCTCGCGACAGCGCGATCGCATATCGCAACGCCTCGTCAGAATCTGGCGAAAGATCGGTAGGACAAAGGATGCACTCGATTTTCATAAACTTCTTCAGGGTCGCAGCCCTGCCTCCTGAAAACGTTTGTGCAACGATTGTGCCGATCAAATATTCAGGATTTCCTCTATTTTCTGTACGACTCCGTTTAGGTTGTGGGCTTTTACGCAAAACGGTGAGCAACTTTGCCCAAATACCGAATCGAAGGCCGGACAAGACTTTCTAGGGTTTGATCGCGACCTTCAAGACTCCATCTCGCCGCTCTCCGAATAGCTGGTAGGCATCGGCAATCCTTTCTAGAGGGAAGGTATGGGTAAGCAGCGGTGTAAGATCGACGCGACCGCTCCTTACGACTTCCATTAGTCGGCGCATGCGTTCCTTGCCCCCTGGACAGAGCGTCGTCACTACGCGCTGATCCCCGAGGCCTGCGGCGAATGCTTCGTATGGTATCTGCAACTTGCCAGAGTAGACGCCCAGGCTTGACAGTGTGCCGCCCGGCCGCAAGCTGCGTAATGCACTCTCGAAAGTCTGCTGTGTACCGAGCGCCTCGATCGCTACGTCTGCGCCACCACCTGTCAACCGTTGCACCTCAGCGACAACATCCACTTCCCGATAGTCGAGTGCGACATCTGCGCCCATTCGCTTTGCCATTTCCAGGCGCGTATCGTCGCCATCGATTCCGATGATCAAAGTTGCGCCCATCAGCTTCGCGCCGACAGTTGCGCAAAGTCCTATTGGTCCCTGCGCGAACACGACGACGGAATCGCCGATGCGAATGTTGCCCGATTCTGCTCCGCCAAAACCGGTCGATGCGATGTCGGTTAGTAGCACGACTTGTTCGTCAGACAACTCATTGGGAATTTTCGCCAGATTGGCCTGCGCATTAGGCACTCGCAGATACTCTGCTTGCGCGCCTTTGATTGTATTGCCGAAGCGCCACCCACCGATTGCCTCGTAGCCTTCGCCATGCCCGCACTGCGAGAGTTGGCCCGACAGGCACGCTCGACATTGGCCACATGGCGTGATTGCCCCAACGAGAACGCGGTCTCCAATTGCGTAACCCGTGACTCCCGGGCCCAGTTCTTCAATAACACCAACGGGTTCATGGCCGATGATGAGCCCAGACTTCACTGGATACTCACCACGTACAATGTGTAAGTCAGTACCACAAATCGTAGTAAGAGTGATGCGGATCAACGCGTCACCAACGCCTGCCCGGGGACGCTCCACTTCTTCTACACGTATATCGTTCTTTCCGTGAAAAACGTTTGCTTTCATCTTTTCCGTGAGATTTCGCTTATGCCTCTTCGACGCCAGTGACGCGATCCACGATTATGCGAAACACAACGCTGTCTGGCGCGGCGGCGTCATGCGCTATCATTGACTCGACTGGAGTCAACTGGGGAAAGCGAGAAAGTAATTTGCTGATGATGGCCCGGCGGTAATTTGGACGAATGATCTCTTCGAAATCGCCGAATGCAATGGCGCTGCGCCAGTGAAAGTCGTCATTAATTTGATCCACTTGTAAACAGGAACGCGGATGCGCCCTCATAGCATCAATCTTTCTGCCAGGTAGGGAATGGCTGTAAATTGACCCTTCGTCCACGATATAGTTGATCGGCACCACGTAAGGCTCGTCGTTATCAATACAACCAAGCCTTCCGACCTTGCCGGCCTTAATAACCTCATGCGCTTCGGCATCGCTTAAGACTCTTGTCATCACATTCCCTCCACTCAGGCGAGCGCAACGAATGTGCCATCGGTTTGCGCGGGTTTTAGTAGGAAAAGAGACTTCCCAGTAATGGAGAGGTTGCGAACTTTCACGCACCAGTGCGCGAGCTTGCGCAATTCATGCGAGTCGGGAATTACTGTTGTGGATTCAGTGGCAGGCGAATGGTGAAGGTCGAGCCTTTGCCTAGGGAAGAACTTACCTCGACACGACCGCCATGCGCGCGAGCGATACGACGCACCGCCGGAAGGCCGAGTCCAGTTCCTCCTGGTCTCGTGGTGAAGAATGGATTGAAGATGCGAACGAGATCTTCTTCACTGATGCCACGGCCATTGTCCGAGACTTCAACTATCGCTTCGTCCTCAAATTCTTCGCCGCCATCATCTTGAGATCGTCCGATCCGAACCGTAACCCGACCATCGCCATCTGCGGCCTCGATGGCGTTAATGATTAGGTTAAGCACAGCATCTTCGATTTGCGGGGGATCTATCTGAATTGTCATCCGATCATGGGGAGGCTCGAATTCTATGCTGATTCGGCGGCCACGACTTGTTGCGTTAGCCAACTGAGCGCGTGCCAGGTTTACTGCGCGTCCAACAATTTCGGTGAGCGAACTAGCTCTTACCGATACAAGGCGAGGGCGCGCGCGATCAAGCAGCGCGCGTACCGTGCTATCTATCCTCTCGACCTCGTGCCGCATTCCTTCGAGAGCTTCGCGCTCGGGATCGTTTTTATCGCGTCGGCGAATCAGGATATCGACGCCACCTTGAATTCCGGCTAGTGGGTTCTTAATTTCATGCGCCAAGCCTGCCGCAAGTTCACCGACGAAGGAAAGATGCGCCGCCCGTTGCAGTTCTCCCGCCTGCTTTCGTACTTGCTCTTCAGTCAGTTTGAGTTGGGTGATGTCATGTCTGATGGCTACGTATTGATAGGGCTTACCGTCAGAATTAAGAAACGGGACTATCGTCGTGTCCACCCAATAGATGCTCTCATCTTTAGCGAGATTCCGCAGCTCGCCCTTCCATACCTGGCCAGCGGCGATCGTAGTCCACAATTCCCGTATGAATTCTTTGGGATGATAACCAGAGTTGATGATGCGGTGGTCCTGGCCGAGCAATTCTTCCCGCGAGTATTTCGAGATGCGGCAGAACTCGTCGTTCACGTAGTTAATGATGCCACGCTGATCGGTGATCGCTACAATCGCCGACTGGTCGAGCGCGAACTTGATATCCGCCAGCTCCTTGAGCGTACGCTCAAGCGCGTCGTCGTTGGTTCCTTGTTTGAGTTGTTCCACTCTTTGATTGCCCTAGGGTCTTTTGCGAGGGCGTGATTGTTGCTCTGACTCAAGTTCCCTTTTCATTTGCAGCGGCGAGACCGATCTCTTCCAATTTCTTCATACGGTAGCGAAGTTGATCGCGAGAAATGTGCAGGAACTCCGCTGCTTTAGTCTGATTTCCGCCGCTCCGCTCCAGCGCCTGCCGTACCAGAGACATTTCAACATCTTCCAGGGACACGCCGTCCGCGGGCAAGCAAATATGATCGGGAGTCAAAGGGGGAACTGTGCTTGCCGCGCGCGATTCAACCGCCAGTCCGCGGGGCAGATATTTCGGAGTAATCTCGTCGCCATCTTCGAGGATCATCGCGCGCTCAATGACGTTGCGCAACTCCCGAACATTTCCCGGCCACTGGTATCTGCGAAAAGTTGCCAGCGCTTCGGGATCGATAGCATCAACGTTCTTGCGCAACCGGCGTCTAAAATTAGACATGTAGTGCTCAGCCAGCACCCTTATGTCATCACCGCGTTCGCGCAACGGTGGAATATCGATCTGTATCACCGATAAACGATAGAAGAGATCGGAACGAAAGCGTCCAGCTTCACCTTCTGTTTTGAGATCGCGGTTCGAAGCGGCGATGACACGTACGTCCAGCGGCAGATCTTTAAGTCCGCCGACGCGGCGAAACGCACCTTCTTCCAGCACGCGCAGCAGCTTCGCTTGCAGACTCAGTTCCAACTCGCCAATTTCATCGAGAAAGAGCGTTCCACCTTCCGCTTGTTCGAACAATCCTTCCTTGCGTGCCTTCGCGTCAGTGAAGGCTCCCTTCTCGTAGCCGAACAGTTCACTTTCGATTAATGTGCCGGGCAACGCAGCACAGTTAATTGCCACAAATGGGTTATCAGCACGGGCCGAGTGATAGTGGATCGCTTTTGCGACCAGGTCTTTTCCCGTACCCGATTCACCTTGCAATAACACGGATGAAACGTCGCTCTCAGCAACCTTGTGCGCTAGCGCCAGCATCTCGCGCATTGCCGGCGATTCACCAATAATTTGATCAAAGCTGAACTGCTGCGCGCGCTCACGGCGAAACAGGTTAACTTCCTTGCGCAAGCGGCCCGCTTCGATGGCATTGCGAATCGCTACTTGCAACTCTTCGAGGTTAATCGGCTTGCCAATGAAGTCGTACGCACCCCCGCGCAACGCGGCGATCGTTTCGTCGACCAGGACGTTGGCGGTAATCATAATGACCACTGCATCCTGCTGACTCTGGCGAATCTTGCGCAGTACGTCTAAGCCCGATCCATCGGGCAGATTGATATCGAGCAACACAGCCGAAGGCGACTCCGATTCAAATGCAGCGAGCGCGGCGCTCACGGTCTCCGCCTCAACAGGCTCAAAGCCCCAGCCGCGCAAGGCTTCGCCTAGCGACCACCGAATCATCTTCTCGTCATCAACCACGAGGATTTTCTGTTTGTGATTTTTCAGGAGCTATTTCTGCCTTTCAGTTTACGCCAACCTACCACACTGGAAGATTATAGGAGACTAAACGAGTTTGATGGAAACTGTGGCTTCGAAGCTCACGCTGAGGCTGCCTGCGCTTCTTTGTCTTTTTCGCAACTCCTTACCGAATCATTAAGATGCTGCTTGAAAAGACTCGCGGTGGCGGTCAGAAAATCGTAAGAGGTCACAATGCCCACGAGTTGATCATCATCGACCACCGGAAGGCAGCCGATCTTAGTGCTACGCATGATTTCAATCGCTTCCAGCGTGGGTGTCATCGTCGACACACATGTGGGATTTGGCTTCATGATCTCGCGGACTGTAAGCGAACTCCCACCGGACGCGTTTGAGCCGCGGCTCAACAACCGTAAGAGGCCGCGGTGCGTAACCAGCCCAACCAGATGGCCATTTTCGTCTTCAACGGGTACATGCCTGATGTGCCGCCAGTCCATCAAGCTGGCGGCGAGATCGACGAGATCATCGGGGCGCAGGGTAAAGAGATCGGTGGCCATGAACTGTCCCACCGTTTGGTAGCTTTGGCTCCAATCAGTCAATTCACCCGCTCCGGCCAATTTCCACTCGTGCACCGGTTTGTCCTCCTTCTGCCGTGCGAGAATAGTCGAAGTTAAGGCGCGCGTCCGCATTTCTATTGGCTCGTGCTGATTTAGTGACGCCAGAGAGTTGAGCATCCATTGCGCACCGGTTTGGCCGCCACGAACACGTTCTTCAACGACCCCAAGATATTTGTCAATGTCGCTTGAATCGATGTTCGATTCTTTCAGGCCCGCGCGCGCGAATGGCAGAAGGTCATTCAGAATCAAAGAAATGGCGCTTAAGTTTTTCCCGTCAAGCCATTTCAATTGTGCATTCAATCCGTATCGGGCAGCCGCGAAAAAGTTTTCCTTCGCATCGTCGAAACTCAAGCGCTTCGCGATCTCGCCGTACGCCTGCGGCAATGCGACCATCAGCCCGACAAAGAAAGCAGCATTCGCCATCTCATCTTGTACGGTCGGCCCGGCTGGTAGGGCACGATTCTCAATCCGCAAATGGGCAATTGCATCGGCAACGCCATAGCACGCACGGTTCCAGCGCCAAACCGTACCGTTATGCATTCGCAGAGCGGAGAGTAGTGGAGTCTCCCCTCGAGCCAATACTCGAAAAGGATCTTCATCCGGTTGCGTAATCATGATTGGACGGAAGCGAGAAATCTGATCATGGAAAAGTTCGACGACCGAGTGCTTGAGCCACCGGTCTCCGAAACTCACCCGTGTTGGCTGGCTGCGGGCCAATTGGGTCCGAGAGCGAGCGTCGGTCGAGTGTTGAAACAACGCCACCCGCGTCTCCTGCCATAGCCGATGACCAAACAAGAGCGGGGAATTAACTGCCGCCGCAAGCACCGGAGCCGTAATCGCCTGGGCCATGTTGTACCGGGACGCAAACTCGGCTGGGCTAGTCTGAAAATGAACCTGGAAACTCGTATTGCACGATTCCATCATGATGTTGTCGTGCGTAATCTGGAGTTCGTCGAGACCTTTTATGTGAATTGAGAAAGGACCACCCCTGAGACCTATCACTCCGCCGTTAAGCTCATGGTAGCGCGGAACAGGCGTAAGATTTTCAAGGATCAGATCTGATTTCTTCAGCGTTGGCAAGACGCCGGAAAGGAGAACATCCGCGTCAAGTTTCTCAGCACTAGTGCATACCAAAGATAAGAGCTCGCGCAGTTCTTGCTCCATCTTGCTAAAGCATCGCCCCGTCAGCGGCAGCGGACTCAGATTGGCTTCAAGATTGAACCTCGCAATCTCCGTTGTCAGTCGCGGGTCCTTTGCGCGTTCCAAAACCTCCAGGGAAATAGGGGCAGGCCGCAGGTTGCGGTCAACAAGGAACATTTCCTGTTCAGCCCCAATTCGCGTCACGCCAGTTTCCACGCGATCGGTTTCGATCATGAACTCAAGAGCACGAAGATCCTCAAGCAACGCCTTCATAAAAGCCTGCGACTTCTTTTCGTCAAATTGCTGCTCAACGTTGTGTTCGCCCATTGAATTCACACCCGAATCAAAAAGGTATTTCTTCCCGGCAAGCGCTTGCTCTCATCCTTGGATTTTGGTTAGGCAAGCGATGTGCCTTAATGACTGCGCGCAGTTGTCGGGAGATGAATTCGATTACATAGGAGGGTTGTGGGTAACTTCACGCACCTGCGCGTACTTTCTCGCAGTTGAGAATCCAAGAGCGTCATTCGTGAGATCGCAAATTGCGATGTCAAAGATTTCACTTCTTCGGATGGCATTCAACGCATTGGAACATCGAAATGTCGCCGAGGTTCAGTGGATGCTGAAACGGCCCGTTCGCCTTGTGGCAGAACTCGCATTTGTGGTCGGCTAGCCCTCCAAGATCAACCGGATGTTGAAACGGCCCGGTCTTCGCATTCTTTTCGGGTGATGCGGCAGAGTCGTAGATCACCGTGTGACAGATGTTGCAATCGTTTCGGATCACTTTGCCAGTCTCGCTCTTGTGCTCGCCGTCATGACAACGGAAGCAACCAGAAGATCTTAAGTGGCCGATGTTATTCGGATGGGCTTGCCAGTCCGTCTTCATCTCGGGAAAGAAGTTGACCTGATAAATGCGCTGAATCTCCGCGATGGCGCCATCAATCGAAGCGCGCTTTTGCGGGTAGACAGCGGAGTAGTTTATGCGGTAATAGCCATCGATGCTGGAAGAAATGGACTTTAATGCCTCGTCGTTCGAGGCGTAAGGTTTCGAGAGGGTTTCGACCGCTTGGCGCTTGAGATACGGCAAGGAAACATCAAGCTTTTGAGCGGCAAAAGCAGTATCGAGAGCAACGTCAGGCGGGTTATAGATGTGCGCAGGCCTGTTGTGACAATCAATGCAATCCATTCGACGTTTCGCAGCCGTCTCGATTTGCTCGCGCGATAGTTGAGAGTTGCTGGCACTATAGACGGTAACATGTCCGTTTCTATCTTTCGCCTGCACCCACGGAATCACCTGGCGTTGCTCGTCGGTTGCGATATAGGTGATCTCGTTAGCAAGATTCATATGCCAATGAATGCCGTTCACCGGGCCGGTTTCCGGACTGCCACCACCAACATTAATTAGCATTCGTGTCTGGCGCAGCGTGTTCTTTTCGTCATACGCATACTCATTGAAGACTTTCAGTTGCGTCCCCCAGAATTTTTCAGGCCAATGACATTGCGCGCACGTATCGCGCGCTGGACGCATATTCTCCACCGGGGTCTTGATCGGTCTCTCGTAGGTGTTGAAGGTAACCGCATAGAGTTGGTGGACCCCATTGAGCTTGGATCGCACGTACCACTCGGCGCCCGCTCCAATGTGGCAATCAACACAACGCAAACGCGCGTGTGGGGAGTTCTGAAACGCCACGAACTCGGGTTTCATGACCTTGTGACAAGTCTGGCCACAGAAAGCAACTGACTCAGTGTGTTCGTACGCGCGGTAGCTTCCGAATGCGCTTACTGAGACGAATACAAACGTCAACGCCACGAAGATCAGAAAGAAACGCCGTCGCCGAGGGTCGTTAAGATCGATTGTCGGATAGGCGGCGATCTCGGAGTGCGACAGACTACGACGTCTGCGACGTTCGATCAGCATCCCTATGCCGATAACAATCAGACCAAATACCAGGATTGAAGGAAGAATTACCCACGCGAAGATTCCGATATAGGGAGTGCTCCTGGTTCCGGTAACCTCTATCAGAAACAGCAAGAGAATGCTCGCCAGGCAGGCTAAGACGAGCGCCGCGCCCATGAGACTGATGTAGTTGTGAAAGAGCCTGGGAGTCTTTTGAACAGCCTCGCCTTCGTCGCTCATGCTAGGGACACCTCGAGGGTTGAATACGGTAAACGACCCTCTATGCCACCGGCGCTACGCAGGCGGCACAGGAGATCGTCTAACACTTCCTACCGAATCTGAAGGTCGTTACTGCTTCAATGATTTCATGTAATCCAACAGCGCTTTCGCCTGGTCCGCCGTGATGCCCTTCGTCTCGTAGGCCGGCATGTTTGGCGGCTTCTCCGGCTTCTTTCCCTTCAGGATAATCTGCACATGTTCATCGTCGGATTTGGCCGGGTCGAATTTCTTCTCAGCCTTTTGGCCATGACACACCACGCACTTTGCGTCCTTATAATACGAGGCCGCGTCCGTGTATTTGACGTCGGTTTGAGCGGTGCCTGTTACCAGAAAGACGAATGCCAGCACAGTCACAATTGCAGCAAAGATCCCGACATTCCTCAAATAAGCGGTTTTCATTATTCGTTCTACCCTCCCAGAGATATCAAGCGAAATTACCTTCCGACACGCTCCGTCCTGAAACGGGGGCAACGACTGTGCCGGGCTGCCCTCGTATCAGATGCCGCGCTTTTACGCAATACCCTTCTTCGCCGATGTAACAGAATTCATTTGTGGAAGTGTGCTCTTGCGCAACACTGCGAAAATTTTCGCATCGATCAAAAGTGCCACGTGTCTCGGTTGTGACAACGCTTACAAGACGAGAAGTCATCGCCTCCAAAAGCTCTCGTTCCGTTGTGACAAGACATACAACTAAGAGTGCCACGAGCCGCGTGATGATTGAGCGCCTGGGGCGCTGTAACTTCATTTCTCTGAAGCCCCCGGCGAACGCGATGGCAATCATTGCAACTCAGGTGCGCGCCCCGGTTGTGTTTATCATGACCGAAGCCAATCCTAAAGGCGTTCGCCATTTGGCTGGAGCGTAAGTACGGAGCAGCCTCGTGACACACGCCGCACGAGGAAATATCTCGATCGCCTGACTTCGCCTGCGGGCTGTGACACTGAAAACACGTAACGTGAGCATTGAAGCCGGCAGGAATCGTCATCGCTGCGCCGCCCAGCGCAGGTCGATGACAGCTTGCGCACGTGATCGGGCCCAAGCCCATGTGGCGCGCATGATCGAATCTCATGTTGAAGCTTCCGAGACTCGGAAAAGCTTTCACTGCTCCTGATTGCGCATTGCTGTGACAGATCGCGCAGATCGCATTCGACGAATCGGCAAACTGCTTTACGTGACAACCGGCGCACGGCAAGTGATTGAGGCGTCCAGGCATTGCAGGACGCGCCGCATTGGTATCGCGGCGGTGACATAACAGGCACGGTAGCCGAGAGTGATAGGCGCTGGTGTGTTGAAACTTCGAGTAATCGGCATTTTCAGGCACCTGCATTTGTTGCTCAATCGATTCGGTTTTTCGAGCGGCCACTTTGAGTGCGAGAATCGCGACCAGAGTCACGCCAATGAATACGGCCAACAGACAGAACCCGTTACGCCCGCCAAGTCTGATCCATGGTGGAATTCTTCGTCTCTGTTTGTCGTGCGGTACCATTCAAAAAGATTAAGATTTCTTGAGCATCTGTATTGCCCTAACGTGCGTCTCCGGCACAGTCTCTTTGCCGAAAGTTAGATGACATTTAGTGCAAACAAAAGCTGGATTTGTCTTCTTGTGATCGAGCTCGTAGTTCAGAATCCCGCCGTCGTCTGTTGTTGCTGTGATGTGGCAACCTTCAGCGTCGCCGCATGAGCGCACCGGAACGAGGAGCGTCTTCATGTTGACGGTATTCATTGTCGTCACATTGTGGCAATTGAGGCAGCTTACGTTCGGGTGTTCTCCGCCTTCATGACGGAACGAGCCGGAAGAAATCCGATGGTTCCATAGGGTCAACACTGTGTTGTCCGTTACACCCAATGTCTCGGCGAGCCTGGGATCAAAGTCGGTTTTCAAACTGTCTTGCGACGCGAGCTTATGGCAAGCGTTGCAATCCGAAGGTGGCGGTACAATTCCCAGGTCAGTGTTATGACACATGAAACAGGCCGCGTGGCTATTCGGGATGGTCTTGAACGTACCTTTCTTCAACCAAAATGCATCGCCCAGATTCTTTGGCGGCCTGGTCACGTATTCATCATCTGACTTTCCTTGCGGCTGGTAGGTTTGGTGACAGACTGGGCAACTCTCTACCACCCCAGGCGGGCTGCTCGCCTGGGGACCCCGGCTTGGCTCGCTGGATTCATTCGCTGCGCCCTTCTGCTGCCAGGAGATAATGACAAAACCCGTACGGCTTTCCGGTCTAAGAGCCGGAGCGTTCGATCCCACCACATCAGCATGCTTATCGTGCGGAAAGTTGACCGCGAACTCCGTAACCAGATCCTGCTTTTGGTTCGAAGAAGTTGCACCTCCGAGACTTGGAAATAGAAAGCGGGCCGTGTCGCGTGGAGTAACATTCACATGGCAATTTGAGCAGATCGCCGGAGCGGGTCTTTCGCGAGCGAAGAATTGTGGCCGATGGCAATTAAGGCATGAAGCGTGGTCAGGAAAGTCGGCTACGTCAGGAAAGGCCGCGTCGCCTTTGCGCACGTCCTTCCAATTCCTGGTTGGAAACTTGTGGCAGGAATTACACGGAAGCTTGTAGTTCACGACGTGAGTGCCGTGAGAGAACTTTGAATAGTCGATGCGCGGTTTTTGCGCTGTGGGCCCTTCGATTCCCTTTCGCGGGCGACGCCTATGAGTCCGCGATTGCTGCTCTTCGCTGGCTACGCTGGCGGCGACCGACAGAAAGCGCGACGTCAAAGTCATCAGGAAGCCCATGAGTAGAAGCGCAACCGACAGAATCGCCCGCCGCTTCCTTGCGCAGTCTTCAGTGAACATTGTTCGCGCTGGCTCCGGCCGCTTAAATTGGACAAACTCCGGACCGCCGTCAATAGGGCGCGCCCGGAGATTACTTCTTGAGAGCTGCCGAAAAATCCTGGACAGCTATTCCCTGCGACCAAAGTAAAGGCGCAACGACATATAAGGCAGATGCGCGTGATAATTCTGGGGGCGCGGGCTGCCCGGAAACGCACTGGGAAACTTGCTCTCGTTGTAGTTGTAGTACTGGTAGCCGAGATTCCAATCCAAGCGACGATTCAGCTGGATCGATAGTCGGGCTTCGGGTGATTGGAAGCTCATTGGATAAGACGTAATCAGCGTGCCGCCGAGAAGCGTAGTGAATGTGCCCGAGCTGACGAATGTTCCGCCCGTCGGATCAGATAGCCGGCTGCCTTGCCCGTTGTCCTTATTGACGCGGTATGACGTGTAAAGCGTCATCCGGCGTGCCAGCAGCGCGGTCGCGTCGATGAAGAAGAAATTGTTTCTCTGAAAATACAGTGCGTGACCGAAGTGATGGAAAACGCTGACTGCGGGCGGCACCTGGTAGAAGTAATCGATCACTGAATTGCTGTTGACCCAGTCGTAGTTGTAACCCATGCTGAGCGAGAGTCGGGGATTCGCCGTCCAATCAACTGATGAAGTGAACGTCCGCAATTTCGTATTGACTCCAAAATCCGAAATTGAGACGCCGGCAATCTCCGAAGGGTTGGAATTATTCCGGGTGATTAGGGCGAGATTGAAATTAACTTTTCGGTTAGGCGCGTATCTGCTCTTGGCGCGAATGTTCGTGTAGTTGTAGTTTCCTATGCGCGTGAACACGTTGTCGGCGGTGCCGTGCTCGCCGTCGAAGTAGATGGTCCAATTCTTTTTGGGCCGTGCCTTGAAGCCACCAAAGAAGGCGTTGGTATGATTGTTCTCGATATCGTCCTTCGCGCATGTGACTGCGGGCACGAGGCAAGCTGCAATACTCGTGAGCGGAACCGGCGCGTTGCTGTTGAGGGCAAATCCGGTCAGGATCTGCTCGTCGTGTCGCTTGGCATACCGATACCCAAAGTGAATCGAATAGTTTTTGTTAAACTGATAATCGCCTTCGACGGTATCTTGGTATTTGCGGTACTTCGTCGTTTTGAAGGCGCTCAAATTCGAGAAGGCAATTGTGTTAGTCGTCGCGGCGCGCGTAAGAACGAAAAGGTCATTAAAGGTAGCCACGCCATCGATGGTGAAGTCCTCCACGTGAAAAGTATTCGAGATTCTGAATTTGTTTGTAGCCAACAGAGTCACGCCGATATCCCCAACAGTATTCGGCCGCTTGGCTGTGGAAGGAATGTTGTACTGACCGATGACCAAAACATTGGGCGGCGCAAGGGCTCCGGTAATTCTGGTGTTGAAGTTCGTTCCCGTCATATTCTCGAAGAAAGTTGAGTTCGAAGTCGCGCTGCTGTGAACAATGTGACCGGTAATGTCTAACTTTTTGGCTACCAAGGTATGAATGCTGGCCTGCGTGTAGTCAACGCTGCCACGCGTAGGTTCGTTGCGAGTGTAGCTTGTGAGACGCGCCGCTGCGGGATTCGCGTTTATGAACGTTGGCGGAATATCGACGAAACTATCATCGCGAAAACGACGGAAGCCTTGCAGGAAGGTCCAATCGATTGGCCCAACTTTTCCATCAGCTCCTATGCGAAAGTCGTTCGCTCGCGTGCGCGCATGGCTGAAAAGCTGAAACTCGTTACCGCCTTGATGGTAGGTGCTGAAAAATGGGCCACTGTAGCGTTCCGGAGAGTAGCCAACGGTAAACCTGATCGTTTCGTTCTTCGGCAGGATCGTGAGATCGAAATCACCAAGCTGCGTTCGCGTGTTGTACCCGTGATACCCCGTGACTGGATTAGGCGGAACACTGAAAGTCGCGGGCGAGAATATGTAGTTGGGGTTCGCAAAATTGTTCAAATATCTAAAGTACTCGAATCGCCGATAGCTCCCATCGAACCGATACCATTTAGCCTTCTCGACATTGATCCGCATCGAGCCATTCGGGTCTGCGCCCCAACCACTCGAAGTCACCAGCAGAGTATCAAATAGTCCGCCGTTGCCGTTCTTTCTTCGCGCCAGAAAGCTGGAGTCGAACAGCCGGACGCCGGCGTGGTAGTTGAGATCGCTGCGGTACTTGTTAACATCGCCGCCAACTCGAAGCCCACGCGCGCCGACTTCAATGCTGGAGGTGATTATGTAATCGCC
>Ga0070708_100001032_pt1 | contig 21210 bp, 17 predicted proteins | sample KBSK5503metaG_FD_65469 | JGI IMG/M metagenome (GOLD analysis project Ga0070708, IMG submission 65469) | Corn, switchgrass and miscanthus rhizosphere microbial communities from Kellogg Biological Station, Michigan, USA - KBS K5-50-3 metaG | ecosystem: Host-associated > Plants > Roots >... | reverse complement strand
TCCTTCCACCAAGTCTATGCAACTACTAAATTTAACCCCTCTCGACACCTTAATCGACCCACACGATCCGGCGCTGACCTCCACGGCATCCACATCCCGCTTCGCCACGGCAAAGCGCACGCATCTGGGCGGTGAGCTCAGATCGTCTCACGTCGGCGCAAAAGTCAAACTTGGCGGATGGGTACATCGAACCCGGAATTTAGGGGGCATAGTCTTCCTTGATCTGCGCGACCGCGCTGGACTGGTGCAGGTCTCGTTCGATCCTAAATGGACACCCACCGGAGTTATTGAGCGGGCGGGGAAGCTCGGTCTCGAGACCGTCATCACAATCGAAGGTGAAGTCGCCGCTCGCCCGCCCGAGATGCGCAACAAGGAGATGGAGACCGGAGACGTCGAAGTAAGGGCTCGCGAGTTCCAGATCGTCGGGCCGGCGGAGACTCCCGCCATTCCAGTCGCGCGCGGAAAGGGTGAGAAGCTTCCCGCCGAAGAGCTGCGGCTGAAGCATCGCAATCTGGATTTGCGTCGGGCCGAGCTGCAGAAGAACCTCATTCTGCGGCATCGACTCCAGCAAGCGACGCGTCGATTTCTCGATGAGCGCGGGTATCTCGAGATCGAGACGCCGATTCTCACCAAGCCGACGCCGGAGGGCGCACGCGACTACATCGTGCCGAGCAGAGTGCATCCAGGTGAGTTCTATGCGCTCCCTCAATCGCCGCAGCTGTACAAGCAGCTGCTGATGGTGGCTGGGTTCGACCGCTACTTCCAAATCGCGCGCTGCTTCCGCGACGAGGACCTCCGCGCCGACCGCCAGCCTGAGTTCACGCAGATCGACATCGAGGCATCGTTCGTGGAGAGAGAGGACATCATCGCTCTCACCGAAGGCTTGCTCGGTGTGCTGTTCAGGGAGTCGGGGATCGAGATTCCGCCGCGATTTGAGCGTTTGAGCTACACCGATGCAATGGAGCGATTTGGAATCGATCGCCCGGACATGCGCTACGGTCTCGAGCTCTTCGATGCCAGCGACGCTTTTCGCGGCTCGGAGTTTGGCGTCACCAACTCAGCGCTAGCCGCGGGCGGGCGCGTCCGCGGCATCAGGATTCCGGGCGGCGCCGCCCTGTCCCGGAAGCAGGCGGATGAGATCGAGGCGGTCGCCAAATCCGGCGGCGCCGGGGGATTGATTCGGCTCAAGAAAGGGGCGAACGGCCTCGAGGGACCGGCCGCAAAGTTCCTCAACGAGAGGGCAGCTCAGCGTCTCGCCATCGCCGAGGGCGAGCTGTGTGTCTTCGTTGCCGGAGCCGAGAGGGTAACAAATCCGGCGCTGGACCGCGTCCGTCAGGATGTTGCGCATCGGCTGCAGATGGTGTCCGAAGAGAAGAGGATATTTCTTTGGGTAACCGATTTCCCGTTGTTCATACGTGAAGCCAACGGAGCGCTCAGCTCCGTCCATCACCCGTTCACATCGCCGAATCCGGAAGACCTCGCGCTTCTCGATTCGGCGCCGGAAAAAGTTCGTGCGCTGGCCTACGACGTCGTGCTGAACGGCACCGAGCTGGGCGGAGGCAGCATCCGCATCAATGATCCAGCCCTGCAGCGCAAAGTCCTCGCGCTCCTCGGCGTCGATGCAGCACACGCGCAGGCGCGGTTCGGTTTCCTGCTTGATGCACTCAGCGCAGGGGCCCCGCCGCACGGCGGCATTGCTCTTGGCTTCGACAGAATCGCGATGATGCTGGCCGGAGCGTCGTCACTGCGCGATGTAATAGCATTTCCCAAGACCACAGCGGCGAGGGCGCTCTTCGAGGACGCGCCATCGACCGTTCCACCCGAAGACCTGAGGGAACTCCATCTTCAGAACATGACGAGTTGACGTGAGCGAAGAGACAACAATTCAGCGCCTTTCGACCGAAGGCGCGGACATGCTGACGCTGGCTGGGGTTAACGACGAAAATCTGATCGAGCTGGCGCGTCAGACGGGAGCCAAAATCGCACTCCGCGGCGAGACGCTGGCAATTAGCGGAAACACGGATGCAGTAGCGCGCGCAATCCCCATCGCCCAGCGCATGATCGACACAGCGAAACAGCAAATGCCACTGACGGCGGACGACGTGCTGCGCATGAGCATCGAAGGTCCGCGAGATGGCAATGGGAACGGCGTCGACAGCGAGACGCGCATCGTTCTGCCCGGCGTTCGCAAAATCATCCAGGCGAAGACGAGCGGTCAGGCCGAGTACATGAAGCTGATGGCAGACAACGACATCGTCGTCGGCATCGGACCGGCCGGAACGGGGAAGACCTACCTCGCCGTCGCCGCCGCCGTCGACGCTCTGGCCCGAAAACGCGTCCGCCGGATCGTGCTGGCGCGTCCCGCTGTGGAAGCAGGCGAGAGCCTCGGATTCCTTCCTGGAGACATGCAGGCGAAGGTCGATCCATATCTGCGTCCGCTCTACGACGCGCTCGAGGACATGATGCCGCACGAGCGCGTTCAGAAATCGCTGGAGACGCGTACGATCGAGATCGCACCTCTCGCGTACATGCGTGGACGCACTCTGGCCGACGCTTTCGTAATTCTCGACGAGGCCCAGAATGCGACTACTGCACAGATGAAGATGTTTCTGACGCGCCTCGGCGTTAACTCGAAAGCCGTCATCACCGGCGACAAGACGCAGATCGATCTTCCCAAGCGCGAAGAGTCGGGACTCGTGCAGATCGAGCGCATCCTTCCCGGGATCGATGGTATCGGCTTTCAGTATCTGACCGATGCCGATGTCGTACGTCACCGACTCGTGCGCGAGATAATCAAGGCGTACGCCGAGGACTCTGGCGCCTGAGCTCGTCGCGCGGAGCGACTGAATGAGGAGTCCTCCGCGCGGACTCGCGATTGATATTTCCTCGAGCGTCCGTCGACTGAACGTGTCGCGTGCGCTCGTTCACCGGGCGGCTGCGGCCACGTTGCGTGCCGAGCGGGTCAAGGACGCTCTGCTCTCGATTACTTTCGTGAGTCGAGGGACAATCTCCGCGCTGAATCGACGCTACCTTGGACACCACGGTGCGACCGACGTTATTTCGTTTGGGCTGGGGCGCGTCGGCAGGCGGGGAGCGGTAGTGGGCGACGTGTATATTTGCGCGGAAGTCGCTTGCGACAACGCCAGGCGGCAGGGAATCAGCGCCGGAGAGGAGCTGCTGAGACTCGTGGTGCACGGAACCCTTCACGTACTTGGCTACGATCATCCGAGCGGCGTGACGCGGACAACGTCCCGAATGTGGCGCAAACAGGAGAGAATTCTCGCCCGTGTCCTCTAACCGTCTGCTCGACGACTTCCACGCCGGAAAACCGGCGGCGCTCGCTCGCGTGGTGAGCATCGTCGAAAATCACCGCGACTCATACGAGGACATTCTGGCCTCGTTGCATGCGCGAACGGGGCGGGCGAGACGAATCGGACTGACTGGTCCACCCGGCGCCGGAAAGAGCACCATCACGTCGCTGCTAGTCAAACGGTATCGCGAGGCAGGTCTCAAAGTTGGTGTCATTGCGGTCGATCCGACTTCACCGTTCACCGGCGGGGCTCTGCTGGGTGATCGCGTGCGCATGGAGAACGTCGCGCTCGATCCCGGCGTATTCATCCGGTCGATGGCGACGCGCGGTTCTCTGGGCGGCCTTGCCGCATCAACGCGTGAAGTCGCCGACGTACTCGACGCGTTCGGTTTCGATCGATTGCTGATCGAGACCGTCGGGGTCGGTCAGTCGGAGCTGGACGTGGCGCGAACGGCCGATTCGACCATTCTCATTCTCGTTCCGGAATCCGGCGATTCGATTCAGACGCTAAAGGCGGGGGTGATGGAGGTCGCCGACATCTTCGTCGTCAACAAGTCCGATCGTCCGGGCGCTGACCGTCTGCGCAACGATGTCGAGTTGATGCTCGGGCTGAGAAAAGGAATCTCGTTTGGCAATACGCCGGCACACCACGGCGTTGACCTGAAGCGCCTGAATCCGGCGCGGGCGGCGAGGGAAGCGGCGGCGAAGGAGAATCCAGTCGAGTGGACGCCGCCGGTCCTGAGCGCGATCGCGACGAAGGAACAGGGAATCGACGAGATCGTGACCGCGCTCGATCGTCACTTCGCTTATCTTGAACAGAGCGGAACTTTGCGGGCGCGAAGGCGCGAGAGAATGCGCGAGCGCGTAATGGATGTCGTGGAGCAGAAGATCCGCGGCCGGCTGTGGAAAGACACCGGCACGATGAGCTGGCTCGAGCTGCAGCTGCCGTCAGTCGAAGAAGGAAGTGCAACTCCATTCGGAATTGCCGATCAATTGTTGCGGCAGAGTGGCGAGCTCGTACGTGGAGAAGAGGATAAATGACGAAACTGAAAAGCCCCGGCTCCACCTCCAAGACCGCACCCGGTAGCGAGCTGATCGAGACGATCGAAGAGCAGAGCGCCGAGCTCCGGCTGCTGCGAAAGGAAGTCGCCGAGTGGCGTAAGAAGTACGAGAAGGGTGAGCTGCGCGACATCGGATTCAATAACTCCGAAAAAGAGGTGCAGGCTGTCTACACCCCGCTCGATGCAGCCGAGACCAGCGCCCAAGCGCTTGGCATGCCCGGCGTATATCCCTACACACGGGGTGTGCACGCGACGGGGTACCGAGGACGGCTGTGGACGATGCGCCAGTTCGCCGGCTTCGGCAGTGCGCGCGATACCAACGAGCGATACAAGTTCCTGCTCGATCACGGGCAGACCGGTCTTTCCGTAGCGTTCGACTTCCCGACGCTGATGGGCTACGACTCGGATCATCCGAGATCGGAAGGCGAAGTTGGCAAGTGCGGCGTCGCCATCTCCAGCCTCGCCGACATGGAAGTGTTGTTCGACGGCATCCCGCTCGATCAGGTCTCGACGTCGATGACCATCAACGGACCGGCGGTCATTCTCTACTGCTTCTACATCGCTGCAGCGGAGAAGCAGGGCGTCGATTCCAGGGAGCTGCGCGGAACGATCCAGAACGACATCCTCAAGGAGTACATGGCGCAGCACGCGTGGGTCTACCCCATCGAGCCCGCGCTCCGACTTATCGTGGATTGCTTCGAGTGGTCAGCCGAGCACGTCCCGCAGTGGAACACGATCTCCATCAGCGGCTACCACATTCGCGAAGCAGGTGCGACGGCCGCACAGGAGCTCGCCTTTACCCTCGCCGATGGATTCACCTACGTAGAACGCGGAATTGCACGGGGCCTGAACGTCGATACGTTCGCGCCCCGTTTGTCGTTCTTCTGGGACATCCACAACGATTTCTTCGAGGAGATTGCCAAGCTCCGCGCGGCGCGTCGCATCTGGGCGCGGCACATGAAGGAGCGTTACGGCGCCAAGGATCCGCGCTCTCTCATGATGCGGTTCCACTCGCAGACCGCCGGCGTCACGCTGACTGCGCAGCAGCCGATGAACAACATCGTGCGAGTCGCGTACCAGGCGATGGCGGCGGCGCTGGGAGGTACACAGTCACTGCACACGAACTCGATGGACGAGACGCTGGCGCTGCCGACGGAAGACGCGGTGCGTCTCGCGCTTCGCACCCAGCAGATCCTCGCCTACGAGACAGGCATCCCCAACGTGATCGATCCGTTGGGGGGATCCTACTACGTCGAGACGCTTACCACAGACCTGGAACGCGAGGCCGAATCACTCTTCGAGCAGATCGAGAAAGTTGGCGGCGTCGTGCGTGGCCTGGAAACCGGCTGGTTGCAGCGGAGAATCAACGAATCGGCTGCCCGCCAGCAGTGGGAGATCGAGCAGCATCGGCGGGTCATCGTCGGAGTCAACGACTTCGTGACCGACGAGCCCGGGCTGGCTATTGAGCTGCTCAAGGTCGCCGACGAAACCGAGCGCGAGCAGAAGCAACGGATGGCCGAGATGCGGGGGCGCAGGGATGCTGACTTGGTGGAGAAGAGACTCACAGCTTTGCGTGAAGCAGCCAAAACCTCACAGAACTTGATGCCTTACATCCTCGATTGCGCCCGCGCCTACTGCACGCTTTATGAGATTCGCGCGGCGATGGAATCGGTGTTCGGCGCCTACCGCGAGCCCGTGTTCTTCTGAGCAAGACGCGCGAGTGGTGGGAGTCTGCCTTCGACGCCCATTATCTCCTGGAGTACGGCCCACTCTTTACGCCCGAGCGCGATCGCCACGAGGTCGCACGCGTCAATGACCTCCTCGGGCTGCCGGTCGGTTCACGGATTCTCGATGTGCCATGCGGTCAGGGCAGGCACGCGCATCTGCTCGCCGAAGCCGGCTACGATGTCGACGCTCTCGACTATTCGAAGGCTTTACTGGCCGTCGCTCGCCGCCGCGGCAGCGGGCAGAATCTGCGCTACACGCGCGGCGACATGCGAAAAATGCCGGCGCGCTGGTCACGCCGATTTGACGCGGTGCTGAATCTCTTCACCTCGTTCGGATTCTTCGCCCATCCGGCGGACGATGTGCGCGTTATCCGTGGATTTGCGCGGGTACTGAAACCCGGCGGGATTCTCGTCTGGCATGGGGGCAGTCGAGACGGGGTGATGGCGCGATTTCTGGCTCGCGATTGGTGGACTTCGGGTAACACCATCTTCGCGCAGGAGAGGGAGTTCGATCCACTCTCCGGATTCCTCACCGTGCGGTCGACATGGCGGCGTGGATCGAAGACCGACACTCGCGAACACCGGTTGCGGCTCTACACAGCAACTCGTTTATCGGAGCTGCTTGCGGACGCGGGTCTGATCGTCGAGAGTGCTTTCGACGGGTTCTCTGAGAAGCCGTTGCAGAGAACTTCCTCCGAGATGCTGTTGGTCGCTCGCAAGGAGTAATGCCAATTGCCGCTCGCGCTTCGCTGCCGCTAACTTTTACCTGTCTATGAGACCAATTCGAGTTCTCGTCGCGAAACCCGGTTTGGACGGGCACGATCGCGGCGCCAAGGTCGTCGCCGCCGCTCTGCGCGACGCCGGGATGGAAGTCATTTACACTGGACTTCATCAGACGCCGGAAATGATCGCCACCGCCGCCATCCAGGAGGACGTGGATGTTATTGGGCTTTCGATCCTGAGCGGTGCGCACATGACGCTGATTCCGCGGGTTCAGGATCTGGTGAGGGCGCAGGGAAGAGACGACATCCTCATCACCGGCGGCGGGATCATCCCCAAGGAAGACGTCGAAGCCCTCGAAGCTCGCGGCATTGGCCGACTTTTCGGTCCAGGCACGCCGACGAGTGAGCTGATCGCGTACATCAAGGAGTGGTTCGCCACGCGCGAAAAGCAGGAAGCGTAGTGACCAATCGGCTCCGCGAGCTGAGCGAAGAAGTAAAAGCGCTCGAGACGAAGCTCCTCGAAGCGGGCGGCGCCAAGCGGCTCGAGAAATTACATCAGCAGGGTAAGCTCTCTGCCCGTGAGCGCGTCGAGCTGCTGCGCGATGACGGTTCCAGCATGCTCGAGATCGGACTGCTCGTCGCCTACGACCAGTACGACGGCCAGGCGCCGGCGGCCGGTGTCGTAACCGCAGTCGTCAGGATTCACGGCCGGGAAACAGTGGTCGTCGCCAACGACGCCACTGTGAAAGCCGGCTCTTGGTGGCCGGAGACGATCAAGAAAATTCTCCGCGCGCAAGAGATCGCCATGCGGTGTCGGATTCCCATCGTCTATCTGGTCGACTCGGCGGGCGTAAACCTTCCCTACCAGGGCGGTGTTTTCCCCGGACAGTACGGCGCGGCGCGGATCTTCTACTACAACTCGATCATGCGGCGCTATCTGCACGTGCCGCAGATTGCCGCGGTGATGGGTCAGTGCATCGCCGGGGGCGCTTATCTGCCTGCGCTCTCCGATGTGATTCTGATGGTCAAAGGAACTTCCTTCATGGGACTGGGCGGTCCCAATCTGGTGAAGGGCGCGACCGGACAGGTCGTCGACTCGGAGACCCTCGGTGGAGCTTCGACCCACACCGAGATCAGCGGCGTCGCCCACTACATGGTGGACAACGACGAAGCGTGTATCGGCAAGATCAGAGACTTGATCGAGCGCCTGCCCATTTCGACTCGCGACGTAGCGCTGATGCCGCGGGGAGCTGAGGGCGAAGAGCGAGCAGCAAGGAAGCGCACCCCTAACGCCTCCAGGTCGAAAGGCAAACCGGCAAAGTCAGAAGCCGGGGCCGACAGTCTCTACGATGTTCTTCCCGCCGACCACCGCATGTCGTACGACATGCACGCCGTGCTGCGCGTGATTCTCGACAACGGCGAGATCGACGAGTTTCAGGAAGGGCTCGCCCGCGAAATGATCTGCGGCGACGCCCGAATTGATGGAATTACAGTCGGAGTAATCGCGAATCAACGCGGCCTCATCAAAGGCCGCGAAGGAGAAAGGCCGCGCTTCGGTGGAATCGTGTATACCGAAAGCGCCGAGAAGGTCGCCTACTTCATCGATCGCTGCGACCGCCTCGGCATTCCTCTGCTCTTCGTCCAGGACGTGTCCGGGTTCATGGTAGGCGTGGAAGCGGAGCAGGAGGGGATCATTCGTGCTGGCGCACGTTTCGTCGAAGCGATGGCGACCGCGCGCGTGCCCAAGATCGTGCTCACGATCAACCACGCATCGGGGGCCGGCTACTATGCCATGGCCGGTCAGGGATTCGATCCGGATTTCATTCTCAGCTGGCCAACCGGTCGCATGGGCGTGATGGAGGGCGAGTCCGCGATTCAGGCGGTTCACGGACCGATTCTCGAGGCGGCGAAGAAGACGGGAACTCAACTCGAGGCTGCTCTCGGGAAAGCAGTCGAAGAGATGCGCGCGGACTACGAGCACCAGCTCGACGCGAAGTTCGCCGCGGCCCGCGGTTACGTCGATGCCATCGTGTATCCCGAAAACACGCGCGAGATGCTGAGCCTCGCGTTGCGGGCAACACTTCACAATCCCGGCCCGCACCTGGGACCCTTCGTGCTCCCGCCCCACCTGAGCGAGGCGAGCAGTTGAAGCAAGTCGTTCGCGTCGCCGCTGGTCAGGGCTTCTGGGGCGATGACCTCGATGCTCCGCGGAGACAGGTGGAAGGGGGACCCATCGACTATCTGATGCTCGATTATCTCGCCGAGGTCACGATGTCGATTCTGCAGAAGCAGAAGGAGCGTGATCCGTCGCTCGGATACGCGCGCGACTTCCTCGGGGCAATCGAGAGCATCCTGCCAGCAATCGTCGAGAAGGGCGTGAAAGTCGTTGCCAACGCCGGCGGCGTGAATCCCCACTCCTGCGCGGCGGCCGTCAAGGCGCTCGCTGAAAAATGCGGCGCCGGAGGAAAACTGCGCATCGGAGTTGTCACTGGCGACGATCTGCTGGATCGGCTCGACGCCCTCATCGCGTCGGGACATTCCCTCGCCAACATGGATACCGCCGAGCCGTTGTCGACGGTCCGCGACAAGGTTCTCTCGGCGAATGCATACATCGGCTCCGTCCCGATCGTCGAGGCGCTGGTGAAGGGCGCGAACGTGGTGATCACCGGCCGGTCAACCGACACCGCGCTGACAATGGCGCCACTTCGCCACGAGTTTGGCTGGGGCGCCAACAGCTGGGACCAGCTCGCCGCTGGAATCGTCGCCGGACACATCATCGAGTGCGGGGCCCAGTGCTCCGGTGGAAATTGCCTGTACGACTGGCGATCGATCCCGGATCTGGCGAACGTCGGCTATCCGCTCGTCGAAGCAAGGCCCGATGGTACGTTCGTCGTTACCAAGAATCCACACACCGGCGGCCGAGTGTCAGTTCCGACCGTCACCGAGCAGCTCGTCTACGAAATGGGTGACCCGCACTCTTATATCACGCCCGATGTAATCGCCGATTTCACCACCATCAAACTGGCAGCAGATGGTGAGGATCGTGTGCGCGTTTCCGGAATCAAAGGTCGCCCACCTACCGACAAGCTCAAGGTGTCAATCGCCTACGAGGCTGGATTCAAGGCGATTGGAACGCTCGTCTACGCCTGGCCCGATGCGCTGGAGAAGGCAACGCTGGCGGGCAAAGTTCTGCGCGAGCGGCTCGACCGTCTCGGTCTCCGGTTCGATCGCGTTCTGACCGAATTCGTCGGTGCGAACGCTACTCACGGGCGGCTGGCGGGGGACCAGAGCAACGCCGCGGAAGTCCAGCTCCGTTTCGGTGTGCGTGGCTCCGACCGATCGGCAGTGGAACGATTCACGCGGGAAATCGCTCCATTGGTTCTCAACGGACCGCCCAGCGTGACAGGATTCGCCGGCGGTCGGCCGAAGGTGGAGGAGATCGTGGCCTACTGGCCGGCGTTGATCGACAAATCCGTCGTGAAGACCTCGGTGGAGATCGTCCAGTGAAGGTAAGGCTCGTCGACATCGCCCACGCGCGGTCCGGGGACAAGGGCGACACGGCGAACGTCGGTTTGATCGCCTTGCGGCCGCAGTGGTACGAGTTGCTCGCGCAGCAGGTGACGCGCGAGCGCGTGGCCGAGCATTTTCGCGGGATGATCGAAGGCGGGGTCGAGCGCTATGAGCTGCCAAATTTGAATGCGCTCAACTTTCTTCTTCACGGTGCACTTGATGGTGGCGGCACTCTCTCACTGAAGACTGACGCTCAGGGCAAGGTGTATTCGACGGCGCTGCTGCGAATGACGTTGGACGTGCCCGACGCCGAAGCCAAACGACTGGGACTTCCGGCAGCCGCATGAAGAATATTCGGCTGAGTGCTGAGGGTGCGATTGGTAGAATCACTCTCGCGCGACCCGAAAAGAAAAACGCGCTGGATCGAGCGACCGCCGACGAGCTCGCCGAGGCGCTTTTCGCGCTGAGCGAATCTCCGGTGCGTGTGGTTGCCATCGACGGGGAGGGCGCCGACTTCTGTGCGGGCGCGGATCTCGCTGCGCTCGACGAAATGCTCGACGCTCCGCGCCAACAGCATCTCGACGATGCGAAAGCCCTTGCCCACGTTTTTCACACTATCAGGCGAATGGAAAAGCCCGTGGTGGCCCTGGTCAAAGGGCGAGCGTACGCCGGCGGTGCTGGTCTCGCTACGGCCTGCGACATCGTGCTCGCACATGAGGACGCGCGATTCGCCTATCCCGAGATCACGATCGGATTCGTGCCGGCAATGGTCATGACGATGCTGCGTCGCTCGGTCGGCGAAAAAATCGCCTTCGATCTGGTAAGCACCGGCCGAGTGCTGAAGGCTGAGGAGGCCCGATCGATTGGTCTCGTCTCGCGCGTCTTCGCCAGCAGAGAATTCGATACCGTTTCGCAGGCGGTTCTCGAGCAGCTCGCCGACGCGGCTCCCAGTGCCATGGCGGCGACCAAGAGCCTTTTCTACAAGCTGGACACGCTTGGTTTTCTCGACAGCATCTCCGCCGGCATCGTGGCCAACGCCGATGCCCGCGCTACGACGGCTTTTCGCGACGGCGTGAAACGATTCACCAGTCGCAAGAAGGACCAACAGTGACCCCATTCACGATCGCGAAGCTGGCGCTGATGCTGATCGCCGCGATCCTCCTCGCCTGGGGGATCAGGACCGACGACAGCGCGCTCCGCTGGGCAGGAATTCTTTTCCTCTTCGCCGCGCTGATTCTTCGGTTCTTCAAGCCGCGCAAGCCGCGCGGCCTTCCGTGACACCCAAACCGCCGCGACCGACGACGATCGTCGACGCGCCTCGCCTCTCGAAGCACCTCGGCGTCGACCTGGTTCTCGCCAGCGAAACACTCCAGTACACGGGCAGCTTCAAGTTCCGGGCGGCGTACAACGTCGCCTCGCACATAAAGCAGTCTCACATCATCACTGCTTCGTCCGGCAACTTCGGTCAGGCAATCGCCTATGCCTGCGCCCTGTTCGGAAAGCGCTGCACAGTGGTGATGCCGTCTGGTGCGCCGCGAATCAAAGTCGATGCCGTGCGCGAGTACGGCGCCGAAGTCGATCTGGTCGATGTAAAGAAAAAGAGTCGGCTGGAAAGACTCGGCGAGCTGGCGCAGAAATTTCCCGACGCCTACGTCGCCAGCCCTTATGATGACCCGCTCGTCATCGAAGGAAACGCCGGCCTGGCGAAAGAGCTATTCGCTCTCGGCCTTGACCTCGACTTCATCATCGCTCCGATCGGCGGCGGCGGTCTCACATCGGGACTGGTGAAGGCAGTGCAGGACAGCGGCAAGAAAATCGAGGTACTCGCCGCCGAACCGCTTTTGTCGAATGACGCTGCCCAGTCTTTCCGGGCGGGACACGTTGTCGCGCTCCCCGAGGAATCAAATACCATCGCCGATGGGGCCAAGGTGCTCCGGCTCGGTGACAACAACTGGAAGATTCTCAGTCACGGTTTGGCTGGCGTCGTCGAAGTCACCGAGGAGCAGATCATGGAAGGGGTCCGGCTACTCTTCGCGCTCGCTAATCTCAAGGCCGAGCCAACGGGAGCGCTTTCACTCGGCGCGGTGCTCGCGCAACCTGATCGATTCAAGGGCAAGCGCGTCTGCTGCGTGATCAGCGGTGGGAACGCAGACCCAGCGCTCTACGCCCGGCTCGTCGAAGGAATTTGAATTACGCTGGCGGCTTGATCGCCATGCCGCAGCGGTCGGGATAAGTAAGTTTCTTCAGATGGCGAACCCGACAATACAGGACGCGCTGGCAGTTCTGCAAAGCGCTTTTGGCTACGACAGGTTTCGGCCGGGCCAGGAAGCGGCTGTCTCAGCGATCCTTGCCGGCCGCGATACGGTCGTCGTGCTGCCGACTGGGGGTGGCAAATCACTCTGCTTTCAGGTCCCGGCCCTCATTCTTCCCGGCCTGACCGTCGTGGTGTCGCCTCTCATATCTCTGATGAAGGATCAGGTTGACGCACTCACTGCCAAGGGACTGCCGGCGGCCTTTATCAACAGCACTCTCACCGCGGGGCAGGTTTCTGATCGACTCGCCCGCGTTGATCGCGGCGAGATCAAGCTCCTTTACGTCGCACCGGAGCGATTCGACTCGGGACGCACTGCGGAGCGACTGAGGAAAGCCGGCGTCTCGCTACTGGCGATCGACGAGGCGCACTGCATCAGCCAGTGGGGGCACGACTTCCGCCCGAGCTACCTGAGGGTGAAGAAAGTGCACGCCGCGCTCGGCTCACCGACCACGGTTGCTCTCACGGCGACGGCAACTCCCGAGGTACGGCGCGACATCGTTCGGCAGCTGGCGCTCAAGAACCCGGAGACCATCATCACCGGGTTCGATCGACCGAATCTCACGTACTACGTCGTGCCGGCGAAGAACGATGCTGAAAAGGAGGAAAGGCTAGTCGAAATCCTGCGTACCACAGATGGACTGGCCGTGATCTACGCCTCGACGCGGCGTGCGGTCGATCAGCTCACAACTGTTCTGGACCGCGCAAAGATTCGCGCCGCCGGCTACCACGCCGGACTCGACGATGCGCGGCGTCATGAAGTGCAGGAAGCGTTCATGACGGAGAAGATTCGCGCGATTGTCGCCACGAACGCGTTTGGAATGGGCATCGATAAGCCGAACGTGCGACTGGTCGTTCACTACGCGATGCCCGGCACGCTGGAAGCCTACTATCAAGAGGCTGGACGGGCCGGGCGGGATGGCTTGCACTCGGACGTGTTTCTTCTCCACGCCTTTCCTGATCGATTCACTCACGAGTTCTTCATCCAGGGTTCGTATCCAGAGCGCGCGGTCGTCGAGCAGACTTACGAGGCGCTGCAAAAGAGCTCGAATCAACAGGGCTTTGTGGACCTCGAGGCCGAAGACGTCGCCCGCTACATCAAGCCGAAGGCGAATACGCGCGAAGTGGAAGGCGCGCTCAAGATCCTCACACGTGCCGGCGCGATCACCATCAGCAACGGCGAGCGAGCGCGAGTCGTCGTGCGACTGCTGGCGACGCCGGAGCGAATCAAGCGAGAGCTGACCGGTGACGCAAACGCGGAGCTGGGATTGCTGCGCGCTCTCTGGCGTGGCGTCGGAGCCTCGCTATCGGCGGGGGCCGTTATCGATCTCGATGGCCTGCCGCCCGGTGTGGGCGGGTCTGCTGCCTGCACGCCCCTGCTCGACTCACTGCAGCAGAGGCAGTTCCTGGTTTGGGAAAGGCTCGGGGCCGGACTCTACCTGAGCGAAAGGAGCGCGCCGCTCGCAAAGTTCGCGGTCGACTGGGAATCGCTGGACAGACGGCGCGCGGCGGAGCTCTCCAAGCTGCAGGCGGTCCAGCGCTACGCGTATACCAAGGAGTGCCGGCGGGCCTTCGTCCTCCGCTATTTTGGCGACCCGGCAGCGCGAGCCGACTGCGGGGGTTGCGACAATTGCCTCGGCGTCGCAGCGCGGCGGGCTCCGTCGAAGGCCAATGCTCAGCCGCGCGCCGCAGCCAGGAAGGTAGAGAAGACAGAGGACTTGATGCTCGGCGACGACGAACAGCGCCTCCTGGCAAACCTCAAATCGCTGCGGACGACAATCGCCCGCGAGGAACACGTTCCTCCATATATTGTATTCTCTGATCGAACCCTGGCGGAGCTGGCGGTGCGTCGCCCCCGTTCGCTGCGTGCCTTTCAGGAAGTCCGCGGAGTTGGGCCGACGAAGCTCGAGCGATACGGCGAGCGCTTCCTAGACGCAATATCCAAAGCGGATGACATCGAAGCAGCCTGACGCGCCAATCTGCCGACAACTTTTCACCCCGTAATGACACCAGCATCAACGAGATCCGCAGCCATTCTCGCAGCGTTGCTAGCTGCATCCTCCGCCGCTTCTGCGCAGATCACGTCGGCGCCAAAAACCTCACCTCTGGCCGCCTCGCCAGCGCCTGCCGCGCCGCTGCCCTTCGATCCGGCAGTCACCGTCGGGACTCTCAGCAACGGAATGCGCTACTACATCCGGGAGAATCACAAGCCGGAAAAGCGCGCCGAGCTGCGGCTCGTTGTGGATGCAGGCTCGGTGCTGGAAGACGAAGATCAACGCGGTCTGGCGCACATGGTCGAGCACATGGCGTTCAGAGGGACGAAGAAGTTCGCCAAAAACCAGATCTCGAGCTATCTGGAGTCGGTCGGCATGCGTTATGGCCCCGACATAAACGCGTTCACCAGTTTCGACGAGACCGTTTATGAGATCACGATTCCGACGGACACCGCGTCAATCGTCGACAAGGGCTTTCAGATTCTCTCCGAGTGGGCGCACGACGTTGCGTTCGAGCCGTCGCAGATCGCCAAGGAGCGGCCGGTCGTAATCGAGGAATGGCGACTCGGCCAGGGCGCTGAGAATCGGATGCAGAACAAGTGGTTCCCAGTTCTATTCCAGGGCTCACGGTACGGCGAAAGGATTCCGATCGGCCTCAAGTCGGTGCTCGAGAGCTACAAACCCGCGACTTTGCGCAGGTTCTACGATTCCTGGTACCGCCCCGACCTGATGGCCGTGGTCGCCGTGGGAGACTTCGACAAGAAGCAGATCGAGAGTCTCATCAAGCGCTACCTCGGGGCGATCCCGGCCGCGACCAGTCCGAAGCCGCGTCCGCTATTTCCTGTGCCTGCGTACGACAGCACTCTCGTTTCTATCAACAACGACAAGGAAGCAACGCGATCTGTCATCCGACTGCTCTACAAGCAGCCAAAGAGATTCAATACGACTGAGGCGAGCTACAGAGAGCATCTCGTCGAGCAGCTTTTCGGGTCAATGTTCAACGATCGCTTCTCCGAAATTACACAGAAGCCAAATCCGCCGTTCATTACCGCGTATGCGGTGCAGGGCGATCTGGTGCGGACAGCGGAGTCTTTCTCGTTGACCGCGATCGTCGCCGACAACGGAATTCCGCGCGGACTCAACGCCCTGCTCACTGAAGGCGAGCGCGTGCGCCGATTCGGGTTTCTGCAGTCTGAGCTCGATCGCGCCAAGAAGGATTTGCAGCGCGGAATAGAGCAGGCGTACGCCGAGCGCGAGAAAACGAACTCGAGTGTATATGCGGAATCGTACGTCTCGGCATTCCTGCAATCCGAACCGTCGACGAGCATCGAGTATGATCGGGATGCCATCACCAGGCTGATGCCGGGGATAACGCTGGCGGAAGTGAACAGGCTCGCCGGCGAGTGGATGACGGATAAGAATCGCATGCTGGCGACTACCTCACCTGACAAGCCGGGCATTGTCACGCCGAGTCCCGGCGAGCTGATGCTGGCCTTCGACGCCGTGAAAGGTGCGGACATCGTCGCTTACTCCGAGAGCGCGCCGTCGCAACAGCTCGTCGACAAGGAGCCTCCGGGCGGCAGCGTCGTTTCCGAAAAACAGATCAAGGAGATTGGCCTCACCGAGTGGAAGCTCTCGAACGGCGTCCGCATTCTGCTCAAGCCGACCGACTTCAACGCCGATCAGATCATGTTCACGTCGTATAGTCCCGGCGGGGCGTCGCTGCTTCCGGATGCTTCGTACATCGCGGCCAGCGCTGCTGATCTCATCCCAACCACCAGTGGCGTGGGAAAGTTCAGCGTGATCGATCTCCAGAAATTCCTCGCCGGCAAACAGGTGAGCGTCTTTCCGTCGATTGATGAAATGAGCGAAGGCGTGTCGGGAAGCGCATCACAGCGCGACGTCGACACGATGCTTCAGCTCATCTACCTGTACTTCACGCAGCCGCGGTTGGACACGTCACTGGTCAATACCTTCATCGGCCGATTCAAGGGAGTTCTCGCCAACCGCAGTGCCAGTCCGGAAGCGGCGTTCAGTGATACACTGCAGGTGACGATGGCGCAGCACTCCGTTCGCGAACAGCCGGTGTCGGCGGCAACCCTCGACCGCATCGATCCCTTCAAGTCTTTCGACTTCTACAAGGAAAGATTCTCCGACGCGAGCGGCTTCACTTTCGTCTTCGTCGGCAACTTCAACCCGGATTCGATCAAGCCGGCGATCGCCAAGTGGCTGGGAGCGTTACCGTCGACCGGGCGCAAGGAAACCTGGCGCGACACCGGCATTCGTCCGCCGACGGGCGTCGTGCAGCGAGTCGTCAAAAAGGGCGCGGAGCCGAAAGCGCGTACGGCGCTGATTTTCACCGGCTCCTTCGAGTACACGAGACAGAATCGTTACCAGCTGAGCGCGCTCGCCGAGTTGCTCAACATTAAGTTGCGCGAAGCGCTGCGTGAGAACCTTGGTGGAACTTACGGTGTCAGCGTCAATCCGAGCGCCAGCAGAGATCCGTTGCCGTCGTACCGCTTCACCATCGGCTTCGGCGCCGCGCCTGAACGCCTGGAGACGCTGACGGCGGCGGCGCTCGCTCAGATCGACAGCGTGAAGAAGTTCGGAACGACCCCCGAATATCTCAATAAAGTGAAGGAAGCGGCTTTTCGCTCGCGTGAGACGGCGATGAAGCAGAATGGGTATTGGCTGTCGCAGATCTCAACGTTCGACCAGAGCGGCTGGGCGCTGGCTGAGATTCCGAATGGGGAGAAGCTGATCTCCGCGCTCACGATTCAAGATTTGCAGAAGGCGGCGATCAAGTACCTGCGGACCGACAATTACGTGCGTGTCTCGCTCTACCCGGAGAATTTCTCGGGAGCCGAAACGAGGTAGGGAATTTCCATGGACGACTCGCTGTACTTCTCGGAGCAACACCTCGCGGTCCGCAGCATGGTCCGTGAGTTTGCGCGCAGCGAAGTAGCACCGGTCGCCGCAGAGCTTGATGCGAAGGCTGAGTTCCCGTGGGCGAACGTCAAGAAGATGGGCGAGCTCGGACTCCTCGGCATTCCATGGCCTGAAGAACTGGGTGGCGCCGCACTCGATTTACTGAGCTACATCATCGTCATCAACGAGATGGCAAAGGTCGACGCATCGCACGCGATCACGATCTCGGCGCACACAACCCTGGGTACGTCGCCCATCGTCAACTTTGGCAACGCCGCTCAGAAGAAGAAATACGTTCCGCTGCTCGCTAGCGGCAAAGTTCTGGGTGGGTTTGGGCTCACCGAGCCGAGCGCGGGAAGCGATGCAGCCAGCACTCGATCGACCGCGGTTCGCAAAGGGTCTCATTACGTTCTCAATGGCACCAAAGCATTCATCACCCACGGCGGCGTAGGCGAGGTATTCGTCGTCACCGCGGTCACCGAGCCGGGCAAGGGGACCAAGGGGATTAGCTCCTTCATCGTGACCAAGCAAGCCAGCGATTCCGAGAAGTCCGGCGGAATCGGTCACGACGATTCATTGCCCTCGATGCCAGGTTTCCGCGCCGGCAAGAAAGAAGACAAACTCGGGTGGAGGGCTTCGGACACGCGGTCGCTGATTTTCGAAGACGTCGAGGTACCGGCGGAAAATCTGCTCGGCGAAGAAGGCGAAGGCTTCACCAACTTCATGCGGACGCTGGACTCGGGTCGCGTCGGCATGGCCGCCCTCGCGCTAGGTCTCGCGGAAGGTGCGCTCGAGCAGTCGCTTCGTTACGCCACTTTGCGCAAGCAATTCGGTCAGGCGATTGCCAATTTCCAGGGCATCCAGTTCCAGCTTGCCGACATCGCCACCGAGATCGAGGCAGGGAAGCACTTGATGTTCCACGCTGCATGGCTTGCGCAGCATAAGCAACCTTTCACCAAAGAGGCCGCTATTGCCAAGCTTTACTGTTCAGAGCTGGCAATGCGGACGACGATCAAAGCGATCCAGATCCACGGCGGCTACGGCTACACCAAGGAGTATCCGGTCGAGCGCATGTTCCGCGACGCCAAGATTTGCGAGATTGGAGAGGGAACTTCCGAGATCCAGCGGATGGTCATCGCTCGAAACCTCCTCAAGGAGCTGGCGGATTGACCTATTCCGAGGTTGCCAAGCAGCTCAGACTTCCACTTGGCTTCATACTCGGCATTAGCTATCTGATTTTCGCTCGGCCGACGCCGCTCACTCTCGCCGTCGGTGGGGCGATCGCGTTCATCGGGGTGCTCGTGCGCGCGTGGGCCTCGGGACACATCTCCAAGAACGAGCGGCTGGCGACGAGTGGACCATACGCGCACACGCGGAATCCACTTTACTTCGGCAGCTTTCTGATTGCGGCGGGGTTCGCGATCGCCGCGCACTGGGCGCTGTTGCTGCTGGTCGTCGCCTTCTTCGTGCTCATCTACGCGCCGACGATGCAGCGAGAGCGAGCCAACATCGCCGGCCGATTTCCGGAGGCGTACGAAGCGTACGCAGCGAACGTCCCGGCATTCGTGCCGCGGCCAACGCCGTGGAAGGCGACGCATCCGGACGATGAGAATCGCTTCAGCCTCGAGCTGTACATGAGGCACGGTGAATGGAAAGCCGGGGTGACCTACGTAGCTGTGATGGCCTGGCTCATCTATAGAACCGTGACCGGAATCTGAGTGAGCAGTCACATATGTGGCGCAGGACAGTCCTGGAAGCGTGGTTCGACCGCAACTCGTAAGTCGTTGTCGCCGTTGCGGAAACACCGAGTGCTTCCATAGATTTGTCAGCACTGACTGTTGCTTCCCATGCATGAGGATCTCGTGCGACTCGCGGATCCATGAACTATGGATGGGAAGGGGATGATGGTAAGAAACTAAGGAAAATCATAACGCGGCCCTGTAGCACGACCGCGCGGACTTTTTTTGGAACCGTCTCACATTTCGCTCGCCGAGTCGCCGAGCGATGCGTGTGACGGGAAATAATGAAAAGAGAAATCCTCATTAACGCGGTCCCGCGTGAAACGCGGATCGCGATTCTGGAGGACGGGAAACTCGTCGAGCTTCTCGTCGATCGTCCAGACAACCGACGTATGGTCGGTGACATCTATTTGGGCCGGGTCGATGCAGTGCTCCCCGGAATCCAGGCAGCCTTCGTTGACATCGGCACTGAGAAGAGCGCCTTCCTTCACGCCTCGGACCTCGTTCGAGAAACGGCTGAAGAAGCCGAAGACGAAGAAGACGACGAAGAGCAGACCGACGAGCCGGTCGAGAAGAAGAACGGCAATGGCAGCAACGGCAGTAGCCGGCGCGCCAAGGCTCCGCTGATCCAGGAGGCACTGAAGCGAGGGCAGGAGATACTTGTTCAGATCTCCAAAGAGCCGATATCGACCAAGGGCCCCCGCGTTACTGCCCAGATCTCGCTCGCCGGACGCTTCCTCGTCTATATCCCGGATTCATCGAAGGTCGGCGTCAGTCGCAAGATCGGATCGTCTGCGGAAAGGGCGCGGCTCAAGGAGCAGGTGCAGGCGATTCTCCCCGACAAGTCTGGTGGGGTGATCGTCCGCACCGTCAGCGAAGACGTAACTCCTGAGATGCTGGATCGAGAGCTCAAGAGCCTGATGTCCCAGTGGAAGAAGATCAAACGGAAAACGCACTTCCAGAAAGCGCCATCGCTGGTGAATCGCGAGAGTGGCCTCACGCGGGGACTGGTGCGCGACATTTTCAGCGACAAGGTCGACAGCCTTACCGTCGATTCGAAGCAGGTGTACAACGAAATCGTCGCCTACCTCAAGGACATTGCACCCGACCTGATCCCGCGGGTGAAGCTGCACCACTCGCAGGTTCCACTGTTCGACACCGCCGACATCGAGTCCGAGATCCGGGACATCTTCAAGCGACGCTGCGATCTTCCTTCGGGCGGTTACCTGATCATCGAGCCCACCGAAGCGCTGGTGTCGATAGACGTCAACTCCGGTCGGTATACCGGGAAGAGGGATCCGGAGAAAACGGTTCTTCGCACCAACATGGAAGCGGCGCAGGAAGTCGCCCGTCAGCTGAGACTACGCGACGTGGGCGGCATCATCGTCTGCGACTTCATCGACATGGAGACGAAGGCGAATCGAGATCGCGTGCTCCAGGAGCTGCGGCAGCATCTCTCGCGCGATCGCGCCCGCACCAAGGCGTTCGCTGTGAGCGACCTCGGCCTGATCGAGATGACGCGGCAGCGGGTGCGGCAGAGCCATTATCAATCTTCGACCGAGCCTTGCCCAACTTGCAACGGAACTGGGCGTGTTCTGACACCCGAGACGATCGTTCGCCGGATGGAAAGGTCGGTCAAGCGAATGGCCGTCGAAGGGCGTCGCGACAACCTACTGGTGAAGCTTCACCCTGACGTCGCCATGTACGTGCTGGAGCAGGAGCGAGATCTGGCGCAGAAGCTACAGAAGGCGGCGAACTTCTCGCTGGAGTTCCGCGACGACCCGCTCCTGAAACCGGACGAGTTCAAGCTGGTCGTGAAAGCTCAGGGTCGCGACGTCACGCAACAGTACGCAATCGCGTAAGGCGACTAGTTGACCCCCGGCCTCAGTCGGCTTAACTTCCAAGGCT
>Ga0070708_100001031_pt1 | contig 21213 bp, 26 predicted proteins | sample KBSK5503metaG_FD_65469 | JGI IMG/M metagenome (GOLD analysis project Ga0070708, IMG submission 65469) | Corn, switchgrass and miscanthus rhizosphere microbial communities from Kellogg Biological Station, Michigan, USA - KBS K5-50-3 metaG | ecosystem: Host-associated > Plants > Roots >... | reverse complement strand
CGCCCTCACCGACACCGTTCACGAGCTCGTCTCGGAGAAGAACACGGCCTATTACGTGATCGGCACCAAGGCCGAGTTGGTAAAGGCCGGCATTCTGGTCGAAGAGGGACACAAGCGGTTGTTGCTCATCGGTGGGCGGCCAACGTCCCCAGCACGCGAGCTCGACCCAGCCAAGTTCACCAAGATCGATCGCATGCGGGATCGCGTGATCGACTTTCCGGCGGGTGAGTATACGATCTTCTCACGACAGAACCCGGCGTATGCGTCACCGCTGGCGACGAAGGACGGCAAGATGGCGGGCGGCTTGCGAATCGATCAGCCCGAAAAGTTCTGGGAGCCGTCCAAGTTCTTGATCATCATCAAGAGCTGAATTAGCGACCGCCGCTATCCAGCCTTGAACACGGCCGTCCGCAGCGTCTCGACGAGACGCTGCGGATCGGCCGGAACGACCAGCAGGTCGATGTCGTGTTCGGTCACGAGCGCCCGCGCGCGCGCCGTGGCCTGACGCGTACCGAAAATCACAACGGGAATCCCGCGCATCGTCGCGCGCCCCAAGATCTCGTCATTGCACACCGTGGGATCGTCGCAGTCGACCAGGCACACTTTGGGGCGAACGCGGCGAATGGATTCGTCGGGACGTTCCGACGCGTGCGCGAACCGGATCGAATACCCAAGGGTCTCGACGAGCGCACCAAGCAATGCGGCGGCGACCGGGTCCGCGGAGAGGATCAGGATCATGACCTGCTGCGTCGATTATCGCATTCCGCCGAATTCGTTTCGCAGACGTTTCGGGGAAACGCCGCAAGGCCTGCACCCATGCGCCTTGACGGGCACGAAAACCACGAAGAGATTGACCGAGCCGGCCTGAGCCGACCCGACGATTCTCATCGGCCCCCCGTCGCTCCCGGAGCGCGTTTCGTATGATGGCATTCGGCACGCCCCCTCCTTCGGTTCTCGAACCGGAGACCATCGAGGCGTTGCGGACGGCGCTCGCCTCGTCGCGCGCACAAGGATCGCACTCGAGCGCGTTGCACGAGGTCCTCGCCAAGGCGGTGGCGGAAGCCCGAAATAAGGGGGTTCCGGCTGAACGGCTGCTCGTCACGCTCAAGGACATATGGCACGCGCAGGCCGACGTCGCGGGCGCGGCGTCATCAGAGACGCAGCAAGCGCTCCTTCAGGAACTGATCAGTCGCTCTATCAAAGAGTACTACTCGGAGTAGCGCCGGCGCTCCCGATCGAGCCCGTTCTCGATTCGGTCCGCGCGGCGCTCGAGTCGCATCGGTCGCTCGTCGTACAGGCTCCGCCGGGTGCCGGTAAGACGACGCTCGTACCGCTCGCGCTGCTCGACGCGCCGTGGCTCGGTCGCGGATCCATCGTGATGCTCGAGCCCCGACGGATCGCGACTCGCGCCGCTGCGGAGCGCATCGCGCAACTGATCGGCGAACGTGCCGGAGGTACCGTCGGGTATCGGATGCGGGGCGAGAGTCGCGTCGGCCGCGACACGCGCATCGAGATCGTGACGGAGGGAATTCTGGCGCGACGGCTACAGCGCGACCCGACACTCGACGGCGTCGATGTCGTGATCTTCGACGAGTTTCATGAGCGTAGCCTCGATGCCGATCTCGGCCTCGCGCTCACGTTGCGCACGCAGCAGCTCGTGCGCGACGACCTGCGCATCGTCGTCATGTCGGCAACGCTCGACGGCGAAGCGGTCGCCAAGCTCCTCGGCGACGCACCGATGGTGAGCAGTCAGGGGCGCATGTTTCCGATCGAGACCAAGCACGTCGAACCCCGCGCCGAGGCGAGGATCGAGGCAACCGTGGTGGCAACGATCGTCGAGGCCCTGACGAGCACCGAGGGCGACATCCTCGTGTTCCTCCCGGGGGCGGCGGAGATCCGTCGCGTCGCCTCGGCGTTGGACGCGCGCGATCTTCGCGGAGCGGTCGTCGCGCCGCTCTTCGGTGCGATGCCCCACGACGCGCAGGATCTTGCGCTCATGCCCGACCCGTCCCGCCGGCGCAAGATCGTTCTCGCCACATCCATCGCCGAGACGAGCCTGACGATCGAGGGCGTTCGCGTCGTGATCGATTGCGGGCTCTCACGCCAGCCGCGCTTCTCTCCGCGCACGGGCATGACACGACTCGAGACGATGCGCGTCTCGCGCGCATCGGCCGACCAGCGCCGCGGGCGTGCGGGGCGACTCGGACCGGGAGTCTGCTATCGGTTGTGGCCGGAGTATGAGAATGCTCATTTACTCGCCAGCACGCCTCCGGAGATCCTGAGCGCCGATCTCGCGCCGCTCGCGCTCGAGCTCGCGGCGGCGGGCGTCGTCGATCCGCTCGAGCTCGAGTGGCTCGATCCACCGGCGCCGGCGGCGTTCGCGCAGGCACGCGAGCTGTTGCGCGAGCTCGACGCGGTCGGCGCCGACGCCGCGTTGACACCGCACGGGCGAGCAATGGCCGCGCTTCCTCTGCATCCGCGACTCGCCCACATGGTACTTCGATCACGCGCGCTCGGTGCGACGGCGTTAGCGTGCGAAGTCGCCGCGCTGTTGTCCGAGCGCGACGTCTTTCGCGGCACCGCGGGTCCGATCGACGCCGATCTGGCGTTACGCGTCGACGCATTGCGTCGCGACGATGGGTTCGTCGCGCCCGCCGAGGCGCAGCTCGACCGCGACGCGATCCGCCGCGCCCGCACCGACGCGGAGCGACTGGCTCGGCACCTCGAGGTCAGGCTTCGACCGCCGGCGCCGGCGGACTCGCTTGGCGTCCTCGTCGCGCTGGCGTACCCGGATCGCGTGGCGCAACGACGCGCCGGCACCCGATCGCGATTCGTTTTGCGCAACGGGCGCGGGGCCGAGCTACTCGGGGCTCAGGCGTTGTCCGAACATGCATACATCGCCACCGCCGAGTTGGACGATCAGCGTCCCGAAAGCCGGATCTTCCTCGCCGCGGCAATAACGCTCGACGAGGTTCGCGAGACGTTCGCCGGACAGATCACGACGGACGACGTGGTCGAGTTCGACGAGCAGTCGTCGAGCATCGTGGCGCGCCGGCGCGAGCGACTCGGCGCGATCGTGCTTCGGGATGTCGATTTGAACGCGCCGGACGCTGCGGCCGTGCGTCGCGCGTTGATCGACGTCCTCCGTCGTCGCGGTGTCGGATCGCTTCCGTGGTCGGACGCCGCGCGTCGCCTGCGAGAGCGGATCGCGTTCGCTGCGCGACACGAGCCCGGTTGGCCCGACGTCTCTGACACCGCGCTCGAGGCGCGCCTCGGCGACTGGCTCGGGCCGTTACTCGACGGCGTGCGTCGCCTGAGCGAGCTGGATCGCATCGATTTCAGTGCGGCACTCGCGTCCATGCTGGATTGGAAGCAGCGCCGTCTGCTCGACGAGCTGGCTCCTACGCACATCGAAGTTCCGAGCGGATCGCGGATCGCCGTCGACTACGCTAATGCGTCGGCGCCGGTGCTCGCGGTGCGGATTCAGGAAGTGTTCGGAATGTCGGAGTCGCCGCGCTTGGCCGGCGGTCGCGCCCCGGTGACGATGCATTTGCTGTCGCCGGCTCGCCGTCCGGTTCAAGTGACGCAAGACCTGGCCGGATTCTGGCACACGAGCTATTTCGACGTGCGAAAAGATCTTCGCGGCCGCTATCCCAAACACGATTGGCCGATAAACCCGGCCACCGCGGTACCGACGAAGCGAGTCAAGCCGGGCAAGTGAGCGCTTTGCCTACCCTGTCGTATCCCGCCTCGTGAATTCAAGATCGCGCACTCGGCTAATCGTCAACGTGAACCCGCTGATCGCGCCGCGATCGTCGCGCACGACACGCAGGAGCATCTTGTCGCTGTTCGTATAGAGATCATTTGTGAGCGAGATGAAATGGATCTCTTCGGAATGCGGGCGTTGCAAGACCAAATACCCGTCGCGGGGCGACAGGGTGACGGAAAGATCGAGCTCGTCGCTGTAGTAGCTGCCCGATAGCTGCGCGAGCTGGTCGTTTCGCCGGCGCGACGCGCTGGAGTCCGCCGGTGCGTGCGACGAACCAGCCGTCCACGGGTCGGACGACAAGTCGAGCGTCGTCGCGCTAGCTTGCTGCGCGGCGAGACCAAGCATGATGCTGCCAACCTGCTCGGCGAGCATCGACGATGCGCTCGATGTGTTGCACAGGGTGATCACGGATACGTCGGGCTCCGGAAAGCGGAGCAGCGTGCTGCGATAACCGCCGTAGGCGCCGCTGTGTGCGTAGGTCTTGAGTCCGTGGAAGTCTCCGATCGTCATCGCCAGCGCATACGGAATCGTTTGCCCGTCGTTCAACGTCCCCGGGGCTTGAAGCATCGCGATCGCTCGTTGCCCCCCGACGCGACCCGTGTCGAAGTTCGCGCCCCACTTGCCAAGATCCTCGACCGTCGAGTAGACACCGCCGTCGCCAACAACGTCGGTCTCGGGCTGACTGATCCGATACGTCGATCCGGTCGGTTGATACCCGAGGGCGCGTTGCGGAATCAGAGCCCGGTGATCGTCGCGAAATTCCGTGTGCGTCATGCCCAGCGGCTTGAAGATGCGCTCGGCCGCAAAGTTGCGCAGCGATTGGCCTGACGCGCGGCGAACGACGATCGACAGCAGCGCGTAGCCGGTGTTGCTGTACAAGAACTCGTCGCCCGGCGCGAAATTGAGGCTCTTCTGCCGACCGACCAGCGACAGAAATTGCCTCTCGGTCAATTGGCCGTCGCTTGGCCACCCGGAGACCGCGAGGAGAGTGTAGTAGTCGCGCAGGCCGCTCGTGTGTGTCAGCAGCTGCCGAAGCGTGATGACGGTGCCGAACGACGGGACTTCGGGGACCCATTTCCGGATCGAATCGTCGAGCGACAGTTTGCCGTCGAGCGCGAGCAAGACGATGCTCATGGCGGTGAACTGCTTCGAGATCGACGCGATGTAGAATCGCGTGTCCGGAGTGATGGGCGTATCGTGCTCGAGGTCGGCCATGCCGTAGCCTTTGGCGAACACGAGCGAGCCGGCCCGCGTTACGCCGACCGCGCAGCCGGGCGACTGCGCCGAGGCAAATGGTGAGAGCACCGAGTCAACCCAGCGAGCCGCCGAGTCCGGCGACGACGGCGCTTGGGCACGTACAGGCGCGGCCACCAGAAGCAAGGTGAGCACGACACGTCGGAGCATTCCGGGGGACCTCCTCTTATAACCTCTCATGAGCACCCGTCCCTGTCCAGCGCGGGCGCGTTCCCCGACCGACGGCGATCGATGAATCCGTTTGGCGTCCGGCTTGCAGACTTGTTGCGGGTACCCCCGGTCACCGTTCGGGGTCCACGCGGCGGAGATTTGCATGGCGGAAATTCGCGTCGAGCCTCGACGTCGAGGGTTGGCCTGGCTCTGGATCGTGCTGGCGTTGATCATCGCCGGCGGTCTCGTCTACTACTTCTTGTATTACCGTAACGGCGCGACCTGAGCCCGGGTTTCGCGTCATTCACGGTGGGAGTGCCCGATGGAACTCAACGATCGACACGGACGTGACGCCGCCGGCATCGGCCCATACGCACGCGAGCGCGAATCGCTCGTCGCGCTAAGCACGCTCGGCTCGTGGAAAGTGTCTGAGGGAGAGCCGGACATTCGCGGCTGGGACGTGCGCACCGTGAGCGGGCGACAACTCGGCTCAGTGCATGACCTGTTGGTGGATCCGCGCGCGTCCGAGGTCGTCCTCGTCGACGTCGACCTCCCGAGCAGGGACCGGCACACGTTCGTGCCGATCCGCGTCGTCCAAATCGACCGCGCACGACGCCTCGTGCTCATGGACTCGGCCGACTTGCCGGAGTCCGACCTAGCACAGGCGGAACGAGCGATCGTCGCGGACCGGCGCGCCAACGACGCAGGGACGGTACGCTATCCGCTCACCGACCGCGAGGTCACGGTCGACCGGCCGCGCGTCGCCGACGAACCGCTCTCGGCTGACGCATTGGCCGCCGAGCGACGGCGCTCGGAGCGACGGCGCATCGATCGCATGAGCACGGATCTCTAGCAGTCATCCTGAGCAACGCGAAGGATCTGCTGTTGCGATCCCCAACGCAGATCCTTCGTTCGCTTCGCTCCTCAGGATGACAGCGTGGTTACGCCCGCAACAGCTCCGCGACATCTGACCTTCCCCGCGCGATGATCTCCGCCACGGCGCGCCCACACAGCGCGCCGATGACGTTTCCCGTTCCCGAGTAGGCGCCGACCGCCCACACGCGCGGCCTGACCTGTTCGAGAATTGGCAAGCCGCTTTGTGTATAACCGACAGTCGCCGCCCAACGATGCGTGATCGTCGCCGTGACGCCGAGTCGCTCGCGAAGCAACGCGGTGAGCGCGGCTTGGACATTCTCGGTCGGATGATCGTCGGTCGTCCACTCCGCGTCGCCGCCGACATCGCGGCACCCGCCAAGGACAATCCGGCGATCCGCGCGCTGTTGCCAGTAGTCGAGTCCCCATCGTGCATACGTGGGACGGGGGAAATCGACTTCGAGTGCGGGCGCAGTCGCGAGCATTTGGAGACGCGCGCTTCGAACACGGCCCGCGAGCTCGGGCACGATCGTCTCGAGCCGGCCGTCGACGGCGACGACGATGTGGTCGGCCGTGACGCTCCCGCGCGGCGTCGCGACGCGACCGTCGTCGATCGACACCGCCGAGGAGCGCTCGAACAACCGCCCGCCCGACGCGACCGCCTGGCGCGCGAGCTCGCGACATCGCGCGGCCGGATCGTAGGCAGCATCCGCTGGGAAAAGAAGTCCCCTACCCTCGGGACCTATGTACGCCTCGACCGGAAGACCGTCACGCCGCATCGCCTCGAGCTGGCGCGCACAGTCATCCTGCTCCGCCTCCGACTCGGCAATGCGCAAGGTGCCCGTGCGCCAAATAGCGTGGGGCGTTTCGGCAATCATTCGATCGATCTGATTTAGCGTTTGCTCATAGATGGCGACTGCCGTGGGCCGGCCGAGGCGCGCGACGGCGTCGTGGTGGAACATTGCCAGGCCGCCGAGCAGGAATCCCCCGTTTCGACCCGCGGCTCCGCCGGCGACGGCAGCGGCGTCGATCCCGACGACGCGACGGCCGGCGGCGAGCAGCTCGCGAACGCACGCCAGGCCGGATCCCCCAAGGCCAACGACGCACGCGTCGGCGTCCAACTCCCCCTCGAGTTGTGGCAGCGACAGCCTGTCTTCCTCTCCCCAAATCGGCGCGTTCGTCATGGCGCTGAATTTATCGGCGGGCGAAGTCGGCGTGTCGACCCGGCGTCTGAAACCGGCATCGTGCCGGCACCGTACGAAGGCACGATCACCCCGTCACCACTTCGGCACAGGGATTCGCATGCAGGCATTGCTTCGCGACGTGCGATACGGACTGCGCACGCTGATCAAGAGTCCGGCGCTGACGATCATCTCCACGTTCGCGCTGACACTCGGGATCGGCCTGACGACGACGATGTTCAGCATCGTTTACGGCGCCCTGATGAAGGGATTGCCATATCCCGACGGCGACCGCATTGTCGTCGTCAATCGCTCGAATCCGGCGCGGGGCATCGATCGCCAATCGCTGCCGATTCAAGACTTCGTCGATTACAGAGCGCAGCAGCGAAGCTTTGTCGAATTCGCGGCCGCCACCTCGGGGACGATCTTCGTCAGCGGCGACGAGAAGGCTGAGCGCTTCGACGGATCGTGGATCACAGCCAATACATTCGGCATGCTCGGGGTGCGTCCAATCATCGGCCGAAGCTTCCGGGCCGGCGAGGACACGCCCACTGGCGAGAAGGTGGCGATCCTCTCGTACTCGATGTGGCGTGAGCGATACTCGGGCGATCCGAAGATCATCGGCAAACAGATTCGCGTGAACGGCGGGCCGTACTCGGTCGTCGGCGTGATGCCGGACGGGTTCGCGTTCCCCAACAACGACAAGATCTGGGTACCGCTCCAGACGGACCCGCTGGCGACCAAACGCGGCGAGGGCACGTTCCTGAACGTCTTCGGCAAGCTGAAGCCGGGGATCTCCCTCGATCAAGCCACGGTGGACGTGGCGACGATCGCGAAGCGATTGGGCAGCGAGTACAAGGAAACCAACGACGGATTCACGGCCAAGGTCGTCCCGTTCGTGGACAACTATATCGGCAAACAGCCGCGACAGCTGCTCTTCACCATGCTCGGCGCGGTGTTCTTCGTGTTGCTGATCGCGTGCGCGAACGTGGCGAACCTGCTGCTCGACCGCGCGGCGCACCGCACGAAGGAGGTCGGCATTCGCACCGCCCTCGGCGCCTCGCGTTCGGCGGTGGTGCGCCAATTCTTGGCGGAAGCGCTCGTCCTGTCGCTTCTCGCGACCGTGTTCGGCATCGGCCTCGCGTACTTCGGCGTCGCAACGTTCAACCGTGCGCTGACGGTGACGCAGGTCCCGTTCTTCATCGACATCCGGTTGCATTCGCAGGTGCTGCTGTTCACGATCGCCGTCGCTTGCGTCACGACGCTCATCTCTGGCGCGATCCCGGCGTATCAGTCGTCGCGGGCGGACATTAATGAAATTCTCAAGGACGAAACCCGAGGCGCGTCGAGCTTTCGCATCGGGAAGATCAGCAAGGCGCTCGTCGTATTCGAGATCGCGCTGTCGTGCGGCCTCCTCGTTGCCGCGGGCCTCATGATCAAGAGCTTGGCGAACATGCGGAATATGGATCCCGGGTTCACGACGACCAACGTGTTCACGGCGAGGATTGGTTTCCCCACCGTATATACGGACACGCTCGCGGAATGGCGTTTCTTCGATCAGGCCCTCGAGCGCGTTGCCGCGTTGCCGAGCGTTCAGTCGGCGGCGATCAGCTCTGGTCTGCCAGCGGCGCGACAGGGATTTGGCGGCAACACATTTGCGATCGAAGGGCAGACGTATCTCAAGGACAAGGATTATCCGAACACGCGTTCGATGGCCGTCACGCCGAGCTTCTTCAAGACGTTGAACGTTCGGCTTCGCCAAGGCCGGCTGTTCAGCGACGCGGATCGCGTGGGCTCGTTGGGAGTCGTGATCGTCAATCAGTCGTTCGTCGACAAGTTCTTCAAGAATTCGAATCCCATCGGACGACGTATCCGTCGCGGCGGCTCGAAGAGCACGGAACCGTGGATAACGATCGTCGGTGTCGTGGGGAATACGTTCACCGGCGATCAGGACGATCCGATGTCAGCGGCGATATTCCAACCGTTCGCGCAGGCTCGGTCGACGTTCGTCTACATCTCGGCGCGCACGGCGGGTCCGCCGCTCGCCGTCACGCAAGGCGTCCGCGACGCAGTGGCCGCGCTCAACCCCGACATCCCGCTGTACTGGGTGCAGTCGCTCGACGTGGCGATCGCGCAATCGTTGTGGTTCGTGCGCGTGTTTGGCACGATGTTCTTGATCTTCGGATTTGTCGCGCTCTTCCTCGCGTCGATCGGACTGTACGCGGTGATGTCGTTCTCGGTGAGTCGCCGAACGCGCGAAGTCGGGATTCGCATGGCGCTGGGCGCGCAGGGACGCGACGTGGTGCGCATGATTTTTGGTCAGGGATTGTTGCAGCTCGCCGTCGGGATGACCGTCGGCCTCGCGATGGCGCTTGGGATCTCACGGCTGTTGAGCGTCATCCTGTTCCAAGTGCAGCCTCGCGATCCGATGATCTTTGGATCGGTCGCGGTCGTGCTCACGTCGGTGGGGCTGATGGCGTGCTTCGTTCCCGCGAGCCGCGCGACGCGGGTGGATCCATTGGTGGCGCTGCGATCGGACTGAGGCGTGGTGACGATGTCGAGCGTGGCGCGTTACTGTAGCCCGCAGCGACGCTCAGTTCCGAGAGAGTTCGACATCAACGCCAGTGTAGTCCCACCCCAAAAACGCCGATCGGGTCGCCGGGCGGTAGCCTTCCCGGCTGACGCGCACCGACGCGTAGGTGTCGGTTCCGGTCGAGGGGAGAGGCGGGCACACGAGGTAACGCCCGGCAGCATCCGTCAGAGTGGTGGAGCCAACCCGCGGGTCGGAGCCGTCGCCCGCGAGGTTCACCGTCGCGCCCGCAATCGGCTGCCTCCCCTGGGGAGTGCTCTCAAACACGAGGCCGGAGACCCAAATGCTGCCTAACTGAGGCGTATCGGCGGGTGCGCCTGACGTCGATAGCAGCGTCGCGGACACGACGTGGACATCAAACACCCGGTCTGACCGGACAACATCCCAACCAGCAGGACAAGGGGCGTAGTAGCCGGATCCGCCGGCCGGTGCGATCGAGATTGCGCCGGCCGGAACTCCAGACAGCGAGTATCGCCCGGTCGCGTCGCTGGTGACCTCCATGAAGACATTGGACTGCCACGCGCGAACGAGGAGCGGAACGTTCGCCCGGGGAACCGGGCCGGTGGACGTGTGATCGAACACCAATCCGGAGAGCGTGACCGATGGTTGACTCGGTGGCGTCGGTGTCGGCGTGGGTGTCGGCGTCGCCGGCTGCGGCGTAGACGTGGTGGGCAGGGTCGTTCGATCGCACGAGACGAGCCCGGCGCCGAGGACTACAACAAGAGCGGCGACAAGAGCGCGTGGGTACCGGGGCATAGGGCGCCTTCCTTTATCGGAGTCAGGCCCTCCGCACGACTCATTCAAGTTGAACATCCCGGGATTGAGCCGTCAATGGCGATGTCAAGGAAGCGGAGGACGCGCTGGTCACGAGTGCCCAAGACCTCACACCCGGTCGACGGTTGGCGAATTGAGCATTCTCTAACACCGCTGAGAGACGGTTGCACCATACCGCATGTGCCGCGATGGCGCGGTTGCGGCCGTGCTTACGGGCGTCGTCTGCTGGCGTAGTTCGTCCTCGGCGAGCCGAGCGATGCGGGTCGACCCGTTGGTGGCGCTGCGATCGGCTGAGACGTGGTGACGATGTCGAGTGTGGGGCGTCACAGCAGCGGAGCCGTGATGAGATCGGGGTTGACGCGGTTGGATTCCGGACTGTAAGTTGGTCGCATGATGACGCGTGCCAATAATCTCAATTGCTTGAATAATCGGAGCTCCTCCCGGAGAGCTGGCTAGCACGCGTTTGTAGAATGGACACGCGGCCCGCCAGAGAATGAGGCGGGCCTTTTTGTTGGTGTGTGGACGGCGTCGGATAATGATGGGGCGTAGGTCAATTGGCAGACCGCCTGACTGTTAATCAGGAAGTTGTAGGTTCGAGTCCTACCGCCCCAGCTCATTCCGTGACAGCGACTTACACGCGAAAGACCGGCGGGAGATCGCCGGTCTTTTCTGCCTCAGGTACCCACGGGATACCCAGGGCGCGCGATTTCGGTGGAGCATTCACTTGGGCAATGTTTCTGGAACGCAGCGCGAGTTGAAAATCCGTCGACTGCGAGAAGCGATCGATCGAATACCCGCGTTCGACGAACGCGGGCCCCTGCTCGAGGACACTGAGTTCGACTCGTGGGGTAGAGGCGTCCTGCAGATCCTGACGGAGCTTTTTGATCCGGGCGTCTTTGGGTATGCACAACGCTTCGCAAGGATCACGTGTCGGTCCATTTACATGGGAGGCGGTTACACGCGAAGGCGGTCCTTCAAGAGCGACTATCTCGAGGTTTGGAGCAGGGGCTTACGCGAGAAGGAAATCATTCTGCGTCAAGCGCTCGAGGAGGCAGAAACCGTTGAAGAGATTCCTGTGCCTGTGCCTCAGAGCATCCTCACCGCACCGCTGCCGCCGACTCCACACGTCACGATCAACGTTAGCCAGGCGAATCAAAACGTCGCCTCGGCGACGAATCGGACAGAAGTCTCTATGTCGACGGAACTCGTTCGCCTCTTCGATGAATTGCAGATCCCAGCCGACCACCGCCAGGAACTCGAGGCACCGATTCGCGAAGCGGAAGGTAGCCTCCGCAAATGCGTCGATGCAGTAAAGAGGATTGGCGGTGTTGCGGTGAAGGACGTCGCTCTGCCACTACTAGTAGAGTATTTGAAGCGTCGAGAGGGCCTCGGCTGAAGGATTCGAGTCCTTAAGAAACGACTACCAAGAGGACTCTCTAACGTGATGGACAGTCAGCGAGCGTCTAGGTTCCGACGAGCATGGAGCGAGGCTTCGCCCGGCTGGGGTATCCGGCTTGGAATCGCAGGAACGGGCGGAGCGCTCGCCATCCTTGGCGGTTTGCAGCGCGGGGTCCGCGGTACAGCACTAGGCAACATCGCCATCGGTGTTGGCTGCACACTGGGCGGACTCCTGCTTGCCTTCGCATATACGTTTTTGCGGTGCTATTGGCTGGTCGGCTGCGAAATGAAAACGGAACGCGCCACGCTTGACGAGCTGCGGCGCGTCATCAGCGATGACGTTCGCTTGCATGGTCCCCAAGGGATTAATCTCGACGGCCTATTAGAAGCTGCTGGAGTAACGTTCAAGCAAGAACACGTAACTGCTCTCAAGACGCTGAATGCCGGTGGAGAAGTCCGGATCATCCGGATTCTTGCTGGACACGACGCGGATTCGGGGGACCGAATCCTCAGCGCAATGTTCCATTCGCTGCGAGTCCTTGACGGTCGGGAATCAGATGTGGCGGCGAATGCCGACGACTGAGCCGACGATGCCGATCGCCCGGAGTGCGGTTCTGCATCGATCGACTTCGGCTCGAGCTTTAGCGATCGGCGAGTCAGGCGCCACACCGGACGCCGCATGGAGTGCAGTTCGCACACGTTCGCGCGCTGCGTCGGCCTCAGGACCGATGACGCCTGCCTCGGGGCACGCTGCCAACGCCGCCACAAACTCATCACTCAGCGGCCGGAACACATCGACAAACCGCTGCTGTGCCGCAAGTAGCTCGCGCTCCAATTCGTGATGCGTCATCACCCGACCCGCCGGGGCCCAGCACCGCGCCCGAAGTAACGCTGCCATTGCTCGTCTTCCGAGTCCGCCGCTGGCGGTACGACGCGCACCGCCGAGCGAGAGGCTACGCCGATACCGAGCCGCGTCGCGAGCCGTTCGAAGATCGCGAGCCAGCGACGAGACGCGCCGGCCGCGGGATGTTCACGCGTGACGCCGCGCGCCGACGTCGTGACAGCGCCTTCGGTGTCGAGGATGCCTTCGGCCTCGACGTGCCGCGCGTAGGCGACACATGCCCGCTCGAGTAAGGGAAGATCGCACGCCGCGAGCGTCCCGAGTTCGGCCAGTTCCTTCGCCAGTGAGCGCCAGAGATCCTTTGCGACGCGGTCGCGAAGCGATGCCGGACATCGGAGCCGCTTTGCATCGATCGGCGGCGCGGTGAGCAGTTCGCCCGTTGCGCGCGTCGGTTTGAAGGTTCCTTTCAGTCGTTTCTGACTGTCAGAGATCGGTCGAGGCATCGGCAAACACTGTTTTTGCTACGGTTGCACGCGTGTACCTGAATTCGGCCAACGGTCTACAAACCGAGGGGTGTGAAAGAAAACGCGAAATTTTGCGCCTTTAGGATTAGCGGGCTGGACAGACCGTCGCGCACGGTGCTAGTGTAGCGCGCATGAAATCCCTCCTCCGCCGATCTGAGTCGGCCACTCTGAAAACGTTGACGATGGGAGCTTGGGTCATCGTGCTCGTGTACGTCGCGTTCATGGTTTACCGCGTGACGCATCGCGTGACTCGTTAGCGCACATCTGCTGTAGGTTCAGCGAGCGTCATTGGCATTAAATAGGGAGCGGCGGTAAATCGGTCGCACCGCCGATATAGTCGAACCATGAACGCTCTTGCGATGGCGTCATCACGCTGGCCGTCATGAACACGTCACGGAACCAGCCCTCCCATACATCGCCAGCGCCGAAGCCGATGCATTGCAGCGAACCGGGGAAGCCTGGGCCCGGCGCCCAGCCAACGGACTCCGACCCGACAAGGTCATAGGAGAGAATTTGGACGTTGTCCAGCTTCGCGATGATCTGCCGCGTCACGTTGCTTGCTGAGACGCTGAGAACGTGGAGACCCGTCAGGTCGGCATCGAGGTCGCCGACGTCGAATGCGCGGTCAAAGGCAAAATTGATCTTGAGGTGCCCGTCGTCGTCCGGGTAACACGTTTCGCTAGTGGCGCCGCCCCCATGGAACTTGAATGGCGTCGCGCGTGCGGTTGTAGCTGGTGGATCGAACGCCGCACGAATGCCGCACATCATGTGCAGTTCGTTCATGCCGGTGATGCTGTCGAAGCGGATCAGGCTTTCGCCGTGCGACGAGAACGCGCTAATACCAAAATGCAGTTGGTCGCCCTCGCGCTTCGGCCGGAGGTCGGTCCCTTCGAAATCACCACTGTACGCCTGTCCGTCGCGCCCGTTGCCACTCTGATCTTCCCACGTGTAGACCAAGTCGCCATCGAGTGCCGGTGTTGTCTTGCTGTTATCTCGGTCCTGCCAATAACCGAGCCCGCGTTGCAAAAACAGGAACGGGACCGTTGTGCGGTCAGGCGGAGGCGGCCCGCCCACTTCTCGAATCTCGAATGAAACGCGACGACGAAAGCCCGTCGCCGTCTGCACCGGATCGGCGGTACCCGGGATCGGCATGACAGCGACGTCGGTCCCGCCGACGAGATCGCCGCTGGCCGTGAGGATGGCGCCGCCATTCACGAGCGCGAGAATGGCGTTGGCGTCCGATTCGGTGAGCAGCTTGGTCGTAATGGGCCACTTCCGAAAGACGCCAGCGCGCGTCATGCGGAGCGCGCCATCGAACATCCGCTCGCGGTCGAGACGGTGTTCATCATAACCCTGCCCGGCCGCGTTGGACTTGACCGGAATCACTGTGCCGTTCAATGAAAGAAATGACATCAGCCGGTCCTATTCGCTTTCTCGACGATCTTCCGTGCCTTGTGCTCATATGCGGCCGCGATCGCGAGCGGGTTTCCCCAGTCGCGAACCATCGACCAGATTTGGCGGTGTGCTTGCCAAACAGCGTCGAGCCCATATCGCCCGATGATCGCCTCGAGTCCATCGGGCAATTCGTTGTCTCGAATGGTCATAGCGGCCTCACGTTTATGAATTGCGGCGCGAGTCGCGGCGGCGGTTCGCCGCTTGCCGTTCCGCTCTCGCGCTTTCTGACTCTCGGACGCCCGGTAGCTGAAACAGGACCGCGCCACAGTCTTCGCACCATTGGCGTTGCGAGAGATCTCTCATCACTTGAATGCGCTGGTGCCGGTGTCGGCATGCGCGCGGCGTCGATTGCGTCACGACGCGCATGATGTCCGCGGCGGTCATCGCTCGTCTGCCTCATGTCGCTGCCACGCGCTGAATAGCATGGCGGCCTGTTCGCACGCGTCGCGTTCAGTCATCGGGTCGCCGTAATGATGCTGGCGCGCATGCGATGATTCATGCAAAAACGTCTTGATCATCCCGTCCGTATCGCCCGTATCCTCGAGGAAGATTCTTGGCGAATTCTTCACGACCAGGAACGCGCCGCGGAGGCGCTTGCCTTCGGCATTGTTCAGCGTGCCGACACGCACTAAACGCGGCGCGGGGAGTGCGCGCCAATCGAGTCCGAGCGAATCGCGCGCAAACTCGGCGACGCGATCGAATTCAGACGGCGCCGAGTAGGAATCCGGTCTGGTCGCCTCGCGCTCGAGCGTTCGGAGCATGATGCCCGCGAGGGCGGACTCTTCGCCGATCGCTTCCGACTCTCGGTAGCTCGCTTTCAGGCTGGCGAGGTTCGTTCTCAGCTCGTAGGGAACGACATGTTCGCGGTAGATCCGTTGGAGTTCGGCTTGCCGTGCCGCTTCCACCGCGTCGTCTTCGCTGCTGGCGGCTTTCGCGGAGACGGTTGCCGTCATGCCGTTCGCGCCCATGAACACCGGACTCGCTTCGTAGAGTTGCAAGCCCGCGATCAGTCGACGCGCGCCTTTGGCCTTCCATGCATCGGTCATCGGCGACGTTTTCACATTTTTAGAAAATCCTATGGACCACTCAGACGACGCGCCCATCTCCTTGACGGTGTTGAAGGCGTCGCGACCGCGTTCAGTGGTCAAATAGTACCGAGCGCTCAGGACCGCCTGATTCCCTTGGATGTTGACCACACCCTGACCAACGGGCGGCTTACCTTCGGTAATGACGTCGTGCTCATAGGCAGAGAGCTTGACCGCCGAGCCGTCCTTGATTGCCCCCGAGAGAATCACATCGCCGTCGCGGTCGACATGGTCGGTCGTGCTGACGACCGCCACGACTTCGCCGCGATCTATGCTCTTGATCGAAAAATCGCTGATTGTCTTGGTTTGAAAGTCGGTCATGATGGTCAGCCCCCCGCCTCGAGCGCGACCAGTCGTCGTGTCGCGTCGCGGTATATGGTTTCCGCTTCGATCAGGGCGGCCGTTCTCTTCACGAACACAATGCGGACGGCCTTGCCGTGGATCTGCTGGGCGATCTGCCCTGTTAGCGCCTGTTCATAGGCGAGCCGCGCGACGTCGACAGCATTCCGAGCTTCAGCCAGTTCGGAAGGTTTTTGTCTGCTCATAAGCCCATTATGCGCCCGGCTCTAGCCCGCCTGCTATATTTCTGCCATGCCAAAACCAGCACAAACCAGAAATATCCGCCTGCCGATCGCCGATCGCGCGAAACTCGCCAAGGTGTTCCGCGGTCTAGCCGCGACGCTGGGGAGTCAAGCGAACGCAGCCAGCCAGCTACAGGTCACCGCGATGTATTACTCGTTGCGATGTGAGCGGCCAAAGACGAGAGGCGTCACCGCGACGGCCCGTAAGGCGAAAGGGCCCGAGTCTATCGAGCGTGACACGTACCGCCGTCTAGCCGCCCTGATTCAGCAACATCGGCCAGATCTGCTAGCGGTCCTGCAGGACGCGGTCTTTTCCGACGCGAAGGGCGCAGAATCCGCACGGGTCGCCTATCGCGCATGGTTACGCCGGCAGTTTCGACGCGACAATCCTTCCGGTCAGATCGATGAGTACGACAGCCCGTGGTATCGACTCCGAGTAGAGATGCGCGGCATTGGCGGCCGGAACGACGCGATCATTGACGGCCGACTTAATACGTTCGTTGCCAGGTACGAAACGCAACGCGGTCACGATTCAAGCCGTGTATGGGTAGCCATCGCGGCCGCGATCACTCCACTACTCGCGGCAGAGGACACAGCGGGAATTGAAATGTCGTGGCAAGAGCTCGCCGCGGCCGGAACCCTTGGGAAGTATCTCGACGCAGCACTACGAGCGCAGGGATTGTTGCTCGAGCGTGAGGCAAACCTATTCAAGCGTAGCCAACACGGCCGAGCGTAGGCACGCGACGAACCCGGCCCGATGCTTGGCTAACGCCGGTCCCGCCGCATCGACGACTCGTCGCGGGCCGCGGGCCCGCAACTCGCCATCCTTGCCGATATACAACACGACGCCAAGCGCGGCGAAGCACTCAATTCGATCGGGAATGGTGAGCTGGCAGAGGGTCATATAGCACGGTCAACTTCGCCGGGCCCGAGCGGTGTAAGCGTATCCACTCGCGCCAAATTCTCCACTCGCGCCAGTTGCGCCAGCGCGGCGGGAGTGGCGGGAGTGGCGTTTTTGGCGGGAGTGGTGAGGCTCCAATAGCCGCGGCAGTCCTTGCCGAACCCTTCCCGCACCTTCGCGACGCCGAGCTGTTTGGCGATCCGTTCAATAGTGCGCTCGGCGAATCCGGCTGACTTGGCCGCGTCCATGACGGCCTTTCGCTCGAGCCTCTCGCCGTTCGCCAGCACATCGCGGAGCCAATCCGTCGCGTCCTTTCCTTCGCCCGGTCCACCGTCGCCGCGGGCAGAAAGTAGATCGTCGGCAGTGATGTTCGCAGGTCCAAGCCATCGGAGCAGGGACGTTTCGATATGCTCGCCATCCGCCGCGGGAACCACCGCGGCCATCTTCCGGAAGGTGAGCGACGGCGGAATCGGGCCGACGTTCGACTTTGCGACCGCCAGTATGGCCGCTGTTGGATCTTCCGGGTGCTGCTCGACGATCAGCACGACGCGCGCTTGCCCCGAGATCCCGACCGAGCCACCGCCGGCGTAGATGGCGTTTCCGCCGTGCGACTTCCGAACGTGACGAACGATGATAATGCAGACGTTGCGCTCGGCTGCCATGCGCGCCAACCGGGCGAGCGGACGGCGAATATCTTGGTCGCGGTGCGAATCGACGTCGGCGCTCAGCGCCGCCATCAACGGGTCGATAATGAGCAGGCGAACACCGGGTTGTTGCTCCAAGAGATCGTCCAGCGCGGCAATATCTTTGGGCAACGATGGCGGGAGCAGTTCACTGTCGCCGTTGTAGCTCACCCCTTGAACGATGCCAATGCCAGCGAGGTCGGCGGCTGCCGCCTCGAGCCGCGGGCGAATCGTGTCGGCCGCATCGTCCTCGTATGAGAGAATGAGCGAGCCCGCGGGAACATCGCAGCCGCGTGAGCCGTCCGGCATTGACCCGCCTTGCGAGAGACGCGCCGCAATGTCGAGTGCAGCCGTGCTTTTGCCCTGCCCTGGCAATCCGTCAATCACGACCAGCTTGCCTAGCGGGAGATAGCCCGGCCAAATCCACCGCACCGGCCGGCTGACGACGTCTTTTACCAAGACAACATCAAGCCGAGCAACCGATGGAGTGCGACCGTTGGACGACGGCTTCTCGTTCGTTGGGAAGAGATTGTTGAGCTCTTCTGTCGTCGTCGGAACGGCGAAGTGGTTAGACACTAGCTGGCCGGCCTGCGCGCGGTCGGCGCACCGTGCCGTCAGCGGTCGACGTTAGGACCGGCCGATCGGCGAGCCACGCCGCGATGTCTGCGACGTCGTACACGACCTTCGCGCCAATCTTTCGGTATCGCGGCCCGTTGCCGCGGAGTCGCATCTTCGCGAGTGTCGAGACGGCGAGCCGGAGTCGTTTCGCGGTTTCGTAGGTGTCCAGCAATTCGGTCGTTTCCATAGCGTTGTCACTCTCGGGGAATGCCTAGGGTGTCGTGCGCTGTGTTGCTTGCCCCGATGATAGCGCTGCACTCGGCGCACTCGCTATCTGTCTGAGATACCAGAAACGCCACGGCACAGATATATGCCGTGGCGTTTCGCGTCAGAGACTTACGGCCGCGACTCATCGGCCTTCATGAGCACCGCCACAAGTCGAGCATAGAGATCGCGTTCGCAGCCGGCGACGATGACCGTGGCGAGAATGCGACCGCCAGAGCTGCGTAGTGTGACATACTCCGTGCGTTTCTGCGGACCGAACACGGACCATCGGCGCGATGCCCGACTCTGGACGACGGTGCCGCGCACGCCCGCCAGCGAGCGGGACTCACGGGGCACGGTATTCTGTCGACTGGCTTCGCTAATATCCTGGCCGGTGACGCGATCGGAGTAGATGGTCGGAAACTTCACGCGCTGAAGTCCGTCGCGGATGAATCGCTTTGCCTCAGCGCGACGAGACGCGAGTTCGGCGTTCCGTTTCCGTTTTGCCCAGCGGCGGGTGCCCTTCTCGGCTCGTTCGACGATCTCCTCGGCGTAGTCGAGCGCGTGCAGATAGTCCGCCTGCGCCTCGACTTCCTCACGTTCGCGGTCGACTGAGTCCCAGTACGCGACCACTTTTCGCGCGTTCGCGAGCGTCGGCTTGGGAATGTCGACGACGGTTCCTGCCTTACGGTTCTTCTTGCGGGTTCTCATAGCCGGATGCCTCAGAAATGGGATACCCGGATACTGGCATATCTGACAGTACATGTCAAGTCTACCAGCAGTCACACTTACCAACTGGAGAAGCTGCCACTATATTCTTAGCCTTATGGAGATGCGCATCCGCCTGCCCGAGCTATTGACGGAGCACAAGACGACGGCCTACGCGATCGCGAAGCGATCAAACGGGCGCATCGACCAGTCGACGCTATACCGGCTGACGCGACAGCGTGGAGTCGTGCGCTATATCGACGCGGATCTGCTCGAGGCGCTTTGCGACGTGCTGAACGTCGAGCCGGGCGCGCTACTCGAGCGCGATAAGAAGCGGAAGCGTAACCTTTAAAGAGACACCGAGCCGTCGCCGATGACGCGCTGCCTTTTCGAGAAGCGTTCCATCGGTTCCGTCAGTGATAGCGTGAGTAGCCAGTAATTGTCTATCGCGCGGTTAAGCATGTCGGCCGCTTCCTCGGCGGGATCGAAAGTGACGGTCGGCCCCTCATGCCCGCGAAGGTGCTTTAGCGTGTTACGTGCCCTGTTCGCGCGATCGACGAAATACTTCGGCGGCAGTGTTTCGTTATAGAGATGCAGATGAATCGCGCTTTCGGCCTCCGCGAACGTTGTCACCGCCGCTATTCCGCCCTTCGCCCTTACGAGCTCGCCGAGAATCTCGTCAGCCGCGCCAGCCAATGTGATTACCGAAAAGCGATCATCACTGTGCTCGAGGAGATCGAGCGCGGTCTCGAGCTGCCTTAGAGCGAGATGCCTCTTATCGAACGTTTGTGGCGTCATCCTGTCTTGTGCCCTCGTTGAGCCAACCGGAAAGCTGTGCCGCCGTCGCGTCGGCCGTCGCCTTCACCGGATCGCTGAACAAATGGCTGTAGCGCGCCGCTGTGGACGCCTGCTTGTGGCCGAGCAACACCTTGACCATGAGCAGCGAGCCGCCGGCACTGGCGACGACTGACGCGAAACTATGTCGGAGGTCGTGGAGTCGAACGTCGTCGAGGTCTGCCGCGTGACGCACCGCGTACCAGATTCGCGCGATTTCGATCAGCGGTTGATCTTTGGTCCTACCCGGGAAGACATATGGCGAGCCCTTCACGCGTGGAAGCGATTCTAGAAGACTCAATGCCAGCGCGCCGAGCGGGCGAATGCTGCGACCTGTCTTCGTATCGGGCAACGTCGCGTAGCCCCGTTCTGTATCGACGTCGGCCCACTTGAGCGTTAACGCCTCGCCTTCGCGCCAGCCCGAGAGCAGGAGAAAGCGAATCGCCGCGATCGCGAACGCGTTGGACGGTCGGAGTTCGCCGGCCGATTTCGGGCGATGCTTCGCCTTCGGCCCCTTCGCTGGTTCGCGCGCATACTTCGGCGCCGGCGGTACGCCAACGCGTTCCGCTCGAGCGAGCGCATCGCCGAGCCGTGTCACTTCATCCGCCGTCAGGAACCGCTCACGCGCCGCCTCGGCGTATGGCTCGACATCCGCGGCCGGGTTGGTGTGCTTCGCGCGTACCTTGTTCTGTTCCGCGAATGTAAAAAACGCGCCGAGCAGCGAGAGTACCCGATTGGCGCGGTATGGCGTCGCCTTCATCCGGCGATGCAGCGTCGCGAGCTGTTCGGT